>Ga0041059_1001398_pt1 | contig 19160 bp, 20 predicted proteins | sample AraColnosormetaG_FD_56232 | JGI IMG/M metagenome (GOLD analysis project Ga0041059, IMG submission 56232) | Arabidopsis roots microbial communities from North Carolina, USA - Col MF nosort | ecosystem: Host-associated > Plants > Roots > Unclassified | place: USA: North Carolina | collected...
TTTATTTTATTTTATTTTGGTGTTAAAGGAAAAAAAAAAAAAGAGAGAAAGGAAAAAATAAACATGATTGGTGGCAAAAACCCTAAATCTAAACCCGAATACAACAACACCTGACCCGTTTCTTCTTCCGGCACTAAGCAGACACGATGAGCTCGGAGAACGAAGACTCTTCATCTGTGCGACGGCGCGTGTCCTGCACTAAATGCTTCGACGCTCTCTGGTTCTGCTATTGTAAGTCTTCGTTTCTCCTCATCTGATCGCATTCTCTGATTCTACATCTTCTATTCCATCTCCTCTCACCATCTCTAAACTGCAAAATTATATATCCTGAGCTCACAAAATTTGAACTTGATTGAGATTTGATCAATCAGTCATATACCAATCTTTGCTTTGTCATTTGCCTTTTGGAATTGTTAACGAGCTTGTTATAGACTAATAAAAAGCCTTGGTGAGAGTTTAGAAATGGATTAGCTTTACACCAATTAAAGGATCTCTGAAACCATTTCCTCAATGTATGTTTTGATGAAGGGATGTCTAGATGGTCCAACATAACCAGCAATGGCGATGACACAGGAAACGATTTGGGTATAAAATGACATAGTTCTTAGACACTATTTAGCAAGTTGTATCACTTTGTAAATGAATTTTTAAGATTTATGTGCATTCACTTCATCTATAATGTTCTCTTGGCTTCATTGACCTTTTTGATTCCTTTGACATGATTTTCATAGATTTAACTCAGACAATCTCTTTTTGCAGCACCATTTTATCAAATGCAGCAGTATTACCGGGTTGGAAAACTTGATGATTGTACTAAGAAGTTCTCTGACCTCTTTGATTGTCTTTCCTTGAAGACAAAAAGAGCTTCTGAAGCCGAGGTTTGTAGCTTCTTTGTTCTTACAAATGATTCATTCTTCATTACTTTTGTCTTTTAGCATCATCTATTGGATATCACATAGACTAGCTTAATCTCATATAACCATGATTTGGAGTTATGTGAATCACACTTTTTCCAATTATAATTCGAATTCGGTGTTACCTGGTGCAGCTTTTATGTTTAGCATACATTTTGTTTCTGAACATGGGACAATGTCCTTCTGCACCATGTCCTTTATGCACATAACATTGGTGCAGTTTCTACTGTTTGTGTATGAATGTGTCTGTTTTGTCCAAGAAAATTTAAGCTTTGACAATTGCAGAGAATTCTGGAAGAGCAAGAGAAAGCTGCTGCGGAAAAACATATCTGGATTATGCGAACACAGGAAGAAGCTGTAAGCCATTGGAATGAGACTTTTGGGCATTTGGAAGATCCAAATTCTTAGAAGGTACAGTTTCACGCTTTGGATTCTCTGCTGCATTCTTGACGGAGATTTTTACTTCCAAGAAACTCGAGGTCTGCTAGAGATCTGCAGATTATTCTGCCGGATAGAGAAAGCTTTTTGTCATCGCTTACCATGAACATTTTGAGCAAACTTAAGTTATACCTCAATCTCCAAAGAAGCGTACCTCGAAAGATGGGGGGATGTTTTGAGATCATTTATTGGACTGAGAATGTATTTGGTTGATTGGTAACAAAAAAAAATACATTGCTAAATAAAATCTCACATCTGTTTCAAAAATAGAGCGTCTGTGTTACTGTTATTTTTATTTTTTGGGACAATGTGTTACTTTTATTAGATATAGCTTTGAGCAACACTAACATCAAAAGCACAAACATTCTTTATTAGTCATTGTTTTAACATATATAAAGCAGACAGAGATGATTGCCGCAGAAAGTATGAAAACAGAGAAGAAACAGAGTATATGTAACACAAGAAGACAATGGTTTTATGCATGGTTTCCTTAGATTCTCATAACATCAAGGTAAGCTTTTCCATCGAGCTCACGGGAAAACAAGCCATGGAAATACTCTTCAGTGGTCAGGGTTTTGAAAAGTGCACCCTTGTGCCTTTCCACGAGACTTCTCATCGGACCAATTTCTTTACCGAACCCCGTATTATGGAATGACGCCACAGAAAGCCTCTCTTTCTCTGAGTTTACAACTCCACGATGCTCTATACTTCGGTATGTCCCATTCGTTATGATCTACATAAATTACCAATACCATCATCAGAACTATTTACAATGATACTAAGAATAAGCTCTGTCATCCAAATAACTTACCTCTAAGATGTCTCCAACATTGACAACTAAAGCATTTGGGAGAGGTTTGACAGAAACCCACTTGCCATCTTTCTTGATTTGGAGACCTTCAACTTCATTAACCTGCAACAGTATGGTGAGTCCTGTAGCATCGGAATGTGGAGTTAGACCAATAGCCTTATCGGGCTCCGGACAAGGCGGGTAGTAATTCATCCTAATTCTCTGACCTAACTCATCATCAAACAACTTTTCCATTTCCTCAGGTTTGATTTTGAGTGCACTCGCTAGTTTCGCGAATAAGACCTTAGCTATGCTTTTCAGTTCAGCCGAATACGTATCCAGTGTATCTCTGAAGAAACAAAAGCCAAAATTTTAACATAGAACACTTTTGTGGAGTTTGTAGAATAATTTAAAAATTTGGAACAAACCTGAAGGGAAGAGGTAACTTGGGAAACAAGTGAGGTTTGCGTAATGGAACAGGTTGCATTGTAAGGAAGAAAACGTCAGCCCAATCGAGTTTCTGCTCTTCTGAAAACACAAAAGCTTGTCCAAACCCTTCGATATCACCGGGTTGTTGCCACAGCTTCTTCTTCTCTTCCATGGGAAGGTTGAAGAAATCTTGAATATCGGACTTGAATTTGTCCAAGTCCATTCCATGGTTTACAAGCTGTTTGATAATCATAAAAACATGCCACAAGGGTATAAATTTGAAATCCATATGGGGTTGTTGTATACGCAAACACGTACAAAAACATGGAATTGTTTTGTACGGAATGAGTTTTTGTGGAGCAATTTCGATAAAACAAAAATAGTGTAGCTTTAGTTGAGACTTGCCTGGAAAAATCCCCATTCTTTGCAAGCAAAGTCGAGTTTGTCAATCTCAGAATCCATGGAGGTTGAAGAAGACAAAAGACTCATGTCTATGATTGGGATTTGGTTTTCACCAGAATCAATGGCTGCCTCGCCTTTTTCTTGATCAGACCGCACATACCTCGGAGGAAGTACCGTTGTGATCACCTTCTCCTTCACCATCTCTTGAACAGAAGGAACTATAACAGAACTAAAGGTTACTCCTTTACCTTCCATGGCTGCTTCTTCTTGAAAGAGAAAAATGTAAATAGATAATTTTACATCCAATGAAGATTATTGGTTTTATAGAGCTTTTGATGGATGACAAAGTCTAGAAACAAGAGTTAGTATTTTATTAATTCGTTTTTGTTTTACTATACTAATTTACGTTTCTATATTTTATATCTAGTTGGAACATTTTATTATAATAATATATAGTAAGGTTAAAATTATCGATCACCACAACTTTTGCCAAAATTTTGTTTACTATTATTACCGTATCTCAAAAAACGTAATTTTCCGGCCTCCCCTTATACAGTTAAACCTCTATAAATTAATATTCGATAAATTAATAACCTCTATAAATTAATAAATTCTTCCGGTCTCGAGTTGGGACCAGTGTAAAAAGTGACACAACTCGATAAATTAATAAGATTAATAATTTTTTTGAAAATCCTATAGAAACATATGGTCTTATTAATATCATAAATTAATAATTATATAAAAATATCAACTATATATATATATATATTATAATTATATATAACAACTTTAATGAAATATAATTTTAGTTGTTTCTTTTTGCTTAAACTCACATTAGTTATTTTTAATTTAATTTTAATAATTTTTACTATATTAAAAACTGTTCGTGTTGTTTTCAAAACATGATAATTATTTTTATTTGTAATTAGTTCTAGAAAGATATTTCAAATAATGAATGGAAGTTTATATTTTCATAAAAAAATTTTAAAAAACTTACCAAATTAGAAAAATCTCTCTATAAATTAATATTTATTAATTTATCGATAAATTAATAGAATTTTGCGGTCCCAACATTATTAATTTATAGAGGTTTTACTGTATATTATTCTACAAATTCTTTTAGAAAATGTATTACATGCAAACCACAGATCCAACTGTCCTCTTATATCATTTACCACTAGTGCTTTTACATCTCAATCATATTTTACTGTTGAAATATGTTCTTTGCCACTACTTATAAAATGTTTATATACACATTAAACCAACAACACGTCTTCTATTTTTACGTCCAACAATATATCTCTTACTTTCAATCTTGTATAGTTTTTTAAATCATTAAAATTTCCGACATAAAAAATCAATTGAAAAATATATCACACAACAATAATTAATGATGTTTTTAAGAAAACTAAAATAAAGAAAAGCTACTCAATTACGATGAATGTTTACATACCAATAAATGTTGCGAAATTAAAAGAAAAATAATTTGACATCATTAATTTTTTTTTTTTTAAGCACAATGATATATGATGCTTAGATAATTCAAAGCTGAGATAAAAATAAAAATAAACTTATATTGATCTTACATACTCCTACCTAAAAAAGAAAAAGTTTACATACTCCTATCACATAGTTATAAATAAAAATGACACAATCATTAATTACTAAGCTTGAAACATCAAACATTATATTATAAGATATATTACTTATTTTTTTGTTCCGTATAATTTCATTTTAATATATTTTTTTGTAATTGTAAGCTTTTTTACACTTTCCCTTTTTCGTAAGTTTTTTTATTTTTATAAATATTATTTTAATTGAAATATATCCTTTTAAGTTATATACTTTAATATATATTTATATTATTTTATTTTATGTTAAAGATATGTGAGTTTTATTTTTATATTAGCATAATAGCATGTGTCAAAATATAATTGGGAGAAATGTTCTTACAAATCAAAATCTCATCAATTAAGCAACACATATAGAAATCATTTAATAACTTTGAAACATCAATTGTTATATAATAAGATTATATGATTTTATTTTTTTGTATATATAATTTCTATTCAATATATATTTTCAAAGAATAATAATTGTAGTTTTTTCTTTTCAGAATTAGCAATTATAAAATATTATTTTATTTTTATATACCTTTAAAAATTGCAATCCTTTTACTTTAGGATTTATAATTTATTGTACTATTTGTTTTATACGTATCAAAATCTGATCAGTTGACTTGATATATGTCGGTATCATAGTAACTTTTTCAACGAAACTTTATATAATAAAATAAATTTTTAAATTTTAATACAATATAATACAAAAGTCAAAACTTGCGCCAATTTTGTATTAAAAGGTGGCTGTAAAAAAATAAAAAATAATGGGGACAATAAATAGTGTATTTAATAGGGGCACAATAAAAATCTTTTATAAAATAACACTAGTTTCAAAATATTTGACAGTGGCAACTCCCCCATATGGGTCCGCTCCTGGCGGAATCACGTTCTGAAAACGTGAAAATGAGAACAACTCGTATACTATTCATCTCTAATGCTTAGTTGCTTACATCAATGATTCGATGACTGGAAATAATATTAAACTTTCCAGAAAAAAGTTACTCTAATACCCACAGCCATTAGAATGTATTTGCCCAATTCCTCTGTCGACTCATTGGAGAAACTTTCTCACTAAAATGTATTTGCCCAATTCCTCTGTCGACATATATAGGAGAACTTTCTCACTAAAAAATTTTGTTTGACAATTTCTCCTCTAAGAGTTGTTTTCTTTTCTTCTCAACTTTTGCTTTGAATTCCTCTCTTTTACTAGTCGGATCTAAGAAATGAAAAATAATAATTGGTAAGTCCTTTTGTACCAAAAGGTTTTAGCGTTTTGCTCAAAGACTGGAGCAATAAGTGAAGTACGACGTCGTTGGTGTTTCTCTGCGGACCACAACACTTGAACGAGTCTTCTCTAGTCTCACTGCTTCCAGTTCATGGAAGCTACTAATCCGTTGACATGATATCTCAAAATATGTGAAGCTGTTTGATTTGTTTTGGCAGTGGTAATCTCTCTCGTGGCTCTAAATAGAGAGAGGACTTATGAATAAAAGGCCCTCTATAGGGATTTGGAGATGGAAGGGCACTCTTCTTCAGGTTTCTGTTATCACTCATATTATAGTCAGGTTTCTTGATCTATCAAAAAAACAGATGAGAAAAAGTGAAAGAGAGAGAGAGAGAGATGTTGGCTATTTGCAAAAGCATGAAACAGAGGAGAAACAGAGTATATACACTACAATAGGAAGGGTCAGAAAATGTGATTGGTTTCTTGGGGCACAAGCCAATATTTTTATGAATTGTTTCCTTTTAGAGTCTCATAACATCAAGGTAAGCTTTTCCATCGAGCTCACGGGAAAACAAGCCATTGAAATACTCTTCAGTAGTCACGCTTTTGAAAAATGCAGCCTTGTGCCTTTCCACGAGACTTCTCATAGGACCAATTTCTTTACCCAATCCTATATTGTGGAATGCCGCCACCGAAAGTCTCTCTTTCTCTGAGTTCACAACTCCACGATGCTCTATACTTCGGTATGTCCCATTCGTTATTATCTACATTAATTACCATTCATCAGAGCCATTTACAAATGATACCAAGAATAGACTCTCTCGTCCTTATAACTTACCTCTAAGATGTCTCCGACATTGACAACCAAAGCATTTGGGAGAGGTTTGACAGAAACCCACTTGGCATTTTTCTTGATTTGGAGACCTTCAACTTCATTAGCCTGCAACAGTATGGTGAGTCCTGTAGAATCAGAATGCGGAGTTAGACCAATAACCTTATCGGGCTCTGGACAACGCGGGTAGTAATTCAGCCTAATTCTCTGCCCTAACTCATCATCAAACAACTTATCCATTTCCTCGGGTTTGATCTTCAGAGCTACCGCTATTTTCCCAAGTAAGATCTTAGCAATGCTTTTCACTTCAGCCGAATACATGTCTAGTGTATCTCTGAAGAAACATAAACCAAGTTTTAAACAGAGAAAATTTGTGTATTTATTAAGAATGATTTTATACATTTGAGGCAAACCTAAAGGGCAGAGGTAACTTGGGGAACAAGTGAGGCTTGCGTAATCGAACAGGTTGCATTGTAAGGAAGAACATATCTGCCCAATCGAGTTTCTGCTCTTCTGAAACCACAAATACTTGTCCAAACCCTTCGATCTCATCGGGTTGTTGCCACAAATTCTTCTTCTCTTCCATGGGAAGGTTGAAGAAGTCTTGAACCTCTGACTTTACTTTGTTCAAGAAACTTGACTCCATTCCATGGTTTACAAGCTGTTGAATATTCATAAACACATGCCACAAGGATAAATTTGAATTCCATATGAATTTGCTAACACAAAAGAAGATGGGGTAGTTTTGTAAAGAGTTGAGTATTTTCAGGGCAGTTTGGTTAAATAAGAAAATAGTGTAGCTTTAGTTGAGACTTGCCTGAAAAAATCCCCACTCTTTGCAAGCAGAGTCAAGCTTGTCAATCTCAGAATCCATGGAGGTTGAAGAACACAGAAGACTCATGTCTATGATTGGGATCTGGTTTCTTAGACCAGAATCAACGGCTATCTCAGCTACGTCTTGATCAGACCGTACATACCTCGGAGGAACCGTCGTGATCATCTTCTCCTTCACCATCTCTTGAACAGAAGGAACTATGATAGAGCTCCGGGTTGCTCCTTTGACTTCCATGGCCGCTTCTTCTTAAGAAATAATCAGAATGTAAATAGATAGTCTCAAATCTAATGAAGACAGTCACAGTTGAACACAAAAAACGAAAGAAAGAAAAAAGTGAAGTACGACGTCGTTTTGAATGTTAGGTGTTTCTCTGTGGGACTGAGTATTGACCACACACTTGGAAAGAGTCTTCTCCACCACAATCCCTCTCTCTCTCTCTGCTTCGACTTCATGGATACTACTAGTACTAACCCACTGATTCTGGTTTTCTTCCACCGTCCTCATGGCGTTCCTCGCTCTCCCGCATTTCCTGCATCTCCGTCTCCGGCGGAATGATCGGAAAAACCGATGCAAATGTTGTTTGTCTTCGGCAACGAATGAAGGTTCCACGGCGGTTGTGTGGTTTAAACATGACCTACGTGTTGATGATCATCCTGGCCTCCTCGCTGCGTCTAAGCACAGAGCCGTCATACCTCTCTACGTCCTCGATCGTCGCATTCTATCGAGTAAGTTTATATACATTCCAAATGTTGGATTGATTAGCGGAACAAATTCGAATTTACCTGAGCTCAATTCGGATCTCTCTAGTTGATGAACCTCTGCTTCGTTTTAGCTTGTAGGAGAGTGGAATGGTTTTGCATAGATCAAGTAGCTAGGATTCTTCCATAGGACTCCATTTCCAAGCGTTACTTGATTGGGTATCTAATCCAACGGGCTTATATGTATGTAGGATACACAACGGACACTTTAGAGCTAGCTATTATAGCATTGGAAGATTTGAGAAAAACCTTGAAGAAGCAAGGATCAAATCTTATGCTCAGATATGGGAATGCAGAGAATGTCATTGAAGATCTTGTCAAAGAGGTAACTTCACCGAGTATAATTTGAGCATTTTTCTCACAATTTGAAGGCAAGATTCTATTTGTCACAAGCATGTACTGGATTGTAACAGGTGCGAGCTCCTTTTGTCTTTGTGGAAGAAGAGGTAGAATACCATCTGTGTGAGGTTTTAGACGCTGTAAAGAATAAATTGGAAGGTGTTTCTTTATCTGGAGAATCACCGAGGATTGTTGCTTGGCGTACTCCTTTTTACGAGAGCCAAGTACGTATCTTTTACAATATCAGTTACTGCGTAGTGATTCAGAACCAGTTACTTATGTGACACATTTTTGTTCTTCCAGAATTTGACAGATCTACCACAATCTTGGGAGGAGTTTAAGAAACTGAAGCTGCCTCTCACTTTGCCAGTTCCTGCAGCAAAATTTTCATCTCCAGGAAGTGAATTGCAGTGGGGTAAGGTTTTCTTCAATATTCATGGAGTTGGATCTCTTGCTTGAGTAGTTCTTTTAGATATCTAATTTGTGACTCTTTTAACTAGGGGAAATGGTAAATGAAACATGCTCCAGGTTCTGTGCCAACGCTCGATGACCTGAAGGACTATTTGAAGGAAAGCTTATGGGAAATAGAAAATAGTTGGAGGGAAATGGCACAGGCATCTGCTGAAAGAGTATTAATGGAAAGGCTTGGTAACTTGAAGGAAAGCAGTATGGAGCCAATTGTTGATGGAAGTTTAGGGAAGAAGGTTGATAACTCTGTTTTTGTCACAAGTAAAAGAGATACTGTTGGAGGTGGAAATGAGGTTGTACTGAATGCTCTAGCAGGATACTTGAGGTACTTGGAGGGTACAAGTCGAGATGACTGGCAAGAGTACGTGGTTATTCTTAATTCTGGCGTTATTGTGCTTCCCAGATGCTTCCATATGAAAGTGGTTATTATGGAATGAATCTGGTATATTTTATATCTTGTTGAAGAGTGATGGGCGTTGGTTTTGATGTTGACCAGGGTCCATGCGAGACTTCGTGATGCCGAGACTAGGCCCGGAGCTTCATTTTTCAAACTTTTTGGACCTGTCCTCTGTCTTGGTATCGTATCCAGAAGAAGTGTCCACTATGAAGCAATCGAGTATGAAAAAGAAAGGAATGCTGGATTTATTTCTCCTTTTGGATATTCAGCTGCCACAGTGTCTGCTGCAACTGATGCTGTATGCTCTATGGAGGTACAATAACTCATAGACATGATATATCTATGCTCCTACTTTCTTTTCGAAAATATTTGAAGATGTTGGATTTGTTTTGGCAGTGGTATTATCTCCTGGCTCTAAGTAGAGAGAGGATTGATGAAAAAAGGCACGCTATAAGGATTTGGAGATGGAAGGGATATCTTATTCAGGTTTCTGTTATTACTCATATTTCTCCAAGTCCAATGGCCTACATTGGCCATTTTTGTAATCCCACTGCTTGATCTTTTTATATTTGCTATGGAATTTTAATAGAAGTCACTTCCTTGTTTCAGTACACAGTGGTTGGTAATGAAGGGCCTGCCGTTCTTCTTGTGCATGGCTTTGGTGCTTTTCTAGAGCATTACCGCGATAATGTAGACAACATCGTAAATAGCAAAAATCGAGTATGGACCATCACAGTCTTGGGTTTTGGAAAATCAGAGAAGCCAAATATCATTTACACCGAGCTTTTGTGGGCTGAATTACTGCGGGATTTCATGGCTGAAGTAGTTGGGGAACCAGCACATTGCGTAGGGAATTCAATCGGTGGTATGCACCCTAAGTTATTGAGATGTAATATATGCGTTAAAATGGCACAAATGATTAAGATACTCCTCTAATTGTATATATATTTTTTCCTCTATCAGGGTATTTCGTTGCATTAATGGCCTTTCTTTGGCCGGCGTTGGTTAAGTCCGTTGTCCTTGTTAACAGTGCCGGCAATGTGGTACCTGGATACTCTCCTCTCCCAATCTCTAGAGTATGTTTCATGGGAATGCATGAATATCTGAATTTTCACTTTTCAAAAAAAAAAAAAGAATAGTGTGGGCTCAGGAATTAAGTTATTCTAATTATCACATCCTACTGTCTTTCTTTTTTTAGGAAAGGCGAGTTCCATTTGGTGCACAATTTGGTTCTCGACTTCTTCTCTTTTTCCTACAACTCAATGTCAAAAAGCTATTAAAGGATTGTTATCCAGTTGTAAGTAATAGGAAGATTTCAACATCAGTATGAGAAAGTGTAAATGCTCATCATTGTGTCGGATTTCTAACCCAACTGCTTGTTTATGATGCAGAAACCTGAGAGAGCTGATGACTTTCTTGTCACTGAAATGCTAAGAGCAGTATCCTTTTTTTGCATTAACTGATTCATGATCTACAAGTAAAATATTGAAGATAGTGAGATTACCTTAATACACATAATAGTCTCGAGACCCTGGTGTGGTTATGGTCCTGGAAAGTATCTTTGGCTTTGATCTTTCGCTTCCTTTGAATTACCTACTCAAAGGGTTTGAGGAAAAAACTCTAGTAATACAGGTATCAAAATTTCAAACATTGTTTGCATCCTCATTCTAACTTCTATTAGGAGATTACACAGGATCAATATTCATCGGTTTCATTCATGTATTAGGGAATGGAAGATCCCATATCGGATCCGCAGAAGAAAGTAGCCTTACTGAAGGAGCTTTGTCCAGCGATGGTGATAAAGAAAGTTAAAGCAGGTAAAACATAAAACTAACTGCTAAAGCTCTATACACCTCCGATCCACTAGTCTATATACCATTCTTCTTGACTCTGGTCTCATTTGCAAGTAAAGGTCACTGTCCCCACGATGAAATCTCAGAAGAGGTAAATCCGATTATCTGCGAATGGATAGTGAAGGTCACTAATGATGATCGAGAACTAAAAGCCTCATCATCCCAGCAACTTTACCACAGTAATAAACAAAACTAAGGATTTGGTCATCAGAAAGCAGTTTTTGAAATGGTATAGTTTGGTTGTGTCAACAAGACATCGTCATAGATGTCATCAATCCAAATTGAAGAAACATGACCATGTTATAACTCATTTAAAAGGAACCGTCATTTTTCTTTCTGACTAGTATATATATTGTTTATTTATCTTTTGAAGATATGTACAAGTTTTCGTAAGCCTGAATCCGTAATGTCACTATTTAATTATTTGGACGTTATGTCACATTTTACGTATGTAGCTTTTTAGCTTGTGCCCAGTGTTGTCCCCTCCGAAATTTGCTCATCTCTGCCCCATGTGGTAGTGCACTGCGTTTAAGCAACATCCAGAATTTCAGATTATGGAAGTAGGGACAAGAAGCTGTGGTGGAACACGTGCTGTTTTAGGAGGCTAAAAACGACACAGCGTTCGCGTCTTTAAATGGTAAACTTTCACGTTCGCTTTTACTTGTGTCATTTTCAGTTTTTTGACCTATTGCTAATAAATATTCTCGCAGGTCGCTTTGTGAAATATAAACACAAATCCCACCAAAACGGTGTCGCGAGAACGTTGAAGAAATTAATTTGGCGCACTGCTTCATCATTATTTTATTCTTCGTGATCTGTTTTTTTCCGACGATATTTCTTGCTCGATTCTGAAAAATCTAAAAATCCAAAATCGAAACCTGAAATAAAGGAAATCGCAGACAAGTGGAGGTAGAAGACGACGAAGAAGATGTGGAGACGCGTGGCTTTACTTTCTCCGATGATTTCATCATCATCGCGATCCCTTAAGCTCAGCCAGGTTAGATTTTCAATCCCGATCGCTTTTTCTCCGGACAAAATGAAATCGTTGTCTCTATCTTTGCTATAACTTTGATTTTGTGGGTTTAACTCAGTTCATTACTTATTTCTTCATATTCATAGGCAGCTTCTGGGCTCAAAGTTGGGGAATCTTTTGCAACAGACATAATTAGTCAGGTATATAGATCAGGAAAAGCTCAATAGTTTGTTTTCGGCGTTAATTGTGTGTAAAATGTGTTTATTATCTGTCACAGGAAGAACGAGTTTCACCGCCGAAAGAGAAAGCTCCATTTATTACATTTGTACTAGGTAAGTTATGGATTCTGCTGGTTAATATGTTGGGAACAATGAGTTGAATCTACCTAGGTTTCTGTTTGAGTTTCCTGTGAAAAAAGTTGAAGGTGATATAAACTCTCACTTGTTCTTCAGTCATGGGCATATACTATCCATTCATGTGAACTATATGGACATTTTGTCGTATTCAATTGTTTGCATCTCAACAACTTGAATTACGTCTGATGGATTTATAACCTTAGGGGGACCTGGAAGTGGAAAAGGTACACAATGCGAAAAGATTGTTGAGACTTTTGGATTACAACATCTAAGTGCTGGAGATTTGCTCAGGAGAGAGATCGCAATGCACACGGAAAATGGGTAGGAAGATGAAGTTTCTATATATCCAATGTACCTCAAAAGTTTGTGGTCATCTCATGATGAGGGGATCTCAATTTCAGGGCTATGATTCTGAACTTGATTAAAGATGGGAAGATTGTTCCTTCAGAAGTTACAGTAAAATTAATACAGAAAGAGCTGGAATCGAGTGACAATCGCAAGTTTCTCATTGATGGTTTTCCACGAACTGAGGAGAACCGTGTTGCATTTGAGCGCATAGTAAGTAGTGTAGTATCTTCTCTTACATGAATATACTCTTGGAACAAAGCTTTGAACATGAAATAACTCCTTGATACTATTGCAGATAAGAGCAGACCCTGATGTAGTACTGTTCTTCGATTGCCCTGAAGAAGAGATGGTGAAACGCGTCTTGAATCGTAATCAGGTGCTTATTTCACTGTACTCTTTTTCACAGTACTCTTCCTGTAATATTTTTCAGTTAACAATGCCATGAAACTGATTCCTTGCTGATGCAGGGCCGAATTGATGATAATATAACTACAATGAAAAAGCGTCTGAAAATCTTCAATGCCTTAAATCGTCCTGTTATTGACTACTACAAAAATAAAGGAAAACTCTACACCGTGAGTTCTTTGCAAACATTTATGACTTCATCTTGGTTTACTTATTTGGTATTTTGGGTGTGGAAGGTTGAAGAAGCTGTTGATAATGTTTGATTCTGCCTTTATTTTCGTCTTTGGTGCAGATTAATGCAGTAGGAACAGTAGACGACATATTCCAACATGTCCTACCTATTTTCAATTCATTTGAGGTATACATTATCTCTCTTTCTCTCTCACTGTATTACAGATCACTCCATATTTTGAGTAGAACACGATTTGTGTTAACACCTGCAATTTTTTTTTGTGTGCAGCAATTGAAGGAGAGTAGTCATGTAAATCCACAGTCCCATCTCGGTTCGAGTTTGGTAGAAAATTCATCTTGACAAAAGACCACCAGTCTGAAATTTGTTCATTACTCATGAATTTTGATGCACTATATGCAATTCGCATTGCATCTTTTTTTGTTTGTTGTACTTTGTAAGGTAAAACAAAAAAGAACAAAAAAAAATATGTAACTTCTACGAAAGTTATTAATGTATTCTCACAAGACTCTGCTTCCCTCCATTTATCGATTATCAACAACCTAAGGAAGAAAATAGAGACAAGAGAAGAAGATGGTGAGTATCGTTGTACACAAACCAAGCTTCTCTTATCCATCTGTATCGTCTTCTTCAATGAAAAAGAAACCCAGACATCACCAACAGTTGAAGCAACACAGACAAAACCAATACAACAACAATGGATTCACTTCCCTCTCTTTCACCAAACCATCCCCCACTCCTCTCTTGATCGAAAAACAATCCATTCACCGGACCCAACTCGAAGCTTTAGACTCTGTCATTACAGACCTCGAAACCTCCGCTCAAAAAGGCATCTCATTAACCGAACCAGAGATCTTCGCTTCTCTTCTCGAGACCTGCTACAGCTTAAGAGCTATTGACCATGGCGTTAGAGTTCATCACCTTATACCTCCCTATCTCTTGCGGAACAACCTGGGGATTTCATCGAAGCTTGTTAGACTCTACGCCTCTTGTGGCTACGCGGAAGTTGCACACGAAGTGTTCGATCGAATGTCTAAGAGAGACTCATCGCCTTTTGCTTGGAACTCTCTTATCTCAGGCTACGCTGAATTGGGTCAGTACGAAGACGCCATGGCTCTTTACTTTCAGATGGCTGAAGACGGCGTGAAACCAGACCGGTTCACATTTCCACGTGTTTTAAAGGCTTGTGGAGGAATTGGGTCTGTTCAAATTGGAGAAGCGATTCACCGTGATTTGGTTAAGGAAGGTTTTGGATACGATGTCTATGTGCTCAATGCTCTTGTTGTTATGTATGCGAAATGCGGCGACATTGTTAAAGCGAGGAATGTTTTTGACATGATTCCTCACAAAGACTATGTTTCTTGGAACTCCATGTTGACTGGTTACCTTCATCATGGCTTGTTACACGAGGCATTGGACATTTTTCGTCTAATGGTTCAGAATGGGATTGAGCCTGATAAGGTTGCTATCTCCAGTGTTCTAGCTCGTGTTTTGTCTTTCAAGCATGGACGTCAGCTACATGGATGGGTAATTAGGCGAGGCATGGAGTGGGAGTTATCGGTTGCGAATGCTTTGATTGTTCTATACTCCAAAAGGGGACAGTTGGGTCAAGCCTGCTTCATATTTGATCAGATGCTCGAGAGAGATACCGTATCTTGGAATGCTATTATCTCTGCTCATTCTAAAAATTCTAATGGTTTAAAGTATTTTGAGCAGATGCACCGTGCTAATGCTAAACCAGATGGTATCACGTTTGTCTCGGTTTTATCTCTCTGTGCTAATACAGGAATGGTCGAAGATGGAGAGAGGTTGTTCTCTTTGATGTCAAAGGAATACGGGATAGACCCGAAGATGGAACACTATGCGTGTATGGTGAATCTCTACGGAAGAGCAGGGATGATGGAAGAGGCTTACTCAATGATTGTTCAAGAGATGGGGCTTGAGGCTGGTCCAACTGTTTGGGGAGCTCTGTTATACGCTTGTTACCTCCATGGAAATACAGATATAGGAGAGGTTGCTGCTCAACGTCTTTTCGAATTAGAACCTGATAACGAACACAATTTCGAGCTGTTGATAAGAATTTATAGCAAAGCAAAAAGAGCAGAGGATGTTGAGAGAGTAAGGCAGATGATGGTGGATAGAGGATTGGAGACATAAACTGGTTCTTCCCAAAAGGTACTTCCGAGTTTATCTTCTTAATTCAGCCCATGATGTCATGCCATGTTGAGTTATGAACTTACACACATACACAAGAGACCTGTTTGTTCATAGAGAAAAAGATCACATGCCGTGTGTGAACGCGTCTGATTGGTTAGCTGTTAGGAGTGATTTCGGCTTTGTAGATTCTCGTGGGATGTCTTCTTTAAGAATTGACTTAAACCAATGTCATCACTAGATTCTACTTTTCCCGCTGCATTATTCAATTGATAAGCTATTCCTCGTGACCAGTGTTTCATATGGTTTAGACACATGGGTTTAGTCATTGGTCACGTGCATTAGGACCCACCACTTCAATATATAGAAAGCTAGGATCCAAATATGTTGTAGATGATGACAAATAGTTACAGCTCTTATCCTCTGTTATTGGTATTCACATTGCAGCACATTTATTGATGTTTCAACTAACTCCCATTTTTGCTCTAAAAAAAGGATAGTGCTTTTTGTGTAAAGATTTAAGGATCAATGTATCTGCATTCACACATTCATTATTCTTTTCTCTATAAAACCCTGGACCCTTATTCTGCTACTCTCATTTGTAGTTGTTAAACTAAAATAACCCATTTGTGTTTTAAATCTAAAATGGCTAGAAATTTCGAGCTTTCTTTGATTCTCTTTGTTCTGTATCTGTCCACTGCAGCAATAGTCATGGCTAGAAACCTTGAAGAGGAATCAAGTGGTGATACAGAGTTCATTAAAGCCTCTTGTGAGACGACGTCGTACCCAGACCGATGCTTCCAGTCTCTGTCTTCATATGCAAGCGAGATCAAGAAGCAGCCACGTAAGCTTGCTGAGACCGCGCTTGCCGTTAGCATAGCCCGAGCAAAGTCAGCCAAAACCTATGTATCAGAGATGACTGATTATAAAGGAATCACAAAGAGGCAGCACGAGGCTGTAGCGGACTGTCTAGAGGAGATGGGAGACACTGTTGACAGGTTGAGCAATTCGCTGAAGGAACTGAAGCATCTGGAGGAAGGTGACAGCGGAGAAGACTTTTGGTTCTGTCTGAGCAATGTCCGGACGTGGACAAGCGCAGCACTGACAGATGAGACCGCGTGTATGGATGGGTTTGGAGGGAAGGCCATGGCTGGGGAGCTGAAAAGTTTAATCAGAACACACATTGTGAGTGTTGCGGAAGAGACGAGCAATGCCTTGGCTTTGATCAATGACTTTGCTTCCAAGCATTGAAATCATTTCAAAGGGGTTTAGTCTTTGGGACAAGAGTTTTTCTCGTATTCAACACTGCTTGTGTTTTTTTTTCTCTCTTTAAAGTTTCTACTTTATCTTAACTTATCATTTTTCATATTATGCATAAATTAATCTGTATTAAAATTAAAATACTTCATAATTCATTTCACAATTTTCTCGAGGGAATTACCGTAAGCTGAAGTAAAATGGTACATGAAATGAAACCCTCAATTGGGATCTTCTAATTTAGATTAAAGTTTTAAGCTATGTCTTAATACGAATCTGTTGTATCATCATCCCTAAAGTTTTTCTTCGTGTACAGATTATTATTTAATTATTTTGAATCTTGCATAAGGAGCCAACTTCCATAAACTTGCAATACAAACACACTCCCCATCTTCTCCTCTGCCATGACTTGAACCCATGTGGTGGAGCTTAGCCCTCTAACCAAATGAGCTACAAGATCAGGCATATAAACATACTTTGCAAAAATAATTTGTTTTGAGGCACCTCAGTTTCTCTTGCCCTGTTGTTGTATCATCTACGGTCTACATATATAGTTGATTTGAAGCTATTGATGCTGATTTTTCCCAATAATTTAAAATATATTACTTACCAAACAAAAATTTTTAATCTCAAAAACGGTAAGAGCACCTCACAAATGGAGGTTCTATTGTGCATATCAAAAAGAATATTGATATAAAAAATGATGGATCCAAACGTACCCATGCACATGCAAAGAGATCATCAAAGTGAAATTAATGGATATTATTTCAATAACTTAAATAATGAGTAAGAAGGGCTAAAGTATTGCTTGTAGTCTTTGAAAGCTCAGAAATAGCCTTCTTCACCTTCTTCTTTGTTTCCACATTTACTCTCCCTTCCTCGAATCCGTCCGTACACGTGCCCTCGTCGGTCAAAGCCGAGCTCACCCACGTCTTCACGTTCTTTAAATGCTCCTCCGTAGTTTTCCCTCCGCCTCTGACATACTTCATCTCGGCGACCGCTTGCTTAAGCTCGTCGATAGTGTCCTTCATCTCGTCCACGCAGTCCTTAAGGATCGAGACCTCATGGCTTTTCGCGGCTTTGGCCTTTTGGAGAAGGTTAGAGACGACTAATGTGGCGTTTTTAGCGGATTTGACGTTGAGATTTAGCGATGTTGTGCATAGTTTGATTGGGTCGGACTTGATGGTGGAGGAATAGGAGGACAGACAGTTGTAGCACATTGTAGGGTATGTTGTTGAGTTGCATGCCGTTTTTACGTACGTTGTGTGGTTTTGGTACGTGCCTGGTGGGGTGGCTGCTGTCTTTGGAAAGTTTGATGAGTTGATGAAAACCATGAGAGTTAGAGAGAGTACCACGAAACGCAACATGTTTTGTTAATTTGGGGTTTTGTACTTTCGGAGTTGAGAGAGAATAGAAAATGCTAGCTTTTAGCAAATTGTGAACTATGGTTTATGTGTATATGTATATATAGACACATTGGATTATTAATTTATTATTGGAAACCTTGTGACATCTCATTCTGTTTGGTCCATTTCTCTCCCAATCACTAACCACATCTCTATGTTAGTCTCGTTTCTCTCTAATCATTATGCTTTGACATGTAAACAATTATTAGAAGATTGTCATAATTTGCTAAACATGGGCGTTTCAAATCAAACGACCGTCTGCTTATCTGTTTGTAATATTTACAAAACCTAGGCGTCTCAAATTATATACCAAACAATATTTAGAAGTTTTTTGTGTCCAAATAAAATTTGAAGATTATTACAAGTTTCGTTCCGGTGTTTAAGCAAGGTAGCACGTGATGTGATATTATGATGTGCATGTAACATGAACGTGGACCAGATCTCTTATTTCGGAGAAACATCAACTTATTTTTTGTTTAAGATATTATTTAGTCATAATGTTTCTGTAATTATTAAGAAAGACAGGTCGACGTATCATGTACATTATAGAGAATTGATGATATGCAGCTCTGATGGATGATTTATACATAGGTGTTTAATGGCTGGAAATTGCTCATGTACAAATCATATTTTCTTTTAAACATTAAAATACTAATCAGCAAAAAGAAAAAATTTAAGCTGTGCAAAAAATTCTAAATTTAGAACAAAGTGACACGAATATGAGATTCATATGAATTAAAAAAAAAAAAAAAAAAAAAAAAAAAAAAAAAAA
>Ga0041059_1001399_pt1 | contig 19155 bp, 13 predicted proteins | sample AraColnosormetaG_FD_56232 | JGI IMG/M metagenome (GOLD analysis project Ga0041059, IMG submission 56232) | Arabidopsis roots microbial communities from North Carolina, USA - Col MF nosort | ecosystem: Host-associated > Plants > Roots > Unclassified | place: USA: North Carolina | collected...
TAATAACTCTTCAAAAAGCCAAAAAAAAAAAAAAACTATCATGCTAGCAAATAGCAATTTTGTTCCTATGAAAAACATGAAGATAAATCGGAAAATTCTTAAATCTGCCCCACGTGTGCAAAGAAAATAATTTGATCATTCTTAGAATCTGATTAAAAATGTCAAAATGGATATGTAGATGTTGAATTGCTTGGGATTCCTACAACCGTGTGGGCGCCTAACTTTAGAAACTTGAACCCGACTTTTCTAAAACCCTAACCTTTTTCTTTCTTTCTTTCTTTACTTATTTAGCTTTTAAAATATTCTTTCATGCACGCTCTCCCTACTCCCACAAGCTTCTAGGAATCCGATGCTTGTATTAGCCTTGCTAAATTAAACTTGGTTTTGGTTGATTGGGCCAATAGTATTACAATTTTAGATCCAATAATATTTGGCTGTGATCCAAGCGAGGAAGTTTGTGTATGGGTATTAATAAGGTTTCTAACAACTTAGATATTGAGTATAATTATATTTCTTGTATATATTAAAATATAAATTAACATTTTAAGGTATGTTTCATACTAATTTTAATAATCTTCAATATAGAAAATTGTAGGATTAAGAAAGAATAAAGAATAGGATATAGGAGTTTATGACATAAGTGCACAATTTAAGGTTTGGTTCTCACCTTGACACTTGACCAGAGTTTTTTCTTTGGAAATTGCGTTAGTAAATTGTCGAGGTATACAAAAAAAACACTATAGTATTTTATAATTTTGAAGTTAAACTATAAAACAAATTATCTTTACTTTAATTTTCACATATGCATGCATGCATTTGACGTACGAATATGTACATGACCGCACGTAATACAATACGTATAAAATTAGATAACAAAGATATGATAATAAAATTTAAGTGTATGTATGTACGTAGAAAATGTGGACATGCATGTGGCTTAAAGGTTTAAACCATGATATAATTCTGCAAGTATTTTATCTTTATCGAAAGTTGAGAGACATCTCTCTCTCTCTTTACAGTGACAATTTGTTAAATCAATCCTACATCATTTTGTTTTTTGCTAAGATCCCACCGCCCATCCACTCTATATACACACTAACACACACACACAGTGTTTAACATTTTACGGCATACTAGTAGTAAGTTGATCTAATACTTCATCAATAATACAATAGTTATCATATATTTCAGTTCATTCTCTGCTATAGGAATTAATTATACAGAGAAAATGATCGTTTGTTTGTTTTACAAAAAAGATAAGATGATATCGTTTGTTTTATATCTATTTCGGATTTGTCATTTGTGGATCGGTACCAACTTTTGTCGGTAGAAATTTTTAATAATTTGTGTGATGAAACATTTTTACTCTATAATATTTGTATGTTTTTGAACAACTAAAGAGAAAGAATAATGGTCAAAGTCATGGAACTGGAGAAGACTGCCTCAGATTTGGTGAGAATGTGTCAGACATCAAAGCAAAGGCTCGACTAAACTCTTTTTTTTTTTAATAGCTATATATATGACCTATCTACTTACTTCTTCATTCAACTATTTTTTATCATTAATTCTGTATCATATATATTGGAATCCAATGGAGTTTGAGGTCATCTTTAAATGGTTCAAACCTAACAGATTACAGATATGATCAACACAGCATATATAATGATCAAAATTAGTTTATGGTTTGAATGATAATAACGGGTTAGACGAACTGTTCGATCGGTTTAATGTTCTATTGACGAGTCGGATAACGATTTATGTTGTATCAATTTTTTTTTTATAAATCTATATGTTCTAGATATATAAAATACTTTTGTTGATATGAAAATTATTCATTATGTATGTACAAGATTAATCAAAGATATCATATAAATTAATATTATACACAAATTTATGGACAGCGATAATTAATTAGTTTTTTAAAGAAAATATTGATTTTGCTGGTATGATTGTTTTTTAAAGAAAAATATCATGGAGATTGAGTTTTATCTGATAGGATGATTGTTTTTTTTTTGGACAAACATCTGATGATTGTTATTTGTTAACATCAATTTTCACTGAAATCTGTAGTTTTTATTTCCTTTTTTAGATCTCAGAAGTGCGGCGATTACATCTGAAAAATCAGAAGAATTGGGTTGTATTTTTCATTTAGATAATGCTGCATCATAGTTTCATTAATATTGACTTATATAATATGAAATTATAATTATATTCACGGTTTTATTTTGCATTAGTTGTTTATATATATCATGGTTTTATTTGCCGTAGTTCTTTGTATTATCTATCCTACAGTAATTGTTTATATCTTTGGAATTTTTGAAAATCTGTCTTAAACTCTGAGTGTTTTTTCTTTAAAAAAAATTGTAATGAAATTGGATTTCTTCCTTAAATTAATGTTAATTTTGAATTGAAAAATTATTAAAAAAATTTATAGTGTGAGGTCGTACTCATTTGATATGCACAGAGCGTGTGACCCGAAGCTTGAATGGTGTGTTTTTGTAGTAGGACCAAACAATAACATAATTTATACTTTAAATATCTCTTTTGTTTCATTTAAGTTTGGCTGTCACATTATTGTCTGATTTATAATCATATACGACAATATCATTATTAGTTGCAGACTCTCGCAGGCATATATATTCATAAGAAGAAAAAGAAAATTATATAGCTAGTAACTGTCCAAAAAGAAGCAAGAAATTCTATAAGAAACTGCAATAAATAAGAGATATATCTATTTTAATAATACAAACAAAAACCATCATAAGTCATAACAATTAACAAGCTGAAAAAAAATAACAATGTAACAAGCTTAATTAATGGGCCAGTGAGCAATTGTAATGTCTGGGTTTATGTCACCACAAAGCCCAAATCCAAGTTCAGTTTACATATATGACATTTAGGCCCAATGACATTAACTACATGGACTTGTTTTGGATATCATATGACTGACTACATTGTAGCTTAAAATTTCTTTCAGAAAACTGAAAATTTAGAAATGATAATTTAGGATATTATTTTATGATCTACGAATGTTTTTGACATCTTGCAATGTACAGATATGAAGTTTGAAGTAATACATTTTTATGCAATTATGCTCGACGAATTTACCTCTACACATTTTCTCAACACTAACAAACATATTAGTATCCCATTTTTTCGTTTTTGTCAACAACTTTTACAACCAAAACGGTTCTCTGAATTACAAATCTGAACCAAGTTTTATATAAAGTTAAACAAAATCTTTCAATTTATGTGAAAACAGTAATCAGGTTATTTACATGACTCGGTTTTAAAGGCGTGTGTGAACTGTATAAAATCTTTGAGTCCTCCAACTTTTCTTGATCCTAACATTTTGTTTGCAAACTGAAAAACTATAAATGAAAAGAAAACTACAAAAATCAGGTTTGCTTAAAGAGGAAGAAGCTAAACACATCACGTGTAGAAATGCTGACATGTGTAGATTTTCTTACATAATTAAACTTTCACTTATATATTTTTTTCATTTTTATGGTTTATTTATAGGGGCATTAGATCGGTTAGAGAAAGCACGAGGTGGTCTGGACGAATCAAATCGTGGTAAGTGTCATTCCACGGGAGCTCCGAACACTAATTAGCCTCCGATTGGTTCCTTCCTTTTTTTAGTTAAACATCATCCAAAAGTGGATAAGCACGACCTTAAATAATGAACGGAATGTGGATAACCTTTGGCCCTAACCTACGATCTGTCACCGGACCGCAAGAACATTGAGACGGCATTCTCCGTCACCAATATCTCAAGAGGTCGTGACACAACTTAAGGCTTTCTAAGGACTATAATATATTTCGCGCCAGAATAAATCGAGCAGGCCAATTATCATTACTTATCCGCATTGTCCGATTAATCCACGATCTACACGATCCATTCTCATATCGGACTGTTCCAAATGGATTTCCCTCAACCTTCTAAGTTTTTCCCGACCTTCTAAGGTTTCCTAGACCAACACTAAAGTTTCATTAAGCTACACTAGTTCTTAGAGCTAACCTAATGGTTTTGGGGTTTACCGGCAGTCGCATCGTACATAAGCTCGGCCCGACTGATGGAGAGTCATTCCTTTACATGTGGACTTGATCATATCTAATGCTCCTTACCCATGATTTACCACACTAATTGGCCGGACTGATCTTGCCTTGCATTGGCTTGATCTTGCATTTTATCCGACAGAATGCACGTCCGGCCGTCCAGGTCATAGTCAAGGTCAGGGGCATTACATTCTTCCCCCCTTAAAATTATTCGTCCTTGAATTCTAAGGATTAAGGGAGTAATTAGCCTTAAGAAAAACTGATTTCTTCGTTGGCTTCATAAAGCTTCTTATACTAAGGATCTCGTTTTGGGTAACAGGTCTTTTTGTAGGTATGGTCTCCACCATTATTTCTTGCAACCTCTTCCTCTACTTTTAGGAAGTTGATACAAGCCTTTAAACTAACAGACTCCACCTCTCTCTTTTCTTTGTATGTAAATTTTTTTTAGCGTCACCTCATACGGTTAGCTAACGACTTTAAATTCTCGGCTTCCTAGTACTACTAGGCTTGGTCTATGATCCTAAGGTTCCATCCTAACTTTTATGGTTCTTTCCTAACTCTTTTGAAATGGTCTTCCCGTTTTCTAGACTTTCTAATTCCTTTGGGCAAGGCTCCTAGGATTTGATACTTGGTTAAGTACGAAACGAAACACACACACACAAACGCATTAATAACTTGAAAGTAAATTAAGCAATCACACAAAAGAACATTAGCATAAACATAATAAAACATAGCATAAGTTAACAACCATAAGGGAAAAAGGTGGTTTTGGCTATCGTACACACACACTTATTCAAGCCTACAGACATCATCAAAACGATATCACAATGTAACCGAAGATTACTATTGGCTCTCCTATAGCCATCGCTATACATCAAAAAATGAGGTTAGTTTCCTAATATTTACTAAGGTTAGGACTCCTAAGGGAATCACAATAACCTTAAACTACACTTGGATCAGGTACAACCAAGAAAAAGATCATCATCGGTGTCGGGAATCGCTGGGGATGATGGACCAGCTGCGTGAGACGGGGGAGTACGGATTGGTGCAAGAATCTGAGCATCATCTCTCAACAGCATACATGTAGCAGCGTAGTGTCCGTACTCACAACAGTAGAGACAGATAATGGTCATGGGCATGTACTCTGTATAGAACTCACAATCCTGCGGGTAATGTCCATCTTCGCCATATATAAAGCAGTATGGTATCTGAATACCTTACCTGGTGCCGTCACCAACTATCGAAATAGTGTTAGCCCTCCTATCAACCGCAAAATGGAGTATGGGGGACGTGCCCTACCATAACAGTGCAAAAGGGCTATCAGGAGAACGAAGGACAGCCTCCGGGATGTATGGAGAAATCAGTGAATCCTCATATTCCTCCGGGTCTGACTCATAGGATATCGGTGAATACGAGGTAAGAGTAAAGGATGGCATGGTAGGACTGCCCGAGGAATCACTCACATAATCATAGACCATCACGATCTCATGTTCCTTCAGGGCCAGCTTCTGCTCCACCGTCCTCACTGCCATGATCACACAATCATCCTGACTATTGATCATTATCCCATCCCCTATCTGTACATCCTCCCGGATAATCCGCTCAGGCATAACGGCTATCCCTACAAGGCCATCATCAGTAACCGTAGCGCTCGATCCTATCTTTGATACAACTCGGGAACACTCAGCCACATCTCTTCACACACACCTACCCCTAACTCTCTCACGGAGGTCATATCATCTGGACGGCAGATCCAAGGACCGTCCCTCCTCTTCCACAGACTCCGTACCACGAGATCTCTTCAGCGGCATACTATAATACAAACAAAAAGGTTAAGATACAATAATACAAACAAAAGGGTAAGCCTTTTGTTTGTATTATTGTGTTAGTATTATGGTGTTACCCATTTGTTTGTATTATTGTATCTTAACCTTTTTGTTTGTATTATAATATGCCGCTGAAGAGATCTCGTGGTAGGGAGTCTGTGGAGGAGGAGGGACGGTCCTTGGATCTGCCGTCCAGATGATATGACCTCCGTGAGAGAGTTAGGGGTAGGTGTATGAGGAGAGATGTGGCTGAGTGTTCTCGAGTTGTATCAAAGATAGGATCGAGCGCTACGGTTACTGATGTTGGCCTTGTAGGGATAGCCATTATGCCGGAGAGGATTATTCGGGAGGATGTAAAGATAGGGGATGGGATGATGATCGATTCGGATAGTCAGGATGATTGTGTGACCAAGGCAGTGAGAACGGTGGAGCAGAAGCTGACTACGGAGGAACATGAGATTGTGATGGTCTATGATTATGTGAGTGGTTCCTCAGGCAGTTCTAGCACGCCATCCTTTACTCTTACTCCGTATTCACCGATATCCTATGAGTCAGATCAGGAGGATTATGAGGATCCACCGATTTCTCCATACATTTCGGAGGCTGTCGTTCATTCTCCCGATAGCACTTTTGCACTGTTATGGGAGGGCACGTCCCCCATACTCCATTTTGCGGCTGACATGAGGGCTGACGCTATTCCGTCAGTTGGTGACGGCACCACGTCAGGTATACATATACCATACTGCTTTATATATGGCGAAGATGGACGTTACCCGCAGGATTGTCGGTTCTAGACAGAGTACATGTCCATGACCGTTGTCTGTCTCTATTGTTGTGAGTACGGACACTATGCTGCTACATGTATGTTGTTGAGAGATTATGCTCAGATTCCTGCACCAACCCATAGTCCCCCGTCTCACGCAATTAGTCCATCATCCCCACCGATTCCCGCTACCAATGATGATCTTTTCTTGGATGTACCTGTTCCAGGTGTAGTTTAGGGTTACCGTGATTCCCTTAGGAGTCCTAACTTTAGTAAATATTAGGAAACTAACCCCTTTTTTGATGTATAGCGGCGGCTACAGGAGAGCCAATAGTAACCTTCGTTACAATGTGATATCTTTTTGATGATGTCTGTAGGCTTGAATAAGTGGGTGTGTACGATAGTCAAAACCACCTCTTTTCCACTTATGGTTGTTAACTTTTGTTATGTTATATTATGTTTATACAAATGTTGTTTTGTGTGATTGCTTGATTTACTTTCAAGTTATTAATGCGTTTATATGTGTTTGTTTCGTTTCGTACTTAACCAAGTATCAAATCCTTGAAGCCTTGCCCAAAGAAGTTAGAAAGTCTAGAAAACGGGAAGACCATTTCAAAAGAGTTAGGAAAGAACCATAAAAGTTAGGATGGAACCTTAGGATTCGTAGACCAAACCTAGTAGTATTAGGAAGCCGAGAAGTTAAAGTCGTTAGCTAACCGTATGAGGTGACGCTAAAAAAAAGTTTTCACAAACAAAGAAAAGAGAGAGATGGAGTCTGTTAGTTTAAAGGCTTGTATCAACTTCCTGAAAGTAGAGGAAGAGGTTGCAAGAAATAATGGTGGAGACCATACCTACAAAAAGACCTGTTACCCAAAACGAGATCCTTAGTATAAGAAGCTTCATGAAGCCAACGAAGAAATCAATTTTTCTTGGAGGCTAGTTACTCCCTTAGTCCTTAGAATTCGAGGACGAATTATTTTAAGGGGGGAAGAATGTAATGCCCCTGACCTTGACTATGACCCGGACGGCCGGACGTGCATTTTGTCGGATAAAATGCAAGATCAAGCCAAGGCAAGGCAAGATCAGTCCAGCCAATTAGTGTGGTAAGTCATGAGTAAGGAGCATTAGATAGGATCAAGTCCACAGGTAAAGGAATGACTCTCCATCAGTTGGGCCAAGCTTAGCTACGATGCGACTGTCGGTAAACCCCTAAACCATTAGGTTAGTCTTAAGAACTAGTGTAGCTTAAGGAAACCTTAGTTTTGGTCTAGGAAACCTTAAAAGGTCGGGGAAAACTTAGAAGGTCGAGGGAAAGTTAATTTGGGACAGTCCGATATGAGAATGGGTCGTGTATGATCGAGAGATTTATCGGACAATGCAGATAAGTGACGATAACTGGCCTGCTCGGTTAATTCTGGCATGTAATGTATTATAGTCCTTAGAAACCCTTGACTTGTGTCACGTACCCTCTTGAGATATTAGTGACGGAGAATGCCGTCTCAATGTTCTTGCGATCCGGTGACAGATCGTAGGATCCTCCGAAATGAGAGAATGGATGGCAAGGATTGAATCGCGGCTCAAGCTTATCCGTTAGGGCCGATGCTTATCCACATTCCGATCATCTTTATCCTTTTAAGGTCGTTTTTATCCACTTTTGGATGATGTTTATCCGAAAAAATAGAAAGAACCAATCGGTGGCCGATTTGTGTCCCGGAGCACCCGTGGGACGACACTTGCCGCGATTTGATTCGGCCGGGCCACCTCATGCTTTCCCTAGCCGACCTAACGCCCATATATATACCCCCTCTGCTCATTTGTTCCTTGGGCCAAAAAAAACTCGTTAGAAAAGCTTAGTTCGCGGGTGAAACCTTCAGAAGCCTAAACCGCTAGGGAAATCCAAGTGAGTCTCAAGTCACGTGAAGTAGCACGTGAATAGGATATTTTCTTCATTTATTTCCCTAATCTAGCTTAGGAGGTTAATTATAATTACTTAGCCTAATTGTTTGCTTAATCCTAGATTAAGATAGTTAATTAGATTTAGTAATTGTTAATTATGATTAGTAATGGCTAATTAGGATTAGTATTTACTAAGCATGATTAGTGTTAGTTAAACTATGATTAGCGGGACTAATCGTGATTATTAGTATTTAAGTACGATTAGTTGTTTGATTAGTAGAATTTATCATGTAGGATCGAATGCATGATATTTCATGAGTTTATTGTCATGTTAGTTAGTCAACTAGCATTAGCCGAATCTTGTTATCCCATATATATGATGTGCGTCGCGTGTAACTCCTTCCGTTATGGCATACAAAGGCTCCAGACTGGTTCGCTACCGACCGGGCGCTACATGACGATGTAGTATAAGGAATAGCAATTTTCTTTAGACTTTGTGTCTAGGAGTGTGTAGGCCATTGCCTCGGGATAGCATGGTTTCGTAGAAGGCCTTACCTAAGTTATCGGAAGCATGCTTGCATTAGTTTTCCGTTGCATATTAGGAATTCGAGTCTGCATGTATTATGCATTGTGCATATTAGGAATTCGAGTCTGCATGTATTATGCATTGTGCATAATGTTTTACTTGTATTGTATGTTGCGTGTTATCTTTGATTATGTGTTGCTTGTATTACTCGTATCTGTTTATGTTAAGTCGTAGTATTATTACGTGTTGATTGCTGCTTAGGGGTAAGGGTAGTAGGTTAACTCTGTCTAGATCCGAGGTTCACTAAGTAATGCTAGATTACTTATAACGCTACTTATTTTGCAGAAAATCTTAGTTGGCCAGCCTTGTAAAGGGCGCAAATGACTTAGGACGAACCAATGTAGGTTTTATGGCTTTTTGCAAATACTTACTAAGTATATTATGTATGGTTTTCAAAGAGGATCCGAAAACTATATGCGATTTGGTACCCATTTTCCGTACGATATATATGTAATAAGACTCGAATTTCTAAAAGTTAAATGGTTAGACCAACTGATATTAGTCTTGTCCGACTTACACAATTCGCATTCGCGGTACGGGTTGAAAAAACTTAGGCCACAGACGGGAGGCTAGACACTTGCGGTGGTACGACTCAGGCAAACGAATTTGTTTCGGAAACCTGGGTTTGGCCGACTGTGGACGTCTATCGTGACGCTCCAATTTCGTCTATCTTTATATAACGGGATAGAGATGTTACAAGGTGGTATGACAAAACTTTCATTTCGAACAAATAAATATGTTTTTTTCTTCTAAGAGTAACATTGGATTTTTTTTATTTTTTTTTGAGATTCAGTGTATGAATCTGTAAACATTTTATAGTTCGGATTTATTTGTTACCAATAAATTAATTTGGGTTTTGTTCCGGAAAAAAAAAAGTTGAGGTTTTTTCTATATCTACATATACATTTTTGCAGCCACTTTGTAAAATAAATCCTGGAGTTGGGACTTATTTACAGTGGCTGCCACTGGCATTTAATTAATTGTATTAATTTTTGGTAAGATGTTCTCTGACCAGCTCCATTCGTTCGAAACTTTCAAAGATTTGGGCCATTTGATTTTAATACGTGTTGTGATTTTCATATCACTCTTTTGGGCCAAACGGTACACCGCTATTGGGCTTCAAAATAAAACTTCCCAACGACTAAATTATTTGCGGCTACGAACACATATTTTAAACGAATCAACCCTATTAAATACTAACGTGTATAGCACATTTGTCGAATCCCTTAAAATGTGCAAAATATTCCTTAGCTATTCACTCAAACAAAAAAAGTTATATGTAGATCCCTTAAAATGAGCAAACACACAACAAAAACATTTCTAATCTATTCACTAAATCTTAATTTTCCAAAATTTGAACTAGAGTTTCTGAAATTATTTAAAACAAAATATGCAAAAAAAAATCGGTGGTATCGTAAAATCCCTTAAAATGAGCCTAGATTTTGGCAACTATTTAAAACAAAAATTTGTTTGACAAATCAAAATAAAATTGCAATCTGGTAAAATATTTATTTTAATTATATATTTAAATTAGCGATGTGCCGCAGGTTTTTTTTACGGGACAGTTTTGGCGGGACGGGTTTGGCAGGACGTTACTTAATAACAATTGTAAACTATAAAATAAAAATATTTTATAGATAGATATTATTTACAAACTTTTATATATACTAATTTTAAATAAAAAAAAATTGTCTTCTCGGTGTACCGTGTGTTAAAATCTAGTAAATTTTACATAAATAAAGTTATTTTTTGGGAATTTTCCCCAAAATTAAACTTCCATTTCTGTTTTTTTCATTATTATGGTTGGCAACCTCATTCTTTTTTCTTTATATCATTTTCAGTATATATATTTTTTGAAATATATTTTTATAACTATATTATAATAAATATAATAAGAGGTCCGTTTGAATCTTCCAAACTACAAAACCGACTCTGGTTCTCTAGAGAGACCGCACCGGATACTTTTCAGAAAACATAAGAAAAACAAAAAAAGTTTTGATACGAGTTTTATTGCATACTTCAATAGTTTCTTAAGAACATAACAAGTTATCAAACTATTTTCATTGCTAGATGTTCGATCAAACCGCGGTGACTGCGATTTTCATATCGCTTTCGCAATGGTTTGGAAAATTGCAGATGAAAAAGTTTTGTCCTTTAGACAAAGTTATACGATCTTTGCCTGAAGTGTAAGGTTTTGCCCCTGTCGGTGTTTTGCAGTTGTTGTAACTTCCGCTATCTACCTTCACTACGTTGTGCATCCTCGGATTATAGTTAAACACTGCACCAAAGTTTTGGAAAATATAAAATTTTAAGTTAATCATATAATTTTTTTTTTTTGGTCTAACGTTAAATTAGTTAATCATATAATTGATTACTCGACCACTCTTAATTGATTCCATATATTGACACTCAGATTATAAAGTAGCTGGAACTGTTTAGGAATTTCATAAATCTACATACTATAACGTTGGTTGAGATATTTCTTCATGCGAAAACAATTTTAATTCATCACTCAAGTATACCAAAATAAATTAAAAATTAGGTTAGTGGTACTATTTATGATATTTTAAAATATTTTTTGTTAAATTTAAACGCACATGAATTTTTGCTATACACATAAATCAGCGTTTGTGAATAATCGAAACTAGAAAAAAAATTTTGGAGAAGGAAGATGTATACATACATATCTATAATATAGTAAAATATATCACAGGCTCAATCATGTAAAAGATATACACTATTTAAACTGTGTATGCAAAACATTTATCAATCATATTTGTAACCTTTAAACTATAGGAAGTTTTTTATTTGTCGTGTGCTTTATACAAAAGCACATCTTGCCCATACTTAGAAGCAGCCATGATATGGATACATCCCTAGTGGATATGAAGATTAGAAAGCTTAACTGCTTGTGGTTTAAGTGTAACAAGATAGTATAATAATTACTGAAGCTTGATTAAAAGGATGTGAAGTATATACCAAGAACGTCGCCGGCTCTAAAGTGTTTGCCTTTAGGCCAACCCACAGCGTTAAAGGTCCAGATACCAGAGTCACCGACCGTGTACGTTGCAGCTTGAACGTAGTCAGCTTGAAGCAACAACACTGACACAGCCATGAGAGTCACTATGGCTCGAGCCGACCATGATGCACTGCCTCTTCCCTTGGCCATTGATCGATCTTAGGTGAAAGTTTAGAGAAAGAGAGAGAAACTATAGAGAGTAAATGAGGATGAATTGAAGAGTAAATGTACAAAGGGTTTTTAAAGAAGAAGAAAATAAGACATTCAATGTTTTTATTTTATTAAATTGGGTGTCTCAACAACCCATGATATATGTTCATTTATTATTTTTGGCCACATTGTCTATGTAGAAATTGATTATAGACTTAACTTCGGTTTCTTTTGTCTCATTATTGAAGATAAGAGTTTGGTTTTGACATTGTTACACTAAGTTGAATTTTGTTTCTTTGTTTTGAAAATGCTTATATCAACTAAATAAGGAACTTGTGGACAAAGACTATGTCATCAACAACCCACGATATATGAGCATTTATTATTTATGGACACATTGTTTCTATTGGAGATATAGTTTGGTTATGATTTTAGTACATAGTTTATAGGCGAAAATAGGTTTGAATTTGTGTTCTTATTGAAATGCTTTGTTATATTAGTATGGTAATGTTGGGAAAACGTACACATCATAGGTTAAAGAACCAACAGTATTGTGTTATTAGATTGGACTATTGAGTTTGGAATATGTTGCTTCAAGTTTCTATTTGTGAGGAAAGGAACACACAAATATAAAGTGATTCAAAATAACGAAGATATATTCTACGTGAGAAGAGAGGTACTGTAAATTTAGAGTCACATTGCTGTGTATAACATATAAGAAAACTAGATGTACAAAACCTACTTACATATACGCCGAGAGGAGAACGTGGTCAAAAAGAATCGGGTAGATCTAACTGTGAATTTTATGTCTGTGGTATAAAGATTTTAGCCGATGTGGAAACCGGTGGACTTGAAAGAACTCGATAGCGTGGGAAGCCTTTGCAATGCAATAACTCCAGCAGCGAAAGCAGCAACAGACGCCAAAACAAACGCCGGTAAGTTTCCTCCTCCAAACAATTGATCCCATGGACCCGCTCCAAGTGATACTATCATCTGTTTAGAGCCAAAACCATATTCAGACACTATTTACGGGTCAAGACTACACTCGAAGTGAGTGGCATTATACAAGAGAATGAAATTTATCAGTGTAATTAGATTTGAGAGATTGCCTGGGGAATAACGATTGCGAGATTCAACACTCCTATAGCCAAACCTGGAGTGAGGAAATGAAACCATTAGGGATTACTGAAATCTAAGATTTAAGTACAAAAACTATGAATATAGTGAAGATATGAATCTTTTCACAGACCTTGACCGCCACCGGAATCAGCAGTGACTTCTGCTGTGACAGAGAAAGGGACACTGTATGTGATCTGCATTAAAGAATGGTTTTATCACATATTTTAGAGAAATGTTGCAACACGAAAAGAATAAAGAGAATTACGGTTGAAAGAAAGCACATACAGCTAGGGGAAAACCAAGGAGTGCAAAAACGATTACGGCTGCGGTTCTTGTTGTTTCGTTTCCACGCATTATGTATTCAATTCCATTTTTGTCATCACTGAGAGACATCAAGCTGATTACAGCTGTTCCCGCCATGCAGGCAAATACAGTAAAATTGCTCAAAGCCCATACAACCCGAGCACCCATCCGCTGACACATTGGTTCAATGAGAAATGAGCTGATCCCAAGAACAACCTACGGAAACAGGGAAGAAGAATATTCAATAACGGGCGAGTAATTGAATTTTGAAGAGCAGTGCAGTTAAAAAACAGGTTATTATAACGATTCTTACAGAGTTTAGTAGCAAACCAAGTGCACCTTCACGTACACCTTGATCATAGAGTTCCATATGCAAACTATCTCCTGTTGGATCCCCATGGTAAACTTCTCTTCCCATCCAATCTGTATCGAACAGAAAGAAGGGGAACCAGGATAACTGCAAAGAACAAGACCACAATCAAAAATATAACAGAAGCAAATAATTTTAAAGATCATTAAAGAGTTTAAGAAAAGAAACAGTGTGAAATATGTAATAACTGATCATAATTTTTCTTTGGCACTCACCCATGTAAGAGCCATGACGATAAGAACTGAGTGCATAGCCGGTGGCAAATGCCTTAAACTAGTTAGCAAATTCACTAAAACAGATCCAGGGCCATCAACGTAGGTCTCATCTTGATGCTCATTCTCTGAATTGCCAAACTGTTCATCCGTATCACGTTCCACTCTCTCATACTTGATTCCATTGGCAGTACCATTATTTAATTTTGAATGCTCAAGGCCTTTGGACTGGAGATCATCCAACAAAGGTGCAGAATCTTGTATGCGGGTGGGCTTGTTGCTTGTAAAAGGAATCTCTTTAGCAAAATAGATTGTGACAAGAGTACATATAGTGAGAAAGACCTGAAAAAATGATTTAAACTCTTAAAACATATAGAACAATATATTCAGATTTTAGACTATGAAACAAGAACAAAAGCCACTGGGTGCAATAATATAATTTCACTTTCAAAATCACCTCAAAAATAATATAGACATACAAACAGAACGCATTGATTTGCGACATATATGAATCACAAGTCACAATGTACAAACGTGAGAGTGTTTCGTAAAGACCAGCCCATTCCATTGCAATTTAGAAAGCTTAGTAAGATGCATGTGTCAGAAAATTAAACATACTGCTTACCACTGCAAGAAGAAACGCTGCTTTGAGATTTCCACATGCAGCACAACATGCTCTACTAGTTAAAAAAGGGAACCATCTGCGCAGTAAAATTGCCTGATCATTTAACAGCTGGCGGAAAATGCAAAATTGCAAATGAGGAAAAAGAATACAAGATTTTGAGAATAAGGATCTCAAAGATTACTCTTGCCATTTTCCGCTAGCACCGGCAGAAAACCCAAGGATGTTCCCAATAGCCATCCACAAGCAGAACACAGCATTTGCAGTATTCCGCTGATCAGGACCTAGGGACAGCAAGAGACATCTCATTAGAAGCACAGCATATTCAATCTGATTCTAGAGTTTGAATAGAAATTCTGTTCTGTTAAGTGTATGGTTATATTCCATTATTACCTGATAGATCAGCTAGAAGAGCACGAGCAGGTCCCTGAAAATAAAAAAGCCGAAAACATCATTCCTGGATACAGAGGTAATGACTAGTACCATTCACTCAAGTACATTGCAGAGGCAGATCTGAACCTGTACTGTATTGTTTGCTAGATCCAACAACCAAAACCCAATGATAAAGACAACAGCTGCCCTGGTTCGTGTGCCTTTGAAAGTACTGCATTTCAAGATACACATCAAGTCGTCAGTTACTTTAATTTTGATACATTCCATAAAAAACATGCCATTGGCAGGGGAGCAGGAGAGTTACCTGCAATGTTCCTTTGAATCTCCTAACAGATACCCAATGTCTGCAGAAAATCCGATTATTATCACCTAAATTGCAAGCTTTTGTTTAGCTTATATAAAACACAATGTAGCCAGCTATCTCCTAAAAGAAAATCAAAACAGAAATCATATCTTCTATTGGCACTTACTGCTATTGAGATCATGAATGATCCAACTAGAATAAATGGTCGTCTTCTTCCATACTTTGAAGTACATTTATCACTCCAAATGCCAACAAAAGGCTGGACCTAAAACCCAACAAACAAATAAGTATGAACAAAATGGGGCAGAAAAATAGTTTCTGATCCAATATAAATCAAAACTTGAACTCTCGTGAGATCATTACGTGCAAGATAGTAAAACTGCTAAAATTCTTAAAGAAACTTTTAACCTACCACAAGGCCTGTAATTGGGCCGCACAGCCAAATAAACGAAGAAAAAGCATGCGATATTCCAAGGGTCTGCATCAACCAACCAAATGCAACACTGTTAGATAAAACTCAAAAGGGTTCTTCAGCAACAAGAAAATCAAAATACTTCCAGCAAACAGATATTTAACAATAGTTCTATCTACCACCATAACTACCCACCTGATACATATATGACCAGTACAATACTATTCTAAACACAGTCTAATCTCTGATTATACAATAGTTCCGAAAAAGGCTAAGGTCTTTTATATTTTTACAAATGCTTATGTAATCCAATGAACATAAACAATCTAGCTAAATTCCAATGTCATATACTCTTCGATAAGCCAATGCTATAGAGTTCCATACGAAAATATCTCATGGCTATGTTGGTGACAACAACTACCTAACCTAAGTATTAGAATTCATTGATTCACCTACAAAGTACTCGACTTTCTCGTACAAAGCTACACAAGAACAAAACCCTCGAATCTAAATTGCTATAGAGAAAGCCACAAGTGATAGAAATGGTAACAATGACAAGAGTAATAGTAAGTACCTGAATATAAGGAGTAAGAAGAGAAAGTTGCAATGCCCAACCAAATTGAACTCCAGCGGCAACTGTACAACTAAGAACCAACGTCACTAAACTACAATTCTTCGACACAGATTCACCATCAGCCGAATCAGAATGATTCGAAGGAGAAGCAGATTCAGAGAACGACGAAGAACCAGATTCGTTTTGACGATGCTTGGTGACCGTCTCAAGTTCAATTTCCTTCCTCAAATTCCTATACGGAACCGAGATCGACACCGAGTCACTCATCGTCCTCAACACACAGATCCCTAATTCGTATCAAAATCAATTTCTCATTCCGATTTAGATTTCTAGGGTTTTGATCTCGTCGATCTAGATTCGGAGACGATGATCGGAGAGTCAAATTCGGGCGGGTGAATATTTTGATGAAATCGATTTTTTTGAGGTGATTGAGAGAGAAGACGCGGAAGTGAAGAAGGAAGGAAGATTCGTTTTACAGGGAACCGTTGATTTGTAGATTAACGGATGAGATTAAAACCTAACTTAATAGTCAACGTTTTCGTCTCGGGCTTTGTGTAATCAGCACCGTTGGATTTGATCGGATCAAAACCGTTGCTTCAATTTAAAGGAAGAGCGGACGAAACTCACCGTCACCGACACCAAACAAAAAGTGTGTGCTTTTAAAAAAGTAAAACGGTGTCGTTTGATAAGAGTTGAGAGTGGGCCTGTAGTTTTTTGTAGCTCGGCCCATTTTTGTAAGAAATTCACAACTGTGGTACATTTAGCCCAAATATTAAGTCTATTAGAAGAAAGCTGTCTCATTTTTTGTTAGCATACACACCTAAAACCTATAAAACATGTGTCAAGATTATATGATTCATAGCTATGTCCCTTCTTCTATTTTCTGATGCCTTACACTGCGAACACTGTGATTAGTGATTACATTGGTTCAAGTTTGACTTCATGAAATATGTTTGGTTCAAGTTTGCTTCTAATGCTACCATTCAAATCCAAACTCTCACAATTGCATATTATTAAAGAAAAAAGGATAAGACGTCTCAAAGAAATTTTTTTATATAAAATCATATAGGGTATGTTCTTATTAACGTATATATGAACATGTGTTACTAATTTAAAAACAAAATCATTTTGTAAATTTGTGTTTTACAACAAATATTTTGTGGGAGATTTTAGGTGCTAGCAATAATAAGTAATGTTAATTAAGAGAGTTATAAACATTTTTTCACTATTTAATAGTGTTTTTTTCTTCTTACCAATGTCACTATTTACAAGTATATGTATTTTCTAATAACTAATGTAAACATGTTTGTAAAAAGATTATATAACATATATGTGTGTGATTGTGAAGGTGATAGAGTTCTTCTTACCAATGTCACTATTACAAGTATATGTATTTTCTAATAACTAATGTAAACATGTTTGTAAAAAGATGATATAACATATATGTGTGTTAACGTGATAGAGCCGGATTAAACGAATAAAAGGAAGAAAGTTAGAAATAAAAAGGAGGAAAAAGGAAAAAGACGTGTGCCTAACAAATGTATCATGTATTGGTACAAAAATGCAAAGATGATACATAATTATTAATATTATTCTTGCTTGTGGAAAATGAAAGCTAATAGGGCACACAATTGAATTAATACTTACGTCTCTCTTTCTCCATCTCTTCCCTTGTCCCTCTCTTCTCCTTTCCTTATCCACGTGTACATGACTCTTATGTCCCATCTTTTTTTTCTTTTTCTTATCATCAAAAGTTCAAAAACAAATCCTTTTGAGTTTAGTTGTTATGGTGTGCATGCATGTATGATGTATCCGAACCAAAGTATAGTCGAAAATCCAAATTTTGTATTCTTTAATGGTTAATGGTTAATTGAGAAGTTATAGCCGAGTCTCATACACTTGTTGTCCATCAAAACTGATACCATTCTCAATAGTATTTGAACCAGAAAACCACTATTACTCACTTTTGTAAAAGAACTATACATACGCGCCGTTAGACCAAATATCACTTATTACAAAACAAATTTTTTATCTATACCATGTTATAATTTTACATAAGAAAAAATAAAATAAAAAATCGGATTATTCCATTCAAAAAAGCATTTACATAAAATTCAAGCCTATATAGGCAATTTGGTAGCATTGACTCGGTTTCTCCACAAAAAAATGAACCTTATTACACCTTTGGTTTTATCTTATTTGAGATTGATGATTTGATCATGTGCCAATTTTTATTTTTATTTTGTTATAAAAAAGATCAAGGTTAATAAGTTGATTGAAAAACAGTAATAAGTTTTTTTAGTTTAATCATGTAATTACATTTGACAAAAAGCACGTGTTGAACGCGGCTATGACCCAAATAAAAGAGAAAAAAACATATGTACCATAACTTAACACGTCATCTCCTTAACGTCGAGCACGTCAAATGCTTACGCCTGAAAATAACTCCTTCGTCATTTCTCAAACGACAAATTCAAATATTAATAATATAAAAACTATATGTTTAAAAAAAAAAAAAGAGATGCGTTATTACAATAAATTTAATTT
>Ga0041059_1001400_pt1 | contig 19154 bp, 24 predicted proteins | sample AraColnosormetaG_FD_56232 | JGI IMG/M metagenome (GOLD analysis project Ga0041059, IMG submission 56232) | Arabidopsis roots microbial communities from North Carolina, USA - Col MF nosort | ecosystem: Host-associated > Plants > Roots > Unclassified | place: USA: North Carolina | collected...
GTAAGAATTTAAGTTAGTGTATGTATATATGAAGGTCAATTGGTAAAATGAGACCGTTTAAACATGACTATCGAAATATGGGAGTTTTTAGTTATTTTTGGTTTACACAAAAGTTTTATTTGTTCCCCTCTTCAGCTATATATATATACATATATATATATATATATTTAATATTTTAAAAGTGATTTATCATCGTTTTTTCAAGACTAGTGTAATTTAGAATAATTTAGTTGAGACTTGAGAGTAAAAAGTAGGCCTGAGAGTATGGTATATTAGGCCAGTTCTGTTTGGTAATTTGTTCTTTTAAGTATTACCAAATTTTGAACGGTTGGGATTGGTTTGATTATCAGATATTTTAGGTTAATCGTTCGGTTCGGACAAATCGAACCAAAGTCCACATTTTAACCTAAGAAACATTAAAAATCATGTCGATCAGTTTAAACGATAGAACCGAAACCAATCCGAAAACAAAAAATCTCTTTTCAATTTGGTCCGGTTCAATTTTTGGGTTTGATTATTTATCCTTAGACTAGATGAGGAAAAGCAGTAAACTAGATCAGAATTTGGACTTCCCGAAGCATTTATCTCGAATACGAGTACGTAAAATAAGTTATTACAATTGGTAACTATAATTAAATTCAATTAGTAATTGCTTTAAATTTAAATCCTATATTCCATGGGAACATCAAGCTGTAGCATGAAGCTGATGACTCAATGTTCTTTACTCTTTGGAGGAACTTTGCTGCGCTTATTCTGTTGTTTAGGCTGAAGATCCTCAGACACGGCCGATGGTATTTTGAGACTTTTCAAGATCTTAGAAGTGACTTTCTTCGCAGACTTATAATCGAGGGTAATAACCTTATCTTTCTCCAAGTCCATCCTCACAGTTTCTGTGCAGCATTCCTCTACAAGCTTATATAGATGTTTGAGATTATGCACTTGCACTCCATTCACTTTCTTCACCTGTTTCCGTTATTAATAAAATAAACTTTACAGTGTCAGATTTATATTCTCCTTTTGTAATTTCTGTTTTCAAATTAAAAAACAAAAGAGTAAGCAATAAATACATTACCTGGAAATCTTCGAAAATACTGTATCCTGTATTGATGTCATCCTCTAGAATCTGTATCAGGAAACAAAACTTTAAATCCATGCACAAATTAATTATCAAGTTTGAAAGGTGGAAAAAAAAAAAGAAGCACAAACCTGAGAAATTATTACAACTTGTTCACCGGCTTTTTTGGGCATCTTTCCTAGAGCAGATTCGGAAACACAAGAACTATCAATGTATGGTTTAGTTAGAGGTAAAAAAACAAGACCCCCGAATATATAATAACTTGCAGACTTGTCATATTGACGCTTTGGAACTAGTGGTGGTACCTGCGTACAATAGATATAACCATAAAGATCGTTATTCGTTAAATTGTTTGTTCTAACAAAACATGAATCAACATATACAGTTTTAGTTTATTTGCGAAGGACGACTTACGGATTTTAGACTACTATTAAACTCATACTCTTTTCCCTCTCTTAAGACTTTAAGTAATGCTGTCTCACATGGTTTCTTCATAGAAACCAAATGCTTGAAAGTTATTCGTTCCTTCTTACGAAAATGGACTGTACACAAAAGAAAGATTTAGTAAAAGTGTGAAAATGGGGACAATTATATATATATTGACAGTTACCTGAACTATCGTTTCCTATAGGAACACCATCAATCGCGAGAATGATGTCATCTTTTTTCAGAACTTTGTGAACATCCGAAAGCGGGTTTATTTTGTTTATAAGAATGCCTGTCATTTTATCGCTCATTTTGAAGTCCTTACGGAGTTGATCATTGTCCATTTTCTGATATGTTAGATTTATTGAGCCGAAACTAACATCTTCACCACTTTCTTCAATAGCATTTAAAAAATGCCTAATGACCGGAGTTGGAATTATGTAGCTGCAGATGAATAGAAAAATAAAAATATAAGGTTATCTATCATGTCCACAGAGATAGAAATTTCATATCAATATAGGTATTTTAATTTGAATTCATTTAACCGAACGTATTCAGGATTTATGATTTATAACTTACCCTATACTATCGGAATAACATAGACTTTCAAATGCTACACCAGCGACTTTGTTTCCCATGATTACCGGACCACCACTATTTCCATTATTGATAGCTGCATCTATTTGTATTGCCAGTAGTTCAGTGCCGCTGTGACTGTATTTTATGGGTCCAACTCTCGACACAACACCTTTCGAAACGGATATGGTATCACCACCTGCATTAATATGGGCTCATACGTAACTAATTAACTAGCCATTTTTAACGAGTATCCATAACACAAATTGTTGTCACAACCTATATGCACATATTCTTATAATAGCTATAATTTCTACGTGATGCAAGATAGCATTCAAGACGATTCATACTTGAAAGTTTAGATATATGAAACATAGCTTCTTGGTTTGTTACTATATTTAACAAGTACTTAAAATTATAAAAATCATTTAAAATTTACCTTTTGGATAGCCAACAACATACACGGTGTCCTGCATAGAGGGTATATCCCCGAGTTCCAAGGGGTTCATTCCCTCCCAAAACTTATCATTATCAATCTCCAAGATGGCCAAATCACATTCATGACCAACCGCTTGAACTTTTGCTTTGTACTTTGTGGTTGAACCATGCTTTCGGACTTTAACGGATGTTTGATTAGCCACTACATGAGCATTCGTAAGAATTTTCTTTCCCGAGATTACAAAACCTACAACCATTCCAAGCTAAGTATGTAAGCCAAACCAAAATTCCTACTCTTTTATGGTAAAGAAAAATTTCCTAAATTACTATATGAATAAAATTATCAATACCAGAGCCGGTGCTTTCACTCTGCATAGTAATCTGCCAAGGTTGAAAAAGTCTAGGCTTGCTAGAGACGGTGAATACCTTCACCACCGAGTTGAGGGCCAAATCAATGGCAGAAGTAGTAATCTTTTCTTTAGCATCCTTACTAGATACTTCTTTCCCTGGCGGCAACTTATTCTTCAGCGCCGACTTGGAGTTATTCTCTTCAACACCCGATGGTGCAGTATAAGAAGAAAATAAACGAGTATTAGAAGATTGCTGTCTAAAGAAAACTGCTGTCTTCGGGACTGCATTGCCGTGAAGAAGAAGGAAACCAGGAGCAAGAGCTCTCGATAAGCTGCGAAACCGGGACACGGTACGAACACAGAGGAATGACATTTGAAGGATTTGAGCGTTGAGAGTAGTTACACCAATAGGTATATAAATATGTTACATAATTTAGGTTATATATGTTACATAATTTACCCAAAAAGGAAAGGAAAAATTCGGTATATATAAGATATGCTTTGTTTCCGTTTCTTAAATGTAAAGTTTTCAAATTCCAAAACCATAACTTCCTAATTAATGATGCACTCTGTATGAGATATGTTTTGTTTCCAAATGAAAAGCTATGAGCTTCCTTATTATTTGTAGGACATAAAATTTAGTATACATTTTTTTTTTATAACGGTTATGAATTACTGCCAAAAAAAAACCTGCCGAAATATTTTACCCAATTAACAGCCTCAAGTTAACATAATGTTAAGTAGATGTCCATTGACGTGTTAATCTTAACAAAATTAACATCTAAATTTTTCTTTCTCTAAAAGATTTTATTTAACGTTGCAACCTTGACATAAAGCCAGCAGGGATCCACATTCTTCCCAAAACAACACCAAACGAGTTGAAAGACGACATCCCTCGAAACCAAAAGCCGGAGGAACAAATATATTTTCGTGAAAACTAAAACAAACTAAACCAAAACATCAAAATAGATCATAAATTAACCTTAACATCAAAACACCACTACAAGTGGAGGTGCTAAGTTCGACTTCCGTGATGGGTTCGACGTTCGTTGGAAGAAATCTTTTCCCAAACTATGTTAAATTAATCTTTATTGGAGAAGAGATTTCTTCCAACGGATTTCGAAAAAAAATTTATGGTAAAAAATATAAGTCTGAAAGCCCTACATCTCCTAGAAATGGAACCCATATCATTCCAACCTTATCATTAATTGATTTGGTCATTTTATGTAGTAATAGAGGTCAGATGATCGAGTGGCAATTAGATTAACAGACCTAAAGAGATGTATAAGTCTCGATCCAGAACCTCCTAATTATCAGTGTACTGTATATCTAGAATTGATTTAATTGGTATAGCATATTAATAGCCGCATAACATCATAACTAAATTATGGAATAGCGGAATTCATAGAACGGCCACACTCTTAAGCTTGAATAAAAATGATATACATATTTTTAGACACCAAAAATTTATTATTTAGTAGATCAGTAGATGAACGAAGTTTCTCTAGCTTAGTTAGCGGTAGAAAAAAAAAAACCATGTGTTAATTTCATGTATTCAACGAAACCACGTTTTAAAAACATTAAAAAAAGTCGCATGAAAAACAAGTCTCTTCATTAAAATCACAGCTCATTATTACACTATTTGTATATCAGTATATGAATCTAATAGAGATAATGTGGCCGGAACGGAACTGCATGCATAATCATGAGTTTGTGCCGGAATTGTAAATTTTACCAATTGTTCAATCAAGATTTATTACTGAATTGTGGAAAAAAACTTTTTATGCAAAATGGCGTAATGAGTTTTTTCAGAGTAAAGTTTCGTAATCTCATTCAGACAGTAGAGTAAAACCTCTAGAATCAAGATTTCACTTCAAGAACACATAATGAAGTTCCCAATTTCTTAGAGCTAGTAGCCATTATCTAAATGTTCTCTTTGAAACTATATACAGTATACTTAAACAAGTCATGCTAGTAGTCATCAGTGGCGGAGCTAACTCATAACCAAGGAGGTCAGTTGACCCCCATAACATTTAAAAATACTTACTTACATCTTTATGTAATTGGTATATAATGACATAATTTGGCTTGGTTCTTCTCAACTGACCCCTATGACTCACCTTAAACTAATAATTGATCCTCATAATAATTTTTTCTAGCTCTGCCACTGGTAGTCATACTCATTGGCCGACGGTATTCTATGCAGTTCTAAGATCAAAGAAGTAGCTTCTTTAGCATTTGCATAGTTGAGGACCACAACCTTCTCGTTTTCTAAGTCCAGTCTTAAATCCTCGGTCCAGCATGTCTCTACCAATTCAGTTAGATGTTTTAGATTTTCCACTTGAACTCCATTCACTTTTATTACCTAAATTCACCATAAATATATATTTTTGGTCATTTTAGTAAACCATAGACCTCATTCTCGAGACACTCACGAGTGCAACACTATGATTCTCTTTTGTTTTCATTTCCGGTCATAATACTTTATAATCAAAGCTGGAATGAACTTTGATACGAATACTTCTTATTTCTTGATTTAGGAAATTATTTAGGATTTCCATTTTCATAATTATTTTTCTCATAGAGTTTTGTTTTTACGTTTCATTATAAGTAAGCATGAGGTTTCTTTTGTGAGACTCATCCAAGCTAGAGAGTGCTTTGGAGGTTTCAAGCGGGTTAGGCCGAGGGAAGAGAACATAGTTCTATTTTGGGAAGTTTATACTCTTATATATCCTTATTTTCAGTTTAAATAAAGAGTGTTTTGGGTTTAATTCTGGTTCCAGATTCTTTTCTCTAAGAAAACTCATGGTGCTTTTGGGCAGCCTCTATTAAAGAGTTGTTCAATGAAATGCATTAATTACCTTCAAATTCTTGAAATCAGTGTATCCTGCATTGATGTCGTCAGCTAACACCTACACCAAGAAGACAAATCCAGTAAGTCTAATGCCTTCATGACAACCAAACATCCAAATATTTTTATCTTAGTTCAAATAACGAACCTAAGAAATTATGACAAGCTGTTCACCAGCCTTTTCAGGCATATATTTAATTGCACAATTGCAAATCAAAGTACTGTCAATGTATGGCTGTGTAAGAGGTACAAAAACAAAGCCTGCGAAGATGTAATAACTTGGAAGCTTATCATACTGATGCCCTGGAACAAGGGGTGGCACCTGGATCCAATAGTTCACCACAAAACGAGTTTTGAAGTCGTTCAGAAAAAATGTGAACCAAAAATTAAACCGATATATATAAAATTATTATACTAAATAATAAGAAATGACTTACGGGTTTTACCATAATGTGGAACTCATGCTCTTTCCCATCTCTCAAAACTTGAAGTAAAACTGTTTCATCTAATTTCTTCATCGAAACAAAATGATTGAAATTGATTCGTTCCTTATTCCGAAAAGTAACTGCATGCAACAAATACAATCTCAATTATCCATCACACATGGAGAAACTTTAACAATGGTTTTACAATATATATAAACGTAGGATTACCTTTAGCATCATTTCCTATAAGAACATCATCAATTGCGAGAATGATGTCATCTTTTCTTAACCTTTTGTAAGCATCCGACAGAGGGTTTATTTCGTTTATAAGAATCCCTGTCATTTCAGGACCCATCTTAAAGTGATTACGGAGTTGAGAATTCTCCATAAGTTGATAGGAAATGTCTAACGTGCAGAAACCACCATATTGTCCATTTTCTTCAACAGCAGTTAAAAAATGTTTTATTACTGGAGTCGGGATTATGTATCTGCAAGTGAAGTTAAACCACAAAAATATATTATTTCGAAGCCAAAACCCTTTTCCACGTTTTCTTCCTACTTCCTAGACCATTATGCTTTTAATATTGCAAATTTAAGCAGATGAATTATCCAAGATTTGTGGTTTAAACGTAACTTACCCTATATTATCTGCAGATGGATCTTTTTGAAAAGCTACACCTGCCATTTTATTTCCTATGATTGCTGGACCACCACTATTTCCAGGGTTTATAGCCGCATCTGTTTGTATAGCGAGTAGTGTAGTGCCTCCGTGAGCATATCTTGTATATTCGACTCTCGAAACATAACCTTTAGTAATAGAAACGCTATCACCACCTGCATAACATAAGTCATTATTAGTCCATGCAAGTTTTAACCTATTTATTCGACCCGTTTATTTTTTGTAAGCATTTTACCAGTAGGATAGCCAAATACGGCCACAGATTCATCCAGAGATGGTATCTCTCCGAGTTCCAAAGGTATCATATCCTCCCAAAACTCTTCATTATCGATCTCCAAAATGGCCAAATCACATTCATGTCCAATCGCTCGAACTTGTGCTTTGTATTTTGTGGGTGAGCCATGTTTTCTAACTTGCAAAAATATGTGATCAGCAACTACATGAGCGTTCGTAAGAATCTTTTTTCCCGAGATTACAAATCCTACATCAGTTCCAAGGATCAGTTAGGAAAATACTTATGCGCGCGACTCTTAAAAGAGTTGATAAGAATTATGGATAAACATCAAATACCAGAGCCGCCGGATTCTTGCTGCGGCCAATTCCGCCAAGGTTGCAAAACGCTAGGCATGCTATAGACGGTGAAGACCTTCACCACTGAATTTACCGCAAAATCAATGGAAGAAGATGTCACGTTTTCTGCCGCTTCTGGTTGTTTTGCGTCAGTCCCTGATGCAAGTGCTGACTCGCTGTTGTGCTTATTTTCGTCTTGCAGTTTTACGTAACCAAGAAGAAGCAAAGGAGAAAAACGGAACCCAAGAACCGAAATGAGCAAGAAGCGGCAGAACCGAGCCAGTGTTTGAAGAAATCGGAACAACATGTTGAGCGACTACGAATAGGTTTGAGATTTAAAACATACATGATTAGGAGTTATTTATATTGATATTAACTTTCTTATTATCAATTGTTTGTGGATACACTCATAATGTAAATATCTCACATCATTTTCTTGATTTGTAATGAGAAATACATGCTAACATATTATATTGCACTTAAGGAAAATATTAACTAAAGTTAATATTAAATCTTTAAACATCAGTATATAGTTAATGAATCTTATATAATACAATATATTAAAGTTTCTTATAAACAAAAAGTTTTGAGAAGCTTACACGTAATTTCTCTCCTTTAGATATGTATCATTTTTTAGATGGGTCCAATCTTATAATCATAAAACAATTTTATTTTAAGAATATCTACAAAAAAAAAATTTCTTTCTGATTCTATAAAAATTGATCTAACAATTAGAAAATTTGTTATAAGAATAAGAATATATAAATATATAATGTGTTATAATAATTTGATCATTGCATACACATACTATTAATAGACAAGGAAGAAATAGACACGTGGATTTCACTAAACCATATTGTATCTTAGAGTGTTTCAATCTCAAACAATGGATATGTGGTGCCACAATCTGCTTTAGTCCCGGATTATCTATATCAAATCTCTTTAACCGTAGCGATAGGGTCAGATCAATAGACTTAAGTTTATGACAGTGTGCAATGTCAAGCTCTCGAGCAGTGGAGAACAAGAAAGAATCTGAGCAAATGATTTATCAGTGAGTTTGCAAGAACTCAAGGACAAGTTTCTTAAGGAGGAAATCGACCATGAGTTCCCTGATGTGCAAGTAATAAAAAAAATCATAATCAAGAAACTCAAGAGATAGCTTCTCCATGTTGCGAGACCTGGCGAAATCGATCAAGATATCAATCTTGTGTTCCCTGGTGCGGATACAGAGATGGAAACTCATGATTTTGGGAGCTGAGTATCTAGCTAGGGTTTTGTTTATCGAGTTAGTGTCTGCACTACGGCAATCAATGTAGAGAGAAGGTGTTTCGGACCATACATGCCTCCATCGCTTGGACAAGACAGAGGTTCTGATTGCGAACTTAGTCGGAATAAAGGAGGAGATTAGTTGGAGAATCTCGTCGGGTAAAGAGCTGATAATGTCCACACCGTCGATTTCATCTCGGTCATTCTGTTTTGGTGGTGATCGCCACCGGATCTTTAATAAATGGTTATTTTATATATTTATAGTGGACTATGCCTAGGCCCGTCCCAAGAACTATGCATCTAGTTCTTCATTTCTGAATATGGTGAAAACAGCCGATTATGCACCCAACGATAGCCTGCGGTTTCAGTCCAGATATGTACTATATAGAGCAGGCAAAATTAGGTAGACGTACGATACCCCAGACAAAAACCGCAATCACAAAGCAGAGCGGACTAAATGGGATGGGTTAGGGATAGTCCGCATTGACACCCTTAAAAACCAACCTTCAGCTAGAGAAATTTGGATGTAAAACCAGACAGTAATCGAATCATTGGTACTTAAACTAGAGAATCTATTAGTCGTGTAACAAAAATTAGAATACAAGACTTAAAGGAAGAGAGAGTGTATTGATTTGGTGAGAGAAGACAAAACAAGTTCCTGAAACATAGAGAAGTGTCTACATTCTCAAGTGGAACTTTCTGTTTTCTGTTTCTTGGCCTTCTCAATCAGAGGTTTCAACTGTTTCTTCTCAGCAAGAAGTTTGAGGAAGTTGAACAGAAACGGAATGTAGTTATGCTTCCTCCTAATGTTCTCTGTTCTCCATTTCATGAACTTCTCTTCCTCCATTACAATCTTATCACTCGCAGCCTCGATCCCACTGCCTACCTCAGCAATCAACGCATTAACTGCTTCTGCTTCGCTTTTGTCCACACAAGTATTAGCCTGCTGCAACAGCTGTTCCCTCTGCCTTTGAAGCTCCTTGAGTTCCGCAGTGTAGATATCCTTCCTGTTTTTAATGACAGCCAAAAGATTGAACCTGATCTCGCTCTGTGAGTACCTCTCAATCCGTTCTTGGATCACTGGTTGAACCATTTGCAGCCACTCGATACCAGTTTGGTCTCCGGGGCATGGGCCAAGACTGATAGGTCCCTCCTTGAGCCCATCAAGCTCGTACAAGACTCCATCCACAGGTATGTAGCTTATGAAATGGTATACGTCATCGTCTTTTGTAGCAGCTTTCTGTTCCTCTGGGACAAATGGCTCAGGCCTTGCGAAACTGTTGTGCGCAGCCCGGATTGAATCACTGTTATTGATAGCCAAACCCTTGAGGTCGGATGGAAAGTTCTTGGTGAATTCTTTCAGCGCTGATAGTTCAGGCCCGATGTCAACCTCTGGAGAGTTCAAGAGGATAGCAAGGATCGCTTGGGTTGCACAAGCATTGTTAATGACCTATAAAATTGGAATTTTGAGAACACGAATTAAAAGACAATACTATTAGTCAAAATCTTATGCTTATGTTATCGACACAAACCTGATTTGCGAAAAATAAGTTCGAAACTTGATCTTGGATCGTTGGACGCTCATCTTTTTCCCCAGCTTGCCATTTGAAAAGAAAGATCAGACCGTATACGGGTCTACAAGGAAGCCACACGGTTGAAAAGCATTTATCAAGAAAGGCATAGATAAGTAAGAAATCTAACTCAAAGACTTCGAGGTCTGGCTCAAAAGAATATCATTTCTGCTCCATTCAAAAAAGAGTCCAGAAACATCACAAGGAAATAAATAACCATGGATGCAACTACTCACCTGAGGTTATTGAGAGAATCAGAATCCAGGGAATACAATTCTTCAACCTACAGGAAACACAATCAAAATCAAAAGGGATATCCAAGTGGTGGAAACTGATGCTAGAAATAATTGCAATAGCCAATTTCATCTATTGAGAATGCATTTGGACAACGTAAAGAGACGAGTAGGGATATCACTATCAGTATACGACAGAACAAGGCATGAAACAACAAAGACACTTACTTGAGAAGGTAAATAAAGGACGAGTAAGAAAAATATTAAAAAAGTTCCGATTTTTTTTTTGCTGCAGAGTACTTAAATTTAGACAAAAACATAACAACTTACAGCAAGGAGCACAATACCTATTCTCAACATTCATTTCATCACCATTCCTATACGTCTATTCCTTAGATTCTTAAGAGACAGACATGACTTGATAAAGTTTTCACTCATCATGAATATATTTCTCCGACAACATGTCTCATGCAAGGCTATGCATTGCTCTATATCCCAAAAAAAAGTTAAGAGGATAAATTATAACAGTTAATTACCTGCACTCCTTTGACTTGCATTTGTTGAATAAGCTCTGTAAATACACCTGCACTTGCATAAATATTTACATAGATATAATCAGAACACAAAAGATTGATATACATGTAATGCGGCAAATCATACATAGAGATATTCCCATTGTAATTGACTACACCAGAGAATCTCAATAAAACAGACTACAGACAGTTAAAGTGTGCAGAAAACCACTCAAGAGATCTATACCAAATACCAACACTTTTGTTTACTATATAAACTCAAATATCATTCAAGCCGGATATGAACTATCTACAGGTTACTATGAACTCTTCAACAGATGCAGCTAAAATAACCTTAGACCCCTAAAAAATACTCCCCAACTTTGAGATAATCTTCAATGTTTAAAATAGTACCAAACCCACACACACAGATCACTTCAGATATTCTCACATCACTATTCACTAGGAGCATAAATTTCACAACTTTTCATCAAACAAACAAAAAACATGGACTTAACATCTAAAGCATCGAGTTTAAGTTCTAATAAACCATTCAATGCAGTGAGAAATCAATTAAAGCACAAACCCAAACCCCATTAAGAGACATTAAACACTAAGAAGAGACCAACGTACCAGGATCCGACTCAATCGTGCACCAAGACATGACGAAACTACCTGAAAATCACGAAGGGATCACGTTATAAGCACCGCAACAATACACCAAAAGAGTAGAAGCCTGACGGAAATTGTGGAGGCGAAAGATGAAAACGATGAATTACTAGTTAGCTAAAGCAAAGGAATCGCCTTTGAAGCTTCTTCGAACCGAATGAGATAGATTTGGAGATTGCTTTCGTGACTCCAATTTGGGAATTAGGGTTTAACTTTGCCAGAGCTCGATTATATTTTTATTTTTGTTTTAAATAGTCGCTTTGTCGTGTTGCTTTTCCTGGTTTAGTCTCTGGTTCGTGGGTTCGTTCGTAATCTTATCGTTGGACCCTTAATTCATATATGTGAAAAAAAACATACGATAACAAAACTGAATCCAAATTCATATTCGTAAGTTGGTTAATTGGCTAATTTGCAAAATAATCACTACGTTGATCCATAGTTTAGTTTTGATTGAGTGGTTCTTAATTTCATATGCACTAGTAAATTTTTTGGTTTGGCTAATATACTCGACCCTATACGCCACAGGCGGGCAAGCCAGTGTACTCAGCGATGGAACATCTTACTTGAGTGCAGTACCTACATATGTGATTAAACTGTCGTATAGAGTAACGAATGAAGAAGCGAATCAGATAAAGTTCAGTCAAGAAGAGACGATGTTGGACATTATGCCTTCTTTAAGACAGTAACAAAAAGCTTTTAGTACCAGTAGTAGCAAAACTTCCACAAAGCTTTAATGTCAACATACTAACACTACTACTACAAGTAACATTATAAGCTTGTTTCTTCAGGTTACATGGTAAAAGGGAATGAAAGCCAACTTCTTTCAGAGGAAATCTTTCATTGGATCCTCATGGTGAACTCTCTTCATTCTGTAAGCTTCCATCTCTTCCGGAGTCACCTGCGATGAAATGAGAGATTTTGATTAATCAACACTAAATCAAGAATATGATACAAAATGTTATTAGAGTGTTAAGATTGGTTTAGATGATCATTACATCGTTGTTGTATTTGACATTGTATTTGCGTTTCCTCTCATCTTTCTCTTCCCTCCTACTGAGATCCTCCTGTGCAAAACAAAAAAACACAAGTGCTTAAGATAAAACTGCAGGACAAAGAAACGTCTGTGCAAGAGAATGAATGAGACTCTTTACCTTTTTAAGAGCATTAGCAAGTGCCTCCTCGTTCAACTCCAAATCTTCAGGAATATCAGTTCCCCATGACGCCATTCTCTTCTCTTCAACCTTCTTTGGGCTCTCTGATCACCAAAATACAAAACCAATGTTACATGGTGTAAAACAACATTACATATGCAGAAATACGTTTCTTTAGACATTCCTCAGGAGCATTTTTTCCATTAAATGCAACCAAAAATACATAAGGAATAGAGCTTACACAGACCTTCAGTTGCTTCTTTGCGAGCAATATTAGCCTTCATCAGATCAAGGGCAGCCTCTGCAGCTTCAATTCCAGCAGAACCTGTGCAGTAACTATTGCGAATGATCTGCTGGCAACATTTATATCCCCATTGATGATCTTTCCAATATGATCCCCACACACTAGTGTGATTGTTAGCATGAACATCTTCTTCATATTTACTCTTTGGCAATATCACCTCCTGTACACAACAAACACGTTAAGAATGAAACAGATCCACACAAAATAAACGTATCATAGCTGTTCATATCACAATAAGAATGCTACAGGCAACTGACTCAAGAAGGAAACCATCAGAAACCATACCTGTCCTTTTATAATCCTCCCTGCTCGGTCATACTCAACTTGCCTTTCGCTTTGCCCAAGTAAAAGCTCCATTGGAATTTCATCTTCTGTAGCTGCATTCCCGTACTTGTCCATGATTGTGTCCTTTGTCTGAGATTTCAGTTTCTCCTTTGCAACCTGAAAGCTCTTATAGAGCAATTCAGCTTGGGAAGGAGCCGCTTGCATATGCATGTCCTGTCCCTTGTCAAATGCTTCCCATGAATGGATGTTTAGCTGTTTGAACTCCAAAGCTTGGCCACTATTTCTATATTGATTATCTCCCTGCATACATGATACAAGTAAAACAGATGGTTGGTATTTTATACCATCAAAAGATATGATACAACCACATGATCCATGATGATCATCAACTGACCAGATAAAACTTGTCATTTGGATCTGCATCTGGAAGTGGGTCTTCACGCATAGAACGAGTTTTAGGGTCATAATGAGCTGAGTTGACATCGAGGTTCAACAGGTATTTTGCAGTGTCTTCTCTGATACGCAGATTCCTGAATTAAGAGAGGATGACACCATTAGTGCATCAAGTTAAAGCAAACAGCCAATATGTGAAAAGAGATAAGATATCTTGTAGATGAAGAATGATGAGTAGTCCATACCTAACCGTTCCTGTGCTACCACCACCAGTTGTTCTAACACGCTTTTCAACCTTTGCAAAATCCATCTGCCTGCTCTCATCAACCTTGGCTTCATCAACCCTTAAGTCATCTTCGTCTTCTTCCCCATCACTATTTGCATCATCACCTTTTTCATTATTGTTTTTCTCCTCAAGTTTCTTAAGTTGCTGCTCCTTCAAGTACTTCTTTCGTGCATCCTCTTTTGCTTCATAAAGATCTATCACACGATGGTAGGTCGAAGGATCATAACCATTCCATCTGTCCCTCTTGCCATCGTAGTCAAGTTCAAAACTTTCAATTTTCTCATCAGGTGCAATGTTCATGTTTGTGTACTTCGCCCCAATCTTACGAGGCCTATCCATACAAGCTTTAGCAGTATGCGTCATTGCACCACAGCTTCAAAAAGAAGATCGCCCAAGTTAGATAATGGAACTAACGAAAATCGTTTTTCCACTTTCAATATAGCCAAGGTTTCTCCAAAATATACAAACATTCAAGGGAATGGATAGTAAAACAAAAAACTGAAGGTAAAGCATCCAGCCAAGGACATACTTTTGACACGCTCCCTTGCGGTATTTTTCAGCTTGAAAGATCTTTGCACCTCTATCATACCACGACTTAGTGTAATTGGGATCACTCTTCCATTTCCTTTGATGCTTCAAACTCTGTTAAAACCAACCAATAAAAAGAGTATTCAGTGTGCATGTAAACATGGCAGTTCAGAGAAGCAGGTGAACCAAAGAAGGATTTTAGCTTACCGGTTTTTCAGAATTAAGATACCATGGAGCAGATGACATATACTGCGGAATATGAGGATTAATTTCCTTTCCATCCTCATCAACCTCAGCTGGAGCAAGCCCGGCTTTACGAGCTTCCTCTAATTCAATTTGCTTCCTATGGTCTTCCCTAGACTTAAAAGCAACTGCAAAAAAGTCCAAAAACATATGTCAGAAAGATAAAAGGATAGAACTTTAAGAAAATTGATTGCTAACAAAGAACCAAATCAATAAGAATAGTGAACTTTGAATCAGACTCTTAAGAATCACAATTTGAATCTAACCAAAACCATAACAGAGAGAGAACCACCAATCACAGAAAGTCTCAAATCAATAAGAATAGCAAAAATTTGAATCAGACTCGTAAGTAAAACAAAATGGATGTAAAACCAAAATAGAGAAAATCAATGATAATACAACTTCCAAAACAGTAAGAACCTTAAAATTAATGATACAAAATTACGAGAGTATGATTCGAAATCGAGATTTTTTTACCACCAAAAGGGAAATTTAAAGCTAAATTGAAAACCAGTTTCAAATGAATTAGAAGAAATGTTGAAGGAAATGGGTACCTGAAGCCGTCGCCATTATTATACGATCGTGAAGCTTCGACTTCTCTCTCTGTTGCGAAAAATCTGAAGGAACGAAGAAGAAGAAATGGCTACGGCTTTATTATGGTTAAAATCATGTGATAGATTGAAATGTGATCAAATATGGGCTGTTAAAAGGCGTAGAGGCCCATTCATTAGCAAACACCACTCATTTAACCCAAAACCAAAGCAAAAGCGACGCCGTTTTCGCCACTAATTATTATCCCCAAGACCAAACAAGGACCAGATTTAAAACCGGATATAGTATAGTAGAATCAATTTTCTAAGTAAGAGATTTCAGTTTACTTTTCTTTTTTTTGATTGGGTTGAAAAATGTCCATAGAAAGAGAAAACCATGGTATAAAGTTCTCCAATTAATTGAATATAATGTAAATGGGCATATATGAACCAACCTAAGCTTGCAAGCTTAAAAATGTAAACAGGTCTAAAACTAAACAGGCCTAAACGGCTACTTGTTAAATTGCCAGAGCCTAAAGAGGTCAAGAAAGCATGTTTTAGGTGAGGATTTGTTTGCTTTTAATCTCCATTTTTATAGGTAACAATGTATTTTCAATTTGTTCAACATAGGAAAAATATGCATGTTATCCTTCATTATTACAAGCATAATTCTTATAAGTCCAGTAAATTTTTCATAAAACTTAAATCCTCATATGACTCGTTTGATAAATCATCTTTACCAACTAGTCTTTTAAGTATTTAACATTTGCAATAATCGTTCAAGAACAAGATCGATGGTTTTTATCCATTGCAGCAATCGGGATTCGAACCACTCGAGTTATCCACTTCAGTGTCTTTTAAGAATTGAACCTCACATCCATTTGGAAACATGAGTACAAAGTTTCGAAGTATTGTGGTTCCTATCTTCATTGACCACCTTCAAACCATATATAAGGTATATTACATGTAAGTAAAAACTTTGGCTGCAAGCAAAAATAAAATCTAATCACAATCATTAGTTAATGAAAATGAACCTGTCTCTAGACAAATGATGGATAAAAATGGCCATTTGCAGCTTAGCAAACTCAGCTCCTACACATTGTCTAGAGCCAGCACCAAAGGGAATGTAAGTCCGAGAGACGATCGCGCCCAAGTCTTTTCCCTAAACATTTAGTTTAAAATTTCTATGAATTTGTTTACTAAATTTGTAGTAAATAAGTAAAAGATCATATGACATTCACCTCCCAACGCCATGGATTGAATACTAAAGGGTCATCGTAAGTTTTTGGATTGAAATGATTGTTTGGATAGCCCATGAAGATCCAACCAGCTGGAATTTTATAAGAACCAACTTGGAACTCATGATCAAATATTCTAAATACTGTTGGCGCCGTGCTTGTGATCCTAAGGGACTCATTGATCACCTAAAACAAACAACCATATTTCTATGAGCTACTTACTATGTATTAGCCAATCTTATATTGATTTAAACTCACCATTTGGGTAAATGTCATAGATTTGTACTCTTCCCATGTTATGCTGGTCTCCTTCTCAGTCTTACCCCGGACAATTCCCTCATGCTCTCTATGCAACTCCTTCATGACTTTAGGGTTGTCACTTATGAGCTTTATTGTAGCTGCAAGAATACGTGGTGTTGTTTCGTTAGCAAGCAGAAATAAGGTGTATATGTACTCGATCGCATTGTCTACGCTCATTGTTTCCGCTCCTTCAAAGATGATCTTGAAGAACTCCCCTAACTCCTCTCCTGATGCTCTCTTCTTCAGTATTGTCTCCTTTAGTAAGTGAAGCATCCTCTTTCTTGCCTGCAACGAAACATCATCCTCACGGCTTGGATCATTAATTTTGTAGAAAAATTACTACAATTAAGGTTACTAAAAACACCTACTTTCATCATTTTATAAACACCAGTCCCAGGAAGATTGAGAGGGAATCTAAACCAGCCACTCGGAAAACATCTCCAACAGAGTGCGAGTTCTTTCGCCGCCTCTGGTTCCATGTCGCCGGTAACTTTCTTTGCAAGGCATTCAATTAAAATCTGTAACGTTTAAATATACAAAGATTTGAGATCATCCAATATCTAGTGGATTGCAATATCAACAAGAGTACGAAATGGATAACTTTTCTTTACCTTGCTTGATATTTCCTTGACGTCAAGACAACCTCTCCTAGCTCCTTCTTCCATGTGTGTGCGAGTCAAGAGATCGATGTCTTGCATCACACTCAATTTCAAACCTTGTGAACCTAACAACTGGAATGTCAAGTTTCGGACATGTTTATGAGACTCCTTGCTCTGAAAAAACAAGTTGTTTTCTCCAAAGAGTTGTGCTATGCTCTTTGTGAGACCAGGAGCATGGTTTGTCTTTGCTATCTCCATATTTAATTCAATATCCGTCGAGATTATAACTTTGGCTCCAAATAAACTTGTCCGAAAAATTGGTCCATATCTATTATTTTTTCCATATCGAAAAAAAAGACAACGTTACTTAAGTAAGTTATGAGTTACTGCATGCTAGAGAAAATTACCAAATGAACCTGATGATTCTCTCCTTGATGAATGTTGGAAACTGAAAAGCGTCATGAGGCTTCATGAACTCAAAAGTCTCTCCAATGATCGGAAAACCCATCGACCCTGGAGGTAGTTTTTCATTAGGTTTCGGATTCTTCGACTGATATATCCAATGAAATAGCTTCACCACAATGAGTGAAACCATCACAGTTAATAACTCATAAACTTCTACCATATCAACTTATTTCTTTCTTCAATTTCAACTATTTCGAAGATGTAAGTGGTTTATGGTTTAGGGGTGCATGATTAGAGGGAGTAGTACTCTCCTTATACTTGTGATCTCTCGTCGATTGGTAAAGTATGTTTATTTCAGATGGTAAATTGTTTATATAAGAAAAAACATTGTTGCCTTGTGTTTAATTAAAAGAGGTAATACGTAAAACTGCAAGATAGCTTGTAATTTGATTTTGTCAACTCACACACGATGTTTTAAATTTAATTAAAACTGGATTGTGACAAAATAGCAGCTTTAGTACACGCAAGTAGATAAAATAAAAAATAAAACAACCCATGAAGACAAGTATTGCCCAGATTTCCAAAAGAGAACAAAATCATCCATGCAAAGCTAAGTTCAATTTTTTTTAATGAATTGATGCTCATCTCTAGATTATATATTCGCTACAGCTTCTCTCTAGATTAATCCGTCAATATCATCACCATCAGCAATTTCATCGTTTGCCCGCATACTGTTTGGTATTTTTGAAAGTAAAAAGTAAACTTGGTCTTAGATTAATTTTTAACTAAAGTTTTAAACAAGTGAAATGAATTTAAGTAGGACAAAGCAAACCAAATTAAGTATCGCTCTAATTAGGTGCCAATTTCACTAAGTAACTTTTTTAATTTAAATTTGTTAACAATGATTTTTAACTGAAGTATGATACAAACCAAAATTCAAATTGTACACTCTATCCACACCGATAGCGTTCAAGAAACATATGTATCGATTACCTTCTAATCCAAATATCTGAAAAAGATAAGTAGTCTAGATAGTCATTTATGATTCTTTCAACATTAGTTATTGAAAATGTAATTCGAAATACGACAATAAGAATGTGCCAAAAAAAGAAAGATGAGACTGGTGTTTTCCATAAAGATGTAGTTATCGAAATTTGTTGTACTTATAGTTTTAACTATATGTCGACTTTGAAAAAACGGAGTCTGATTTCAACTTAGCAATGATTTTTTAACAAAAAAAAAAAAAAAAAC
>Ga0041059_1001401_pt1 | contig 19153 bp, 17 predicted proteins | sample AraColnosormetaG_FD_56232 | JGI IMG/M metagenome (GOLD analysis project Ga0041059, IMG submission 56232) | Arabidopsis roots microbial communities from North Carolina, USA - Col MF nosort | ecosystem: Host-associated > Plants > Roots > Unclassified | place: USA: North Carolina | collected...
GTAAGACATAATAACTCTAAAAGCAAGGATTTAGAAGATTTAAATCTTTAATTAAATATTTTCATTAATAAATAATTAATGTCAGTGACATGACATATTAAATAAGTTCAAATACAAAATTTATTTATTTAAACAAAAAACGTTCAGTAAAAATAATATTTATTTAACAAAAAAATTTGTTTTAAAATATTGTTAGCAAATATGTTTATGCTAATTTTAAAGGATTGATTTGAAGTTTGGTGGGATTAAATTTGATTGATAATGTGATTGACAATTTAAATCAAAAATTTAAAATAAAATTAATTATTTTTAAAAAAAGATTTAATGCTAATGACATTAGATTGTAAATAAGTCCAAGTTCATGATTTATTTGCTAAAATAGCTGTAAAAATGTATATATAGATTTGTTCATCTATTTCTTTAATATTTTTGTAAAGATAAGTGACTCATAAATCGCACTAGTAGATTACGTTAATTGAGCAAATACAAATATTTGGCGATGTCCATATACTAGCACCTAAGAAGTAAAGTCCTTGTATTCGTATTACGTTAATATTTCAATTTTTAATGTTAATTTGAAATCATCCCGAAGAATCCAGAGATCTTGAACGTTGAGTATGTGGTTTTTAATTTTTAATCAGTGGTAAATATTTGTGAACCACAAAAAGTAAAAAGTCCATGTCTAGTTTTTGAATTGTTAACTGTTCATATTACGAAGTTGTTTATATAAAATACCAAAAAAAGGAGATATTTTAGAATATCTCATATGGTTTTTGTTCACATACATTTTCTTTGTTTTTGCTTGTTCTATCTCTCTGTCTTTAATGCCGTTCTCGACTCTCGAACCGATCAAGCGTTGCACTAACATGTGCCTTCGCTGACCGATAGAGCTACAAGAGTTAGGCACCACAATCTCATCTTTTAACACTAAACTAACAATACAAGATAAAGTAACATATATCTGAATAAAGACAATTTATATGTATAATAAACTAGTGTACTGGAAAGAAACGTTTAACATAAGTACATAACATATGATTATATTTAATGATGCTGAGAACAAAAGATACTTAGGAATAAATCTAATGTTCATCGTTATAAGTTATAACACAAAGCATTAAAAAAAAACGTTATACTTAAGTCCCAAATTTTGGATCTAACCATTAAGGTTGCTCTTAGAACACATAATATTCTCTGTTGTTACCTTGTTCTCTATCTGCTTTGATCAAGCTTCGTCATCACGTTGCGCACTAATGTGCAATCGTAGACCAACGGGCTACAAAAGCCAGGTGCCTCAATTGCTAAATTAGATGAATCTGAACATTTTTGTCAAGGAATTTAGGAAAAGTGACAAGAAAAGCAATATTAAATCCTATCCATATCCATTGAATTGAATGCATTTAAAAATTTAGAAGTTTTAAGATTTCAATTCTCCAATGACGAATCTATAAACTATCTCCTTTCTTTATATGTAATGTTTATAAACTATCTTCTTTATTTTATTACTTTGTTTTTGTTAAAGATATATTACCAATTTTAGTTATTATTGTCTGCTTCTCAGCTACAAAATTGTTTTCCTAATAAAGAATTAAAGATCTTATCCAATGTCCACACGTTTAGTATTTTTCTCCATCTACACAAAAAAAAGAAAAGAAAAGAAAAAGATATTTTAGAATATCTCACATGTGAAATGATCATGATCAACTTCTCTCTCTGTCTCTTCCATGCCTTGCTCGAGCATCGAACCTACCAAGCGTTGCACATTAATGTGCCTTCGCTGGCCAGGAGAGCTACAAGAGCTTGGCGCTGTCTCTGCAGCACATAGCTAATTTAAAGTTGATTCGTCAAATCCAGCAAACTTAGTTATAGAATAAAACATTTTTTGGCGTTTTGCCAAGGAAAAAAAAGGGGATTAGTTGGCTTCAAATAAACCAAAATTAGCTAAATGTTCATAGAGTAAATAAGTGAATGATCAACAGATAATATCATTATGCATGGAGTATGATCAAGAATACAGACTGAAAATTTATATTTACTCAAAATGAAACAATAAATAATACTGTCGAAATGAAATTTGATGCTAAACTAAGAAGTATATAATGAAGAAAACAAGTATTATCGCTAGTTAATTTTTATATGATTATGGTGTTAAAAAATAAAAATAAAAGTATATAAACACAAATATTGTATATTTTCGTGAAAATTTTAAAAGAAAAATGTTCTAAATTCTAGATTTCTTAGGTTGTCTGCTAAAATAATGTTAGCAGGTTTCTTAAAACCAAAAAAAAATTCATAAAATTTACTTGAAAGCATGATGATAGCTACTAAAAAAAATTCATAAAAAGATATTTAAAAATACCTTAAATGTTTATCTTTATATAACAACAAGACCTCTGCTGCTGCTATGCTTTCACTGGCTCTCTCTTTTCTCTTTTCGCCCAGCTCGAGCTTCGAACTAATCACACGTTGCACATTAATGTACCATCGCAGACCAGTGCGCTACAAGAGCCGGGCGCCAAAGTTACAACTTTTTACTAACTTAAAAACCTTTGGTCACCTATATAATAACTTCAATAATTCTTTTCTATTTTTGAGTCAAAAACATAATTCACTCCAACAGTAGTAGTAATTACTAGAGTTTCTTTGAGTTTTTTTTAATAATACAACAATTAACTTTACCATTTTATCTTTTTGAAAAAAGGTTTACCATTTTTTACTTCTTGTAGAGTTGTAGTAGTATTATCATAGTATGGTGCATGTGTGTTACTGTGTTAGGTGTGTATTGTTTTGTATATACGAAATAAATGTTTGGAGGCTTGGAAAATTTTTCAAGGAAAAAAAAATCACATCCATATGACCATATCTATTAATGAGCAACACTCATTTCATCATATAGATGCCGAGTGATCATTTAATACACTGTAAGAAAATTTAAAGCTTTCTGATTCCAAAATTCTCAAATCTTTTTATTACAGTGTCTTTCATATTCACTTTCTTACAAAGATTATTATTACCAAATTTAGTTACATGTCTGCTGCTGAGTTTCAAATAAATTATTGTCTTAATAAAGATCTTATCCTATCTCCACACACGTTTCCTCCTTTTTATTTCTCACTTTCAAGCTTAGAAAGAATATTCTTGTTCGATTTTTTTTCTCCCGAACATGATCTTTCAATCTCAACGACGATTTCTCAGTGACTAATACTACATTTGTATACATTCTTCATCATCATCATCATCATCATCTGTGTTTTTGTTCATATTCATTTTTCAGTTATCGTTTTCAATTTTTAAAACTTTTTTTCTTGGGTTTCACAAAATTTGTCGTTAATCGATGAATTTGATTGTTTTCAAGATCACCCATCTCTCGAATTCACGAAATCTCTCAGCTTTTCCGTGATTCTTGGTAAAAATTCACAAAATCGAAATTGGAGAAAGAAAGAAAAAATTAGGGTTTGAGGAAAAGCTTCGATTTTTCACACGATGAGTCATCACCGGCGAGATTCCGGCGGAGATGTAGTTCACGTGATTCCCACAAACAATCCTCCGCCGGATAATTGGTTTCCGAATCTCGGCGATAGTGCTGTTTGGGCGACGGAAGATGATTACAATAGAGCTTGGGCTATGAATCCCGATAACACCTCCGGCGACAACAATGGTCCACCGAACAAGAAGACTCGAGGCTCTCCGTCGTCTTCATCAGCCACGACTACTTCTGCTGCGAGCAATCGTACTAAAGCGATTGGGAAAATGTTCTTCAAGACGAAGCTTTGTTGCAAGTTTCGTGCTGGGACTTGTCCGTATATAACGAATTGTAACTTTGCTCATACGGTGGAGGAGCTTCGTCGTCCACCGCCGAATTGGCAGGAGATTGTGGCGGCTCATGAGGAGGAGAGATCTGGTGGTATGGGAACTCCTACAGTTTCTGTGGTTGAGATTCCACGGGAGGAGTTTCAGATCCCGTCTTTGGTGTCATCGACGGCTGAGAGTGGGAGATCTTTTAAAGGAAGACATTGTAAGAAGTTTTATACTGAAGAAGGATGTCCTTATGGAGAAAGTTGTACGTTTCTGCATGATGAGGCTTCGAGGAATAGAGAGAGTGTTGCTATTAGCTTAGGACCTGGTGGTTATGGAAGTGGTGGTGGTGGTGGAAGTGGCGGTGGTTCTGTTGGTGGTGGTGGTAGTAGTAGCAATGTAGTAGTGCTTGGTGGTGGTGGTGGAAGTGGAAGTGGAAGTGGGATTCAGATTTTGAAGCCTTCAAATTGGAAGACAAGGATTTGCAACAAATGGGAGATTACTGGGTATTGTCCATTTGGTGCTAAGTGTCATTTTGCTCATGGAGCTGCAGGTAAAGATTCTGCCTTTTGTTCGATTTCGTTTGCTTTATGAATGGAATGGTTAGGCCTGAAGATAAGGACGGGATTGAGTTCATAGGTCTCTAGTGGTTAGCCAAGTTTTTAGTGACTTCTCGTATGTTAGTTTAAACTTTAAACCAATGTTGCTTGATGAATGGGTTAAAGGTGACTAGAGATTGGACGCTGAAGCTCCAAGCTGAGTAAAATGGTTATTCGCTTATTCGCTGACCCTGTCGGGTTCTGTATCTTATGACACCGCTATCTTTGGGTTTTTGTTGGTCTGTGGTTACCATTTAGTCTGTTAGGTTATTTGTTAGAAGTTTTAGTCAACGGTGCTTCATGGTTAGACTAGTGAGAATGGTACTAAAGGTTATATAGGAGACTAACTAATGGATTGAGTGCTTATATCAGTTGAGCTCGCCGCAGGAGTACTGATAAACATTCATTTTTGGTCTGGTATTGTAATGAATCTGACGAGTTGTTGAATCTTAGGATAGAGTTATAGGTTTCTCGAATTCTCAAAATTTTGATAGATAATCTGTCTTACATTTGTGAAAAATGTTGAATCTTTGATAGTTTCTTATGGGAAACAATTTCTTAGAATTGTTGAACGATATGACCTTAGAAAGTTCCGTAGTCGTGTAGCTTTAAAGTTTTGAGTCTTTATGATTTGCAGAGTTACATAGATTTGGCGGAGGACTCGTGGAAGAAGAAGGCAAAGATGGAGTATCACCCAATCCGGACACAAAGCAAACAGTACAAAACCCCAAAGGACTATCAGACACAACAACACTTCTATCTCCAGGAGTACCTCATAATGCAGATGCCAGTTACCACACTGGAGTTGCATTGCAACGAGCGTCTAGTGCGGTTACACAAAAGCCTGGAATTAGAACTCATCAGAAGTGGAAAGGACCGGCGAAAATCAGTCGGATATACGGTGATTGGATCGACGATATTGAATGATGTTACCTCTTTCTTTTTTCTACACATTTAGATAACTGCTAAGAAAATTACAATCTCCCTTTTTTTGCATGGTACATTTTGTAGAGTTTGTATATGTGTAATCCTTGTATCTGTTGTTGTTGTTGTTTGTTGTTGTAGATTATGACTTATGTTATATTATCATCTTTCTTTTGTATCTTTTCCATATTTGATTTTTTAAAAATTTCATAATTTGATTATAAAGCCACAATTTTTTTTAATCATAACTAGAAGATCGATCACCGTAAAACTAGAATGTAGAATTAGATTAGAGCAAATTAATTGGCCACGAAGATAACACGTAGCTTTTGTCACCAAAGACTCGCTCAAAACTCTAAAAGCTTTGGCATATGTATGACCTTACCTTTCTCCTCATTTCTCTCTTCCCCATTGACATTACCCTTCCCACACGGCAACCTCAGAATAAACCCTTTCTTCTTCCTCAAGCTACCTATGAAACCAGTCACAATATTTCTGATCCGGCCGTTTCACTGCACGGTCTCAAAATGTCTATATCCACGACCGAGACAGACAATTTCAAACCAGTCCATACCCTCGTTTCCTCCCCGGTCACCATAGTCTTGACCGGTAGTCTTCTCTTCATCATTTTCACGGGGTTCTTCTCCTTCTTCTTCTGTGGATGTTTATTTAGGAAACTCATGAGGATTTGGAATAACCATCGAAACCGAAACCGTCCTAGTAACCTAATCCAACCGTCTAATCCACCTGAAAACCTCGGTCTCGACTCCAAGATCATTGAATCATTCCCTGAGTATCCTTATTCGGTGAAAGATCATGGGACGGATCAATGTTCCATTTGTTTAACAGAGTTTATGGATGATGACACTATTAGGCTCATTTCTACTTGTAATCACTCCTTCCACACGATTTGCATTGATCTTTGGTTTGAAGGACACAAGACTTGCCCTGTATGCAGGCGTGAGCTTGATGTAGAAGACCGGACATCGCTAGAAAAGCCGCTAGAAGTTCCTGAAATCGATCTAGTTAGATCTGAAATCCACGACGAGCCTTTGCCCCGTGACACAGTGACAATCATCGTTCACGAGGAGCATCCTAGTACTACTATTGGTAGTTTAGAGCATACAGATGAAATCGAAAGCTATGAAAGACGAATGAAAGCATCGAATTTGCGGTTTTGGAGGTCACATTCTACTGGACACTCTATAGTAGTTAAGACCGAAAACGAACAAGAAGAAGAAGAAGAAGAAGAAAAAGATGAGATTAAGATACGTATTGAGATCTCTGGAGAATGTCAGTTTGAAGATCACAAGATGACTTTACCAAACAGAAAGTTGTATTGCGTTAGGGGAACTTACTCTGTAGGATAGAGCCTGAGAATGTGAATTGTCTTGGTTGATATATCATCTATAATAGATCCAAGACCGGAATTAGATTCTAGGTTTTGATATATTCTTTGTTTCGGCCGTTCCATTTTTGTAATTTTTTGACACTATAGGTTATAGTTATACATATAGAAGATGTTGAAGATTGTTGTAATGTTTGTACTTAAATTCTCATTATTCAGTACCAATCATACTTTCCTTTTTTCATTTGTGGACTTCATAAAATTCTAAAAATATTTTTAAATATATGTCTTATATATATAACATAAAAAATTAAGTTGCATTTTATCGTTCCGGTTTGATATGGGAGGTGTCAATTTGATAGAAATAGAAATATTGGGAATAACGTGATATAAATCAATAGAATAGGGGAACGACTAAGAGTTTATAATATTACAATGTAAGACCTATATTTTACCATTTGTTAAAAAAAGAGAACCAACCAAACTTGGAGAGAGAAATGGCGACGGCATCGGAAAATTCAAGAGGAATCAGCGGCGGTGATCGAACGGCGAAAGCTGTCGTCGCCGATCAGATTTCACAAGCCGTAAATTCCACTGCTAACCTTCTTCATCTGATGCGTCAATCGTCTTCTTCTCAGGTATATCTTCTTCAAACCCTTTTAACGCGTGCTCATTTAGTCACCGTTGGATTAAATAGGATCTAGGTTGAATAATTAGGGTTTGGTTTGATTCTGATGATAGAAAATGTGGATTTGGTGAATTGTTTCAAACATAGGTGCAACAGTTTCGTAGTTGTCCTATTTCATTGGAAACTAGTTATCTCCTCCTGTTTCATGTAATAAGACCACAATGAAACACAATGTGAGGTTATTAGGATGAGCTTTAGATGTTTTTTTTTTAATCTCTAATTATGAGTATTCGCTGTGTGTAGGCTCAGTTGGCAAAGCTCCCGAAGAATCTGTTGGCGAAAGCTTCACTGACTAAGGCCACTGGACAGGTATGTATGTTATGGTGTAGAATGTATGATGACATAAGTAAGTACTGTGTGTCTTAAGCATTTTTTTTTACATTTTGTTAAGGCGTTGGCGCAGCTTCCTCAAGTGATTTCATCTCTAGATGCTCATATAGAAAGCGGATTGCACAGGTTTGATCTTCTTTGACATGCACTCATCATCAAATCTTGTATCACTTAGAGTTGAATTTTAATAGATAGCTTTAAGAACAATGAATGAGAAATGTGATAAGAGAATACTACTCCCTTTGATGATGAAGAATGTTTGTAGCTGTTGTGTTCTCTAACCCTAAGTTTCGTTTTCTCGATACAGCGGTGTTCATCTAAACACAGTAACCCAGTTACTTGAAAACATGGAAAGCACACAGCTTCGTGCTCTTCGACAATCTAATATTTCCCCTGTGGTGTAAACTCTGATCTCTTATTAGCAATTAGATGTTTCTTTCTTCTGTTACATTTTTCTAGCAAGCAATTGAGATTATCATAATTGATTTTTGTCCATAGGACAATTGATCTCCAGCTCATTTGAAAATTTCAGACAAATGACAAGTAGTGATCTCCAAAGATAGACACATACGGCGTTCATCTTCTTCCAAGGAACACGCTTCCCTAATCTCCTCCACCAAAGAGTCGTTTCCACAACAGAGAGAAATATATGGTTGTGACTTAGTTTTTGATTTCCGTCTGCGTACCCATTGTGCGGAATCTGATTCCATAATAGCTCTGGTTGGTTGCTAGCTAGATATCTCCGCTGGTCACTTTTGGGATCAGATTTAGTTGGCTTGATTCTTCATGATGACTGCATATTCACGATTAAGAATGAATATGTGAATCTTTTCTGCAATTATTGAAATAGAAAGGTTTTTCTTTTGTGTTCAACTTTTGGGAACTCGTCTTTGAGCTATGTGAATCTCCACTCTTATTCGGCCATGTTTTCTTTGCTGTCATAAAATTTAACAATGTCATAACCACCAGTTTAGCAGGCTTATTTTGATGTGGTTTTGGTTGAAAACACGATTTATGGGTTATTATTTTATTTCTAGTTGACTTTCAAAATCAAGAGAATCCATAACAATTACAAAAAAAAATACATTAACTTGGTTCTAAGAGGCTTGTTCGTTTGGCAGCGACTGTCAAACGAACAACAGAACAAGTCGCTGATCGCAGTTGATGGTCGCTGGTCGCAGTCGCTAGTCACTGGCGACTAGTACACGAACAGGGCCTACCAAGCTTGTGAACATCAGTAGGATTTAAATTTCCACCAATTCTTCTTTTTCACGAACTTTTTAATATTTGTTTTGGGTAAAATAAAAGAAGCGGGAACGCCACTTATTGAGGTGACTCCAATGGTCACATACTCACATTTCAGTACTCTCTCTCTTTCTGAATCAATTAGGGTTCCTCTTCTCCGTTGAGTGAAAAATTCCGGTGGGGTTTCAGGTCTTTCATTTTTTCTTCCTGTGAAATTCTTTTGGTTCGTCTTGCTTATTTGATTTCGAAGAAGCGATTTCATGAACAATCTCGATGAGTTTGGATATCGTTTGCTTCTCTTTTGTATCTCTCTAGGGTTTTGATTTGACCTTCCATAGTTGCTTGTTGGTGTTTTTTTTAAACTTACTTCACACTGAGAATTTTGCATTCCTTGCTGTTTTCAGGCTTATCTGTTTAGTTTTAGGTTCTGACCTAAACCTGTGGAAGCTGTTAGCTAGTATGGATAAGTTAAGTCAGTTGCCTGAAGCGCTACTAGTGAGAATTTTGTCTTTACTGTCTGCTAAAGATGTTGTTTCGACAATGGTTTTGTCGAAACGGTGGCAGTTTCTTTGGATGTTGGTGCCAAAGCTTATATATGATGATAGCTATCAAGCTATTGAGTATGGAAGCTTTTCGCGGTTTGTTGACAGGTCATTCACTCTGCACGATGCGCAAGTTCTAGATACTTTGCATTTCAAACTCGGTAAAACCTCATGTGGTACTGGAGATATTAGAGTTTGGATTAAAACAGCAGAGAAGAGCTGTTTGCGTGAGCTGATAATTGAGATTGATAAGTCTAATAGTGATAATTCTTCAGTGGTACTTCCAAGGAGCCTGTATACGTGCTGTAGAATGCTCGTGACTTTGAAGCTTAATAACGCGGTTCTTGTGGATGCTACGTCCTCGTTTTCATTTCCATCTCTCAAGACTTTGAGTCTTGTGTCCATGAAGTTTCCAGGTGATGAGCTGATCAAGATGCTTTTATCGAATTGTCCTGTTCTTGAAGACTTGGTTGTGAAACGCTGTCCCTATGACAATGTGACTACTTTCACTGTTAGAGTGTCTTCTCTAAAGTGTTTAGTCTTGCATGAAACGGAATTAGCCAGTATAAATGCTGATTGCGGGTTTGTGATAGATACTCCTTCTTTGGAGTGCTTAGACATTGAAGATGGTAGGGGTGGTTTTTGTGTCATTGAGAATAATATGACTAAGGTTGTGAAGGCAAATGTTTGCAATTCTTATGTACATACGCAGCAGCTCATGGGTTCTATTTCTTCCGTCAAGCGTCTCTATGTATGTATACCATCCTCTAAGGTAATATGTTTCTATAGTTCTGTTATCTACATATATTATTGGTTTCTTTGTGATCAAATTACTTATGTAGTGTCTCTTATGCAGGATGCTTATCCTGTTGGTAGTGTCTTCCACTGTCTTGTACGTTTAACGATATGCACATGTGAGACAGAGTGGCTAAATCTACTTATGTGTGTACTCAGAGATTCCCCTAAATTACGAGAACTCAAACTTGTTAAGGTCTGCAGATCTAAACCTGAATTATTCAGTCTCTATGATATATCAGCATATATTTTCAGTAGAATAACAGTGTGATGATATCTTACTTTTATCTTAGAACCATGTCTATCGATCTCATCAACCGCGGCCGTGCTGGAATGAACCGAGTGCAGTTCCTGAATGTCTGTTGACAAGTCTTGAAACTCTCGAATGGGTAAAATATGAAGGAACAGAAGAAGAGAAAGAAGTAGCGGCATTCATCTTAAGAAGTGGAAGCTGTTTAAAGAAGGTGACTATCTCCTCTAAATCCACTGACATCAACAAGAAATTTGAGATGCTCAAGGAGTTGTCATTGTTGTTCAGGCGTTCACCTACATGTCAGATTGCATTCGACTGAAGTTTAGTTCAGTCTTCTTCATTAGTCAAGTTGGTCTGTGTTTGATCCAATCTTATAGACTTGTGTTTTCTCTTCTTAAAGAAACTAGTTTTCCCTAGAAACTTATGTTGCTCAAGTTTTTATTCTTTTGACGTTGTGTATTCTTATGTCTTATAACCCTTTTGAGTTTTTATCTTATTTAGCTCTGCTTCTCACTGCATATTCTTCGACAAGCGAAGAATGACGTTCTAAAATGGTCAATGAACTTAGAGACATTTTGGTCTTTTTGTTTAGTGTAATCCGTTATGAGCTTGGATTTAGGTAGATGGAAATATGAATTGACCACGTGTAATCATTTAGAGCAAAATGATATTGCAAATGGTCTAATGGACTCGGATACGCAAGAGGTCGTGGCAATGGCTAATCACATCTCCTTATATCTTTAATGTGTTAAATATGACATTGTGGCTTCTTATTATTATAACCCGTTTGCCTTTTCAGTTTCACACAAATGGCAACAAATCCTTATGGCTGCATATGTTTTCAATTTGGATCTCTTTAAACTCAAAACAAGTATTAAGGCAATCTCTATGATGTTTTGTAAGTACCTTGAAGAGGTCTTTTGTAAGTTGTAACCTTTTTTATGTAGGAGAAGAATCACATCTTCACCTTTTGAGTTTTTGACTTGTTCTTTCCAAAATTTGCACTTTTCAATTGTTGCAATGGCCAATATTAATGATGTGACCCAATCTATTTGTATAGCCGAAAGAACCCAAAATACAAATGGTTTTTTTTTTAAAAAAAGTTTTTTTGCTGAAAATATATTCTTTTTTTAGAAAATTTATGTTCATAATTAGTTATTGGAATCCTAAAGTGGCATGAAAAATGCTTAGAAACAAGTGGGCATTAGGAATCAGTATGAGATTCTTTAGAATTTGTGTTTGAAAACAATTTCTCTTTTCGACTCCTTCAATGTTAAGTCCTACATGACACGTAAGCTGTGAAAGCTACGAGCAGAGACGATTTTAGCCATCAACCAAACGACACCGTTTCTAAACAATATTTATTTTTGTATGTTTTTAGTGTAACAAAATTACAATTGAAAATTCCAAATTTCGAGAAAGAGAGAAGACCCATCGCCGCACCGCTTGAGTCACTCTTCTTCCCGGAGAAGAAAGAAACAACAACAAACATATTCACCATTACCTTCTTCTTCTCCTCCTTCTCCTTCGTTTCTCACTCCAAATTTGGAACCCTAAATCCTAATATCCTTCGATTAGTTCTCTTCTCTATCGGAATTCTTAACGTTGAGAGGAGTCTGATATTTGCCGTGACTCAAGAGATTCCAGGTGTTTCCGACGTATATATTTACATATGGCGTCGTTGGCTCTGACTTCTCCTCCCTCCGTTAAGATTCCTTCGTATCTCTCCTCGTCGTCTTCGTCTCTCTTCTCCCGTTCCTCGATTTCTTTCAGGACCACTGAGTCTCGCTCTCGAATCTGCGTTTCTGGTTACGCGGTGAGCATTGAGCATTTTTTTTCCTTCATGTTAATGAATGAATTCGATATTCACATTGCGTTTCATGTATTTGTTATAAGAAAATTCAAATTGTTTTTGGATGAATCTATGCTTTGATGATCTGTGAGATTTTTCTGGATTTAGTAGATGCTATTAGCAGTTCGTTTACAGGCTAATTTTGTGAGAATTTGTGTGTTGTCGTCGCTCTTGGCTTGACTTTGTCCATGTATGTGACTGTAGAATTTGGAATTTGGAACTTTCAGCTTTGGAATCTTGTGTGTTGAATACTGTTCATGAATGTTTGGTTATTCTTATGTTTGTAGAGAGATGTAAGAGAGATCGTGTGTTGGTTAAATTTTGTGTCTAACATTTTGAATTTGGTTTCACAATTCCTTGTCATTGTGTTTGATAGAAATGCAATTTGCCTAAGGCACTAAACGGGAACGCTCGTGTTCCAATTATTAATGAGACGACAATTCCTAAGTTCTTTGATTCTTCACGGTTGGAGAAATCGGTTAGTAGAAACAATACTAAGCTCAAGTTGTTCTCTGGTACTGCTAATCCAGCTTTATCTCAGGTAGTTTTCTCGAGACCTTTGGTTGTCTTTTTTAATCAAGTTTTCTTCTGGTGAAGTATATGCTAAACTCTTGGAATTTTGTGAAGGAAATTGCTTGGTATATGGGTCTGGAGCTTGGGAAGGTTAGCATAAAGAGATTTGCTGATGGAGAGATCTATGTTCAGCTCAAAGAAAGTGTTAGAGGTTGCGATGTCTTTTTGGTGCAGCCTACTTGCACTCCAACTAATGAGAATCTCATGGAGCTATTGATCATGGTGGATGCTTGCCGAAGAGCATCAGCTAAGAAAGTCACAGCTGTGATTCCGTATTTTGGATACGCAAGAGCTGATAGAAAGGTAGGTTCTTTTTGTCTTCTTCAATGGTAGATACAGTATGTCAAGTAATTTCATCTGATGTATCTATTGATGTTTTCAGACACAAGGGCGTGAATCTATTGCTGCCAAATTGGTAGCAAACCTTATAACAGAAGCCGGTGCAGATAGGGTTCTGGCTTGTGATCTTCATTCAGGACAATCCATGGGTTATTTTGACATACCAGTGGATCATGTCTATTGCCAGGTATCTTAAGTTTCAACCTTTTTGATAGACAAGCCTCTACTTTTTATGCAACCTTTAAAATCTTACACAATTGTGATTACATTTCAGCCTGTGATACTTGATTATCTTGCTAGCAAGTCAATTTCCTCTGAGGATTTGGTAGTGGTTTCTCCTGATGTTGGTGGAGTAGCCAGGGCACGTGCATTTGCTAAGAAATTATCTGATGCACCACTTGCCATTGTCGATAAAAGGCGTCACGGCCACAATGTCGCTGAGGTAAAAATTTAAATTTACCTTCATTTTATCCTTTCTACACGCAAGTTCTCATGTGTTGATAATACTCTTTCCCACAGGTCATGAACCTAATCGGTGATGTTAAAGGGAAGGTGGCAGTAATGGTGGATGATATTATTGATACAGCTGGTTAGTAAAAATTGCCAGAAACTCCTCTTTCCGTTGATATGTTTGTTATAAACAAAAGCTTCCAAACTCTAGGCCATAATCGAGATATTACTAAATAGAGATTATTCTGTGATTTGCAGGCCATACATTACTAAGAACCAGTTTTTTATCTTCTTATTTACAGGAACCATTGTGAAAGGAGCAGCTCTTTTACACGAGGAGGGTGCACGTGAGGTTTACGCTTGCTGTACACACGCTGTTTTCAGGTAAACCCATTAGCTTGAGTTTTACCAGTTCTTCTCCATTTTCGTTTATGAAACTAAGAGACCGTTTTCTTGAATGAATCAATGTCACAGTCCTCCTGCGATAGAGCGGTTATCAAGCGGTTTGCTGCAAGAAGTGATAGTGACGAATACTTTACCAGTAGCGGAGAAGAATTACTTCCCGCAGTTAACGATATTATCGGTGGCTAATCTTCTGGGTGAGACCATTTGGCGTGTCCATGATGATAGCTCCGTTAGTAGTATTTTCCTTTGATACTTGTTGGTTTTTGTTAATCGGTTTAGGATCGGTCTAAGTTCCTCTTTTTTGTTCTACTTCTTCTCGACAGTTTCTAGTCTAACCATGTCTTGCTTCTCTTACTCACCTAAAGTATGTCACAGTTCTATCTTTTCTTCTTTTTAGCATAATAGAGTTATGAGATATCAATGACAATAAAATTTTAATATTTTGGTTTATTGAAAATAATTACATTATGGTGTAAACATTATTTCTCAGGATTTATTGAGAATTTCTAAATTAACAATTTCCCCAACTTGCATATTTCTGGCAATAAATAGTTTTGGCATTTTATGAAATAAGTGACTAATTTTTATGGTTTAGTGTTCTTTCTTCGGTTAACCAATTTTTATTGCAAAAAAAAAGGAACAAATTAGGGTTTTATCAAGCCCGTCGTTGCATATAAATAGTCTTTTCATCGCCGCTTGAAACAGATAAGTGTTTCCTTCGTCTCTCTGTGGTCCGATATGTCTCCCTATAATCTCTGTTTCATAGTTTAATCATATTCTTTTGTGGTTTTGAATTCTTATGTTCGAAAATCTTGAGTAGTTGCTGTGATGTAACTACCGTGTGCCAGAGATGAAGTTATTCATCGTTGACGGCAAACATAACCTTAGAGTTCTAAGCTTTTCTTTTGTTCTATTTTTTGGTGTGTGGTCGAAGTGACGATAAAGAATTCACAGTCTGTCAATCCACTGACAACATTTGAGTGATGTTATTGTGATATCTCGACAGGTTCTGATCTACTCTTAATAAAAACCCTCCCAATGATTTTTTTTTATTAGATCATTAGTTTTGTTGAAAGTGGGGCAGATGATGATTATCATAAAACAAATGGGTAATTTGCGACTGATAATATTACATTGATGTGTTTTTCACCTTGGAGAACTGATGTCCCCAATCTCATATTCTAAGTTCTATTTTTTTTGGTATTGATAATGAATTCGTGAAGAGTTCGATTTGTTTCTTCTTGTCATAAACATTAAGCCAATTAGCAGAGCAAGGGCGTCTAGTTTAAATGACGTGAGTTGCCTTGAAGGTTGGCGATAACAAGTTTTGCGATTCTCCGTGCCTATCAAATTTTGTTTTTCGTATTGATAATGGCCTCGAACAAGTCGCTACATTCGTTTTTTTTCTTCCAAAGATTTTGTTTCAAAAGAAGTCTCTTATGTAATAATTAAAATTCAGAATAAAAATCAGGTTATTTACGATCATAACTAACCAAACGCTTAGACAATATGCTTATCAGTTGAGATTATAGTCCCGTAGGTGGAGCAATGGTCGGATAGTTAATGTGCAGCTATGATTAAAGCATATTTGTAGACTAAATGTTTGGATGGTTAAATTAAAGCCCAATTATGATAAGAACCTTTGTAAACCGGGGATGGGTTCAATGTACAAAAGTGTATATGTCTGAACATTAATTCAACAAATTGATGGCCATGAATCCCATATTAGGAAGGAAAAAAAACAATAAAATGAAGGTAAAGACCACCATAATGGGGACAATTTTCGTCGCATTTTTTTCCAAAAAAAACACGTTAGTCCTTGACTCATTTGAAGACAAGCTCAAAGTGATATTTGCGAGTTGTAACGGTAAACGATTGGATTCCCTAACTAGGCAAATACCACTATGGACTTTATGTAGAATATGGAAGAGTCGAAATCTCCTGGGTTTATCAACGTCGGTCTAGCGAATGGAGACGAGATGCACAACAGGCGATCACTGAATAGAAACGAGTCGAATTAAATGGTTGTCACGTTAGGAGAAAATTTTGATGTGGTAGAGTTGATTAATACAAATTTTGAAATTTTACAATAAATAAAAGAAAATATATGCAGTTATTTATGTATATCTATGGCAAAAAATAATTGATTGTTTTTTGTTTTAAACAATGTTTGCGCCTATATGGTTGTGGTAAGCTTCAAATGTGTTACAAACTGAACTCTGACAAATTTGTTTCAATCTCTCTATAGCAAGTTAGTCATAAATTCCAATAGCAAATCGTTACGCTTCAAATGTGTTACAAACTAAACTTTGATAAATTTGTTTCAATCTTTCTGTAACATTTTTCATCTACCTTTGCATCCGAAGCTGAATTTCACGATCAGAATATTGTTTTTTTAGATTATTCATGTCGATAAACTCAAGAGTTACATTTTGCATATCTGGATAAGCCCTCACTAAATCTTCAATAGCAACTCTCACCTCTTTTTGGATACGTCTTTTATCCGAAGCCACTCCAATAACAATGGTGATCGAAAAAATGCCATAGTAAGTATTTTTGTGTTTTTGTGTAAGAGATAAAAAACGCTCGGAATGAAATATTTTATGTCGTAAAATCCACCTCGTGGATCTTTAGGGAATCAACATTCTTCGAGTTCTTATTCAAAAGTTCCAACAATAATATCATTCATTCTTAGTTACAATTATATAATATACACAAATTGTACACTAGTATACTGTAACAAAAGAGCAACAAGTATCTTTGATTTGGTTGTAAGAAATTGCTACTCTTACCCATAACTCTATTTCAATCCACAATTTTGATACAAATTATCTGTTTCTTGATGGAATAATTACCAAGTACCATTGTTAACAATAATGTTTTATAGCTTGAATACCCATAACAATAGTGCTCCCCTTTGGTGTCTATGAACCTTTTCGATGCTTCGTAATCATTACAAAAGTTAAGCAGAAACTATTTTGAATATGTTGTGTATTGGTCATCCATAAGGTTCCAAAATACTGCATCACTTATATTCTCAGCAATCGCGAGCTTTCAACAATACACTAAAAGTTTGATTATAAATTTATTAATGTAATCAATAGTTGTTTTTCTATTAAAAAAAAGGAATGAAACTAAATATTATTTACTTAATAATGCAATCAATAGAGTTGATTATTCGATTTTAGAATTCTTCTTATAAAGATTGCAAAATTTATTTAGAAACTTTTAGAATAATTTTACAGATTCACATAGATTTTATGGGGAATATCACCTTTACCCTAGGATTTTGAAAGTCTTATTGGTTCAATTTTTTTTAAAAGTTAATCAACCAATAACACTAAACTTTATTATAATCTGAAAAGTCAGTAACTCAAGATTTTGATTTTTTTTGTTTGTTCAAACATTTTGAATGAATTTCTAAAATTATTAATTCAATAACTCATAACTTTTAATGTACGTAAACTTTTTATAAATATTGAACCAGTAACACTTACTTTTGATAAAACATTTATAATTCAAGATTTAAGTTATAAATGCTTCATAGTTAACAGAATTATAACTTAAGCATTTCATGTACAACTCTTTAAGTTATAAAACCTTCACAGTTGACAGTGTCAAAAGAGATTTGTGTGACGTGTGAAATTGTGTGAAAGTTGACACGTGGTTAAAATAGTTTCAGCCTATATTGTTCTCGTTTAATTTTTTACAAAACTGTTCAACCTCAAACTTTGTTCGAACTCACTAAGATGTGCTTATAAACATAAAACTCTTTCTAACCTTTCTTGGTAAGAACGTTGAGTGTTTATCCTTTTATAATCGTATGTTTCCCACATTTACGGAAAAAGTGAGTAATTTGCCAATTGGATCAGCAAGAGAGGTTACTACTTTATGTAATCAATTACTTGTAACCCACACAATATACACAAGAACTCTTGATTTGCCGCAATCAAATATCAACTGCTGCACAAAACATAAGTTCTACATAACTGCTGCATAAAAATCTCATATACACAAAAGTCAATAACCCAATAACATTCTACATAAACAAATTCATAGCTTCTATCACAGTATCATCAAATAGGATCGAGAAAAATAAACGCATAACCGAGAGGGATAGCGAAGATTTATAAGCAGGACAGTGAGGTGATGAAATTGCAGAGAAGCTGCTATGTAAGGATTCTAAACGAGTTTGAGGAGATTCTGCTTCAGAAATACCAGCAGCGGAACATAGAGCGAGAGGAAGCCATCCTCTGGAGGGGGAAAGCGGACGTCTTTAAGGCTACCTTCTCCACGAAAGACACATGGAATCATATCCGAACATCATCAAATCAGAGGGCGTGGCATACAGGAGTTTGGTTCGCTCACGCAACGCCAAAATTCTCTTTTTGTGCTTGGCTCGCAGTTAGGAATCGACTTTCCATGGTTGATCGTATGATGACATGGAACAATGGGACACCCACGACCTGTGTTTTTTGCTCTAGCCCTATGGAAACACGAGACCATCTGTTTTTCCAATGCCACTATTCTTCTGAAATCTGGACTTCAATCGCAAAGAATGTGTACAAAGATGGTTTTTCCACAGATTGGTCTGCTGTGGTGAATTACATATCTGATTCTCAGCCTGATTGCATCCAGAATTTCTTATCTAGGTACACATTCCAAGTCTCCATTCATTCAATCACGGTGAGGCGTCACGTTCAGCTTCAAACCTCATGCGACAGATAGACAAGACAATTAGAAACCAGCTATCGACAATCCAAAAGAAAGGGGAACTTCGACTCGAAAAGGGGCTGCAAGTATGGTTCGCCATGCGTCCTTAGCATCCTCCAAGAAAGAAGACTCTGTTTTTGCTCTCTCCATTCTATTTACTCTGTTTTTGTTCTAGTTCTGTTTTCTTTTATTATCAAAATCTCAAAAAAGCTGATGTAAAAAGTATATTTTTCTTTTGAATATAATTTGACATTTTATTCAAAAAAAAAAAAAAGGATCTATGAGCAGAGCAAACCTTATGC
>Ga0041059_1001402_pt1 | contig 19150 bp, 7 predicted proteins | sample AraColnosormetaG_FD_56232 | JGI IMG/M metagenome (GOLD analysis project Ga0041059, IMG submission 56232) | Arabidopsis roots microbial communities from North Carolina, USA - Col MF nosort | ecosystem: Host-associated > Plants > Roots > Unclassified | place: USA: North Carolina | collected 2013-09-02
TTTTTTTTTTTTTTTTTTTTTTTTTTTTTTGTGTTAAATATATATATTTTTTTTGCATATTTATTGTTGCATATTGTGTTGCATATTTAGTAATGGTTACATTCCCTGTTATCGGAGATCCAAGATAATACGGCTCTTGTGGCATGGACTACTACTCCATGGATTCTTCCAAGTAATCTTGCTTTGTGTGTCAATGCAAAGTTTGTCTATCTTAAGGTTCGTCAACAACACTGGAAAAGTCTACATTGTTGCTGAATCTCGGTTGTCATCGCTTCCTAGTGATAAGCCTAAGGCCGGCTTAACTAATGGAACTTACTAGTGATACCATAATGCGAAAGGTGCTAATTAAGCTTGACAGTGAAGAGGATTCTTATCAAGTTTTGGAAAATTTTAATGGAGATTCCTTGGTTGGGAAGAAGTATGAACCTTTGTTTGATTACTTTTAGCGATTTCTCAAGTGTGACTTTTCGACTAGTAGCAGATGATTATGTCATGAATGATAGTGGTACTGGTATTGTCCATTGTGCTCCTGTCTTTGGTGCAGATGACTATCGTGTTTGTCTTGAGAACGAGATAATTAAGAAGGTTAGATTTGACAACATCTTCCTTATATCACCACCTTTAACATTAAGTTTATTTTCTTTCTTGTTTAAGTTTACAGTATCTTCAAGAACCCATGTTCATGACACATTTTGTTCATGTGTTGTTTAGATTGTCAGAGATTTCAAACGTCCAGATGGTTTGAAAGATACAGAGATTGATGCAGCTGTAGATAGTACATATCTTAATTAAAAATACCACTTCTCTATGCTCTATTGTTGAGGAAACATATAATATTTGCATTCGTTCATGGTTCAGATATGATGTTATGGTAATTCTTGATCTACGAGAAGATGAATCTTTGAAAAACGAAGGTGTTGCCCGTGAGGTAAATAAATGTAACCGAAGCGATTAATGGTCATATATAAGTTGTATATTTGATATATGGGTTTCCTTCTCATTGTGCTCATGCATTGAAAAGCACCCTGTTATGACTGTGGTTCTAGGAGAACATTTGCATTTGACAGTCGGTGACTAATTGTTAAGCAAGAAGAACGCATGAGAGCCTTTTAAAGTGTTTTCTTCTAGATCGTTGCAAAAAGTTAAATGTCTCTTGAGACTTTGTACTCATTCTATAGATAAAGATGGGATTTATTACAAAAACAACAAGAAACTTTGTTACTTGTGGAAATTCAAAATTATCCGAACTAGCTTCACAAAATATGCTCAAGAGTTTCAATGTATTTTTTTTTGTTCTGTAATTGTATGACTCCGTTTGAAGCATCAAGATTATGGTTATAGGTAGTGATGCTAAAACTCTCTGTTGTTACAGTGACCACTAAAAACACCAACAAAAAAAACTTAGGTAACGTGTCGTCTAAAAACTTCTAGGTTCAATTTCTTTAGATAGTACTATCAATAAATAAAATAAATATGTACAAAGGCTTTAAACAATGATGTTTTTCAAAGATGATTGGTAGATACTAATTAGAGCTTCAATATAAAAGAACACATGCGATTCTGACATTCTGTGGTCTAACATGGTTTCTTCTAGAGTCAAAACCATACAATTAAAAGTTAGGAAAGTAATAGCAATGTGGTTTCAAATATATACTCATTACTCTTTAGATTCATGTATGGTGAAGGAAACATTATAATAAAATCAAAGATCACAGTTTTGTAGGTCCCTCATATTAATCAACATCTTAAGGCGTTATACATATCTTCTTTTTGTAAATATTTGACTAATTAAAATATCTAATTAGAGTATTAGACTAATCTCATCAAATATCCGACTACTTGTGTCAGTTCAAAACACAGTGATTACGTTAGATTTTGTGCTCTTTTGTTTATAAACAAAGCTAATTTAAGAAATATATGATCTATTTGCCTCCTTGGTCTTAATTTTATACTTTCTTGGAATAAAACACATTTATTAAAATAATTTTTAGGTTCCTAGATTCATGTCATGTGGCTTGATAGTTTCCAACAATTATACCAATATTTTACTCATTCATATACAAATAAACAAGCTTTATTCTATTCTTCAGTCTCATGATATACGGGATTTTGATAAAATTCAGAGTACCCATTAATTATTCTATGTTACAGCTTGTAATAAGTTAAATTTATAAAACGTACAAGTTGAGGAAATAACAAATGTTTTCAATATTAAATGATTTATTAATACATTAGTGACCAAAAAATTATTAAGTGTAAGAAAAAAAACACAACTCAGAAAAAATTCAAAAGACCGTCTAAGTTCGGTTCATGTAAGAACAAGTGGGACCTCTTTAAGTTTCTAAATCAGAGAATAAAGAAGAAGAAAAAATCTCAAAACCTTCCTCTAAAACCAACGGCTCCTACCTTTACTTACACCCTATACATACACTTCTCTTTTTATCCTCCATCGGCGGCTTATGGCGGTTTTCCGGCACTAATCATCTCCGGCATATATAAATAAACGTACTTCACGTTTTTTTATATAACTTCAAAGTAGTTTCAGATTTGTCTCTATCTCTTCACTTTTAAGTCTTCTGGTTTTGTCATCACCAGCTTTTTTTGTTCTGTCTCTGTCTTTCTCTTTGTGTATTTTTATTCTCGTCATCGTTGTTCTTCTATGAGAGGAAGATCGGAATGTCGAAGAGAATTAGAAGATTCTCGTACATCACTTCGTTGGAATTTCACAGGTCGATGAGAGATCTGAGAACTGTTTCATTTTGATCCAAACTCATCTCTTTCAGGTATTCCAAATTTTTCTTTCTCTGTTCTTTCTACTATTACCCAAATTAAAGTTTTGATTTTTATTTCTCACTCTGTTTCTTGTTTTTCTAATTGCAGAGTATAATGGACTAAGCATTTTTTTTCTCCGAAGATGGTTAAAGAAATAGCTTCTTGGTTATTGATACTATCAATGGTGGTGTTTGTTTCTCCGGTTTTAGCTATAAACGGCGGTGGTTATCCACGATGTAACTGCGAAGACGAAGGAAACAGTTTCTGGAGTACAGAGAACATTCTAGAAACTCAAAGAGTAAGCGATTTCTTAATCGCAGTAGCTTATTTCTCAATCCCTATTGAGTTACTTTACTTCGTGAGTTGTTCCAATGTTCCATTCAAATGGGTTCTCTTTGAGTTTATCGCCTTCATTGTTCTTTGTGGTATGACTCATCTTCTTCATGGTTGGACTTACTCTGCTCATCCATTTAGATTAATGATGGCGTTTACTGTTTTCAAGATGTTGACTGCTTTAGTCTCTTGTGCTACTGCGATTACGCTTATTACTTTGATTCCTCTGCTTTTGAAAGTTAAAGTTAGAGAGTTTATGCTTAAGAAGAAAGCTCATGAGCTTGGTCGTGAAGTTGGTTTGATTTTGATTAAGAAAGAGACTGGCTTTCATGTTCGTATGCTTACTCAAGAGATTCGTAAGTCTTTGGATCGTCATACGATTCTTTATACTACTTTGGTTGAGCTTTCGAAGACTTTAGGGTTGCAGAATTGTGCGGTTTGGATGCCGAATGACGGTGGAACGGAGATGGATTTGACTCATGAGTTGAGAGGGAGAGGTGGTTATGGTGGTTGTTCTGTTTCTATGGAGGATTTGGATGTTGTTAGGATTAGGGAGAGTGATGAAGTGAATGTGTTGAGTGTTGACTCGTCCATTGCTCGAGCTAGTGGTGGTGGTGGGGATGTTAGTGAGATTGGTGCCGTGGCTGCTATTAGAATGCCGATGCTTCGTGTTTCGGATTTTAATGGAGAGCTAAGTTATGCGATACTTGTTTGTGTTTTACCGGGCGGGACGCCTCGGGATTGGACTTATCAGGAGATTGAGATTGTTAAAGTTGTGGCGGATCAAGTAACCGTTGCGTTAGATCATGCAGCGGTTCTTGAAGAGTCTCAGCTTATGAGGGAGAAGCTGGCGGAACAGAACAGGGCGTTGCAGATGGCGAAGAGAGACGCGTTGAGAGCGAGCCAAGCGAGGAATGCGTTTCAGAAAACGATGAGCGAAGGGATGAGGCGTCCTATGCATTCGATACTCGGTCTTTTGTCGATGATTCAGGACGAGAAGTTGAGTGACGAGCAGAAAATGATTGTTGATACGATGGTTAAAACAGGGAATGTTATGTCGAATTTGGTGGGGGACTCTATGGATGTGCCTGACGGTAGATTTGGTACGGAGATGAAACCATTTAGTCTGCATCGTACGATCCATGAAGCAGCTTGTATGGCGAGATGTTTGTGTCTATGCAATGGAATTAGGTTCTTGGTTGACGCGGAGAAGTCTCTACCTGATAATGTAGTAGGTGATGAAAGAAGGGTCTTTCAAGTGATACTTCATATAGTTGGTAGTTTAGTAAAGCCTAGAAAACGTCAAGAAGGATCTTCATTGATGTTTAAGGTTTTGAAAGAAAGAGGAAGCTTGGATAGGAGTGATCATAGATGGGCTGCTTGGAGATCACCGGCTTCTTCAGCAGATGGAGATGTGTATATAAGATTTGAAATGAATGTAGAGAATGATGATTCAAGTTCTCAATCATTTGCTTCTGTTTCCTCCAGAGATCAAGAAGTTGGTGATGTTAGATTCTCCGGCGGCTATGGGTTAGGACAAGATCTAAGCTTTGGTGTTTGTAAGAAAGTGGTGCAGGTGAGTTTCCTTACATATCTCTTTCTAAAGTTCCTGTCATTAGTCTGAGTTTCTGTTTAGGAGTTCTTTGATAATGTGTGCAGTTGATTCATGGGAATATCTCGGTGGTCCCTGGCTCGGATGGTTCACCGGAGACCATGTCGTTGCTCCTTCGGTTTCGACGTAGACCCTCCATATCTGTCCATGGATCCAGCGAGTCGCCAGCTCCTGACCACCACGCTCACCCACATTCGAATTCTCTGTTACGTGGCTTACAAGTTTTATTGGTAGACACCAACGATTCGAACCGGGCAGTTACACGTAAACTCTTAGAGAAACTCGGGTGCGATGTAACCGCGGTTTCCTCTGGATTCGATTGCCTTACCGCCATTGCTCCCGGCTCGTCCTCGCCTTCTACTTCGTTTCAAGTGGTGGTGCTTGATCTTCAAATGGCAGAGATGGACGGTTATGAAGTGGCCATGAGGATCAGGAGTCGATCTTGGCCGTTGATTGTGGCGACGACAGTGAGCTTGGATGAAGAAATGTGGGACAAGTGTGCACAGATTGGAATCAATGGAGTTGTGAGAAAGCCAGTGGTGTTAAGAGCTATGGAGAGTGAGCTCCGAAGAGTATTGTTGCAAGCTGACCAACTTCTCTAAGTTGTTATCTCAACTTCTCTTCTACATTCAAAATTTTTACACCATAGATTTATGTCAAATATATCAAAATGAAATTTCGAAATTGTTATTATATATACCACCCATATCTCTATGATTTGTACATCCTGTTTTTTTTTGTTCTTTTTCTCATTTTGAACCCCACGAAATTGCATTGAATCTTAGTATTTCGTAGGGTCAAGAAGGAGTCAGTTTCGTAGTTTTTTGTTTTCTTTATGTTACGAACTTACGAAACTGAATATGGCATTATAGAGTTTTGAAGATAAATTTTCTTCGTTACTACTCTACATCAAGTTAATTCTCTAGTAGGTATTAGAGCTCTCTTAAATTATCCTGGAACATGAAAAGTTGTAGATAATGTCGTCTGCCACTTTTGTAATAAACTTTTCAAACAAAAGAATCATTGAAAAAAATGTGTGACTTTATTAGTTGTTACCAGTAAAAATCAAAATATAGTAATTATTTGTTAGATTCATGCCCCCTGGACTAGAGAAGATTACATTAAACAAAACTGCACATTCCTCGAGCCTATTAAACTAAAAGAACTGCATAAAATAAAGTAGAAATGGATTGGATTTGCAGAAAGTGAATCTAGGGAAGAGATGGGTTTACGTAACTTGCAATTATATATTCAAACCCACTTGTGCTTATACATTTGTTTCTTCGAACCCGACAATCTTTGACAGATTAGTCTTAATTATTAGTTAAAGTACTAATTATTTGATAACTACAGTGAAAACAATCATGTCCAAATAGATAACCACTCTTCACTTTACACTTTCAAGAATCCAAATATTTCCCCCGGCTGCCTACAGTTATTGCGAGTAAAACAGTTTAGAGAAATAAAGAAGAAGAAAAAAGATTGATTTGTTACATTACATCATAAGTAAAATTATGTAAATAACTGATGTGCTAGTCTAAATCGCGTCTAAAATTTTCTTTTGTGTATAAATTAAGAATCTTAGGAAATTTGTGGTACTAGGAAGTTATTATTGTTAGTTATTTTTCATAAGTAACTAATTTCGAAAAACAATTATTCAGAAAATATATAGGCTTATTTAAGTTGATCAAAAATAATTGCTATTATGAAGCCGAAATGATAATGGCTTGAGCCACAAGATCAAGACCAAAGGGGTCGTTCCTAGTCAATATAGCTGACAAAATGATTTGCAAAGTCTTGAAATACCTTATCACCATCAACTCATAAATAGAAGATGTTCGATGTATTATTCATTCCAAAGTCGAACAATATACAAAAGGGACCGATGCATGTGTTAATCTTAATCATACCTCCTTTTTGTTTATACCCAAGAAAAAAAAAAGTATAATATGTGAACACATAACATAGAAGTTTTGCTTTCCCTCTATTTTTGGCTAAAACAGAAAGAAATTCATATCTCTTTTTTAGGTCTAGAAGAAAGAAAAAAAAAAACAAGAACACAAACGTAGATAGAGAATTCTACTCATATTATCCAAAATATAGTCAATTCGATCCAAACTTCTTGTTTGCTTGTGATCACGTCATTCACAAAAGATAAATTAGCTTTGTCTTAACATTATATGTTAGTCAAAGGAATTGAAGTATATCAACTACTGTTGTCTTCTAGTTTACTAGGAGGCCCTTGTTCAATTTTCCTAATTTTCTAAGTTAATTTCCACTAGAGAAATAGGAATATGAATACGAGTTATAAAGTTAATAAAACCAAAACTTTCTTGAATTAATAGTTCAGCAATTTGATGTATTTATATATTCAGCAAAACACATAGGAAGATCTAGCTAGAAATTCTGGAGCTTAGTCTAGATACAAAGACTATGCAGAGACCTTTACCAACGACTGATTTGATATAAAGAGAACTTTGGGCCAAAGGTTGATCTAGTTCTTAGTCAATATAAGGTTAGGCCCAAACCCCAAAAGCCTTGACCCAATATATTAACTTTCTTTTTCATTCTTACACACAACAATCAATAGCAACAATAAATGAAATTCTCATCGTTGACACACAAAAAAAGAAAATCTCAACCACAAAAATGTCAAGCTTGGTTCAAAAAACATCAATGCACTTTTTGCCCTACTCAATCTCTCTCTGATTAAATGCATTCATCACCTAACATCTCTCTCTCTTGTTGGGTTGGCTTTAATATATGTCTTTCAAAAAAGCTCATATTCTTCAATACACACACTTAACTTTGCCTAACTATGAGTTACCATCTCTAACATTGTCTAACTAAGATTGGAGTTATCATTGTTAAAGCTCATATTCTTCAATACACACTTAAAAAAACTCATATTCTTCAATACACACTTAACATTGTCTAACTAAGATTTGGAGTTATCTACAACAGAACTTCAATTTTCACAATCATTTTTTATGTATGCAAACAAAACTAGATATTTAGTATTCACAATGTGTTGAATCATAAACAAATGTATCTATAGAACAACACTAAGAAGAAGAAAGAAAGAAAAAAAAACCAATTGTTAGTCCAAGTAAGCTGCACGGCATTGGCTCTGCCACTCAAAACAATCTTCATAATCAAAGCTACTCGCGCAATCCAACAACGCGTTTTGTTGTTGTTCGTAATGGCAAATGTAGTTTAACCCGACAAGAAGCTTACAAATCGCAGCTTCTGTCTTCTCTCTATCAGCAAAGTAAAGAGTCTGAAGTAGAAGAACGTTAGTTCGCTTCACAATCTGATTCTGCTGCTCGAAGTTGCGTTCGCTCTGCCACCGGATCATGTTGTGAGCTAAAGGAGCAAGCCAAGAAAGTATACCGTCTATGGTTTCTTTCCAGTCGTGAGCTAGAGGAGCGTCGTAGATCGAAATGTTCTTCAAGTATGATCTTAGACTAGCCTTAAGCGTTGTCTTCAAACTCGTTGGTAACATTTGGTAAAGATCATCTCTTGCTTCTTCGCCTATTAGATGAGGGTACTTAAGAAGCTTTTCTACCACAATCACAACATTTGCATAGTGCAAAGATAAAGCAGATCCTCCAATAGTTGAAGCTGAAGCATGTTGAGTTAACCTGCTCTTAAAACCAAACTTATTACTCCGAATCATCCTAGCTGTACTCAAAGGAAATGTAATCCGACCCCCATCTTCATCATCATCATCATCATCATCACCAATAGTCCTATTCATAGCAAGACATTCCATGAACATCCTACCAGGATTAGTCCCACAAGGGAAATTGAAATCCCCTGCACGCGTAAACTCATCCGCTTCGCTTCTCCTCGAATCCTTAAAACCCGCAACAGACCTTGAGTTAACAGCCTTACTCGCTTCATTCTTGCTACGATCTCTCTTCAAAGTCACATCCTTTTTCCCTCTCAAACCCAACCCACCAAAAACAGTTTCAATCCTACCATAAATAGTACAAACAGTCCTAGCCAACATCTCAACAACCTTATCATAAGTTTGGTTCCACAACGAACCATCTCTAAGACTCTTCACGTCCTGTCTCTGCCACATAAGCTTCTGTTCAAAAGCTTTAACACTCTCTTGATGCTGCTGACTTCTCTGAAGCTTCACTATAGCTTGTTCAAGCTCATTCATCACTTCCATTTCACAATACAAACTACAAGTAGCATTCACAAATCTCTCCATCTTCTTAACCATAGATTCCATATCTTTAACCAAGAACCCTAACTTCCTAAAATCAATCGCACCATTCACTATATCTTCATAAACATGCTCAAATCCTTGTAAAGCAGGTTCGTTACATTTCTTACCTAACCTAGACACAACACTAGCTACACGGCTCAAATCATCAAGCTTCTCAGAGACAGAGAGATCTAAAAGATGATTCTCATCGGAAGATACAAGCTTTCTAACTCCTTCCGAGTGAAAAACCTCGGCTTTAAGCTTAGAGATCTCTGTATCGGACAGAGAACGGTGAAGGTGAATGGTTTTAGACATAACGTTAGCTACTTCGAAAGATAAGATTCCAATTGTTTGTTTAGGAAGAGAGACTGGTTTAGGGGTTTTCTTAGTGGAAGAAGATTCAAGAAGAAGAGCGTGCTTGAGATTAGAACTTACTTGGTTTCTCATTTTCACAATCCAAGCTTCTGAAACCATTGTAAAAATCGAAACTTTGAAAACAATTTCAAAGAAAGTTTGAGTCTTTATGGAGATTAAGAACAGATCCGTGGAAAAAAAGAAAAGGGTTTTTAGATTATGACATTTAACTTTCTCGAGGAATGAAGAAATGAAAAGGGTTTAATCATTGGGGATTATGGGCGGTACTTGAAAAAGAAGATGTACCATTGATGTGAGCTTTTTGAGGGATTGGAGAAGGAGAAAGTAAAAGTGGTGAAGAAGAAGAAGAAGAAGAAGATGGGTTTTGATGAGGGAAGCTTTAAAGTTTGGACCCAACTCCGCAAGGTTCTTGTAAGAGACAGAGAGATGTTGAAGAAAGAGAGAGGATTTTGAAAGTTGTGAAATTTGGGTTTGATTTTGAGAAAAGAGAGAGAAGAAAGAGTTGTTATTAATTTTTTTGAAAGGGAGTGATGTTGCAGCTAGTACTTGCTCCACTAATGTTCTTCATTTTTTTTTGTATTTTAAATTTTACTCAAATTTTCAACTTATTCTATTTTAAATCTTGGGAATTTCAACCTATTCAATACAGTACCAAATCATTCTCTTTTTTATCCACAATTTTGTTAAAAATATTTTATAAAGAAAAAATTAGGTATTTTTGGTGATGTGGAGTGATGTCTCACAAAATATACATCAATCATGAAATTATTTTACACATTAATATTTTAGATACACTAATTTTGGATATTGTGGTGTTAAGTTTTTAAAGATATATTTTGGTAAATTTCTTAAACGTAATTAATATTTATTTTAAAATATTTTTAAAAGTTTTGTTTTTGACGTCTATTGACTTGTAATATTTGTTTTGTTTCGTGTATATATGGAGGCTATCAACTTTTGTAATGGGGATTTATGATAAATAATTGTTGGAAACAAATTATATATAATAAATAACTAATCCTAAATTAGTAGATTTAGCATTGATAAACCTTAGCAATCATTTGGTATTATTGATTCTTATTTCTAATATTTAGAGATATATTAGACTAAGATGTAAGAGTTTTAAAATTTTAAATGTCAAAAAACCTTTAAACATACAGTAATATAAAGCAACAATAGGTGGAGCGTTTTTATGAAATTTCTTTGATAATCTTTGGAAACTGTTTTAAAAACCTTAAATAGATACAGGTTCTCGGTTTCATCATTTGTCCCAAATAGAATGGAATCTGTAGAAGATGTAATGAAACTCGAATATGAGAGTAACTATTGTGTGAGCGTGACATCATTGATAACTTGAGAGACCAATACATTGGGAACAAAGAAGCACTTAAAAAGTTGACTACAAGAAAGAATTTGTTTGACCGATGATGTTCTTCTTGTTGTCTCCACTCTCTTTGGATTTTTTGTCGGCTAAAGATTACCTAATTTACACTCACAAAACTTAAGAAATTCGCAACTTTCTCCATCTTTTCAAAACCAATTTTTTTCGTTGACCTAATTTCAAAGAAAAATCTAGGATCAAAATCAAGTGACATTTTTCAACACGGAATTAGAATTTTAAATATTCGAATTCGTTGTGTCGTGTTTGAAATGTTTGTGATTAAACAAGAAAGAAATATTTTATCATAGACGATAGATTAGTTGAGGTGAGAGAGGGAGTTGGTGACTAAAAATTCTTCATGTAAAGAGGAGACAAAGCATACAGAGACAATAATACAATGAATGAAATTACATGTTGATTTCCATCTCAGTGGGATTTCCTAATCATTATATATTTTATTATTTTGCTATAAAATTCACGAATTTCTCTTAAATACATATTTAAAATACTAAACAAATAATCTCAAACATACACTCATTAACAAAAATAAATAAAAGAAGGACATAAAATTTTATTTTGTTACTTTGGTATGAAATATAGTACTTAATGAATCTAATACGGAATATCTGATCCAAACCCGAAGATCCAAAAACTCAAAATATCTGATCCGAACTTGAAGGGGTATCTGAACGTTCACCCCTAGCTGCTACACAAAAACATCAAAGTAAACTGAGGATAGGAAAATGCAGAAAAATCCACATAATTGGTTTATGAATAAGATTATTCCTACTTACATTTTCAGAACTACTTACGTTTGAAACAAATCCATTGAAAAGAGAAGAAAAACTTTTAATATTTGTTAAAGAGAAAGAAAAAAAAATTAGTTCGAGACATTTAGTCTACATTTTTGATGAATTTATAAGTAATCTTTTTCTTTGCATTGTCGTAGTCTCGTAGAATATGAATAACGTAGTATAAAATAGAAATTGTGATATTACATATAAAAATTTCATACGAGTACAATTCAAGCACATATTATTATTGTATAACAATTGTCTCAATAGAAAGACAATAAAATCATACTTCATTGAATTGTTATAGAATATAAATAGATAAGAGGATTATCAAGGCGTGGTGAGCCAACAACTTTCGGCCCACATTTCTTAAAATCATTCTCTTTTTGTGTCAAATTTAGGTTAAGATTTTGGTGGTTTCCATTTGGACCCTTGTCACATGCATCACTACTGATACTATTATTATTCTTGTACTAATCCGTAATAATCAATTCCGCTTTAACCTTATTGAGTTTGACATTTCATGGCCGTAGTCTGTTTCGCAATTAGGCCCGTTTCTTTATTAAGGCCCAATATAGTTCATACATCGAAATGGAAATAGGCTGGATAGCTACGTTTGAGAAGTTAACATGTCGTTCTTTCAACTACAGTTCAAGAATGCTAGGATTAGAACTTATTCCATGTGGTTCTAACCAACCGTTGTTAATATGCTATATAATATCTATACAATGGTTTAGGTATATAGTCAGAGACTCAAAGTGAAATTTATGATCCTTTCGCAAAATAATTTTGCATCAAATCATGAGAAGTTGACAACAGTTGCAGATTAAGGCAAAATAATGAAGAAAGAGAGAGGATTCATTTATTATTTTATCATAAGATTTAAACGGATTAAACAGAATTAGTTTTGTATAGAAGATTAGCAATCATACAAGCATTCGCAATATATAATAATAGTTTCCGGAGGGAATGGAAAATAAGTAACAGTTCCAACACCTTTGTATTTAGCCATGCATTTTTCTTTGCATGCATCTTCTCCAAAACAAGCCCATCCAGTTTTACATTGTTTTGCTTCTCCTACCATTTTTTGGTTCTCTATATATCAAAACAAGATTTAAATCATTGTATTAACATATTTTATTTTTTCTCTTAATTTTATATTTTAGTTTACTTTTTATCAGTTCCAACCAAGAACACAACAACATATGTCAATCCGATTTTTGCAGGTTAAATGATGAAAATTAATATATTAAATAATTAATGATATAGTACCTGATGAAGAAATAAGAAAAACGACAATTAGTACGAACATGATAGAAGAGTTCTTCATATTGATTTTTTTCTGGGTTTGTGAAGATTGAAATTAGTTTTAAATATCTATTTTTTTTTATTATTTTTTTTAGTGGTTTGCAATTTCCCTATCATATCATATTTATAGGAAAATCTTTAGTTTTTAACTTTGTCGCTTTAATTTGTTTTCATTTATTGATATTCATACTTTATTGCTTTTAGTTTTTTACGTTATGATCATTTTCATTATATTTTTAGATTTGTTATTTATTGCTTATATAGATTTTTTTTTTATTTTAGAACTTTTTAAAAACTCTTGTAAATCCTTTTAAAAAATCTTTAAAAGTTCTTGTAAATATCTTTTAAAATTTTTTAAAAGCTCTTAAAAAATTCTTAAAGCCTTTTGAACCCTTAAAAATCTTTTACAATGGTATTATAGTTTTACAAGGATTTTAAATAATTACAAAGGTTTTAAAAGTGGGTACTTAAATACTTTACAAGGATTTTAGTAGGTTTTCAAATGATTTACAAATCTTTTTAACAACTTTACAACGCTTTTAAAATGATTTAAAAATCTTTACAAAGATTTATTTAAGAGTTTTTAAAAGATTTACAAGGGTTTTTAAATACAATTTGTTTTGGCGAGAAAAACAAGTTTGACCCAAACAATTTTATTTTCCAATTACATATTCTCATTAAATAATGGATAATTTAATTATTTCGTTGAAAGAAAGACGTATTTTAAAAAATGACCAACAAAAAAGATATTGTTGCAAAGAAGCACTAGAAAATAGTACTTTTGCAAATTCCCTAATCTTTTATTGAATAACATGTGATTTTAATAATAATAAAAAGAAGAAACTCTTATAAAATCACTAATCCTGTACACCCCGCTTAATTTTCTTTGAATTTCAAAGTACACCCCTCTTTAATTTTCTTTGAATTTCAAAAACCCTTAGTATGGAGGATGACCGGTGCTCCATCAAGGATCATGTAACTTAAGTAAATCATGTATCCCAATTTTGTTAATTATAATTTTGATTTATGTCTAATTCTTTTGAGAAATATCAATTTATAATAAGACCTTGAATATATAAAAGATAAATGATACAAATATGGCGATTAAAAAACAGATTTTTAATTTATTTCTTTATTCTAAGATTTAATAGTTTACAAAGATAGTTTGGATATAAAAGTTTAGCAATCAAACATGCAATCACACATATAATAAGTTATCGGAGCTGGGAATTCTGGAATAGTATACAAATTACAGGTTCCAACTCCTTTGTGTTTAGCCATGCAGTTTTCTTTGCATTTGTCTTCTTCTTTAGGACCTAAGCAAGTCCATCCATCAGAACACGTTTTTGCTTCTCCTACTATCAAAACCAAAATATACAAATTATTTACACCAAGAACACAACAAAAAAGTTTGCATGCCATTTTTGCAAGTTAAAGTACCAAAATTAATATATCAAACAATGAGAATGTTTTTTTTAATCTAAAATACCTGAAGAAGAAATGACGAAAAAGACAACTAGTAGCAATAGAATAGAAGAGTTCTTCATCATTTTTTCCTAGTTTGTGAATACTGAAAAGTAGGCTTTTAAAACTAGTTACAATGGGTGTTGAACAAAGGATTAAATAGTTGAATCCATTTGATAAAGGTGTTGAATCTAAGTGTATTAAATGAAGTTAGAAAAAAGTCAACTTTGTTGAATAAGTAACGTCAAGTTTTAACTTTATTTTGTACTTTAGTTCAGGTTTTTAAAGAAAAATATATAAATCATAAAATTTGTATAATTACTTTATCACTTTCAGATTTTAAACATTGAAAACTAAATCCAAAAATTCAACACACCACTTCTTTTTGATACTTTATTATTTATGACTGAATTCAGAAAGTCGATAATTAATAGATTTTTATTGAAAACGTTTAAAACTGAATTGAGAAAGTTAATAATAGAGATTTAGAGAATAATCTAACGACTAGTTAGAGACTTTTATTTGGGCATAATTCTTGGATGTATTCTCTCTTAATTAATAAATTTAAAAATTTAGGAATAAATTTTTCTTATTCATCATCTCTTCTCTTCAATTCAGTATAAGAAAAGAGATTACCTTTTAGAGCTTTTGATAGGCTTCCATAATTGATAAATTTAAAGATAATCATCAGCTTTCCTTGAGCTTGAGAGATAAAACTCCCTCAGCTTTACTATATCTACTACAAACAAATAAATATTCTTACACAAAAATTGTGAGCATTTTTTTTGTCAGAAGATTATGATCATTTATATACAAAATTGTGACATATTTATTTTGATTATAAAAATATTATAATTTTGTAATAATATTGTGACTGAATTGATGGTAACCAATTTTGGTACTAATTATCTCCAATTCGTTACAAAATATATAGTCACATTTATATGTACAGATTTGAGACCAAATATGGTAACTAAAGTTTACAATTTTTGTGACTAAATTTACGTCACGTCTAGTAACAAGAGTTTGAAACTACTCTGTCATAATTAGTCTTACATTTTTTCTTTTTTTGCCATTGGTCATAGATTGTGGCATAATTATTACCACTTTTGTAACAAGAATAAAGAAATTGTGAACCAAATATTAAACCGAGCTGCCGGTTCGTCTGAAGCTTCTCATTGGAATAAACATTCTCAAGGGTGGATTAAATGAACTTGCAGAAATCCATTCGAATCAACAAATTTTCTCAAGATTCACATTATTATTTTCGTTTTTGGTTCCTTTTTGTAATCTCTAATGCTCTCCACTCTTACTTTGTCTCTGTTAATTAATAAAGAGAGTGTTGATGGCTAAAAAAAGAAAAAACAGACTCTATAAATTAGTAACATTTCACTATAAATTAACAAAAAAAATTGGTCTCAACATTATTAATTTGTAGAGATTTTAATGAATAATGTATTTCATTTTTGGCTACATTAATCTTGTGTTCACACATTTCACAACGTTACACTATATACATAAACATCCACAATAACTAAATTGGACTTTAGCTTTTACATTTCGGACCATATAAAAACAGTAACAGAAACATGCTTATTAATTTAATAATCTTTTGATTTATTAAATTCTTTACGAAAATCGAGTTTGTTCCAACCACAAAATAGTAGAAACGCACAAAACGCGTTTTCTGGGCCGTTAGATCTACATAGAATCAAAAAACAAACAAACTGTACTTTTGAACCGTTGGATCTCTAAACCAATACTAAACCGGAACAAACGGTGGAACAAACGTCGATGACTCGTAATAAAACGGCGCCGCGGGATGTTGCCATTTCTTGAAAACCGGCGTTTTCTCAACCGCCACCGCCGTCGACTGATTTTTCTCAACCGGTGGTTGGTCTACCGGTGATGATTCGGGAGAAAGAGCTAACGGCGAGAGGAGAGGTATAGCCGTATTCCAGTTATTCGCCGCCGGAGTCGCCGGAACGATTTTTAACGCCGGGGGTCGTTTTAGTAGACGACTGGGCTGCCGCCGTAGATCACCGGAATCTGAGCTGCAGCCCTGTCTCTTCATCGTCGTCGACATAAACGCGAAAGAAATCGAGTTCTTGAAGAAGACTAAATAAGCAAAAAGATTTGGAATCGGAAAAAGCTAAAAATGAGATTTGTGGTGTTCCGAGAAAAAAGGTTAAAGTTTAGATTTTTAGAGATGTTTTTAGAATCTGTGAAGCTTAAAGATTCGTGTTCGTGTGTGTTGTGTATTTATATTAAGTCACAAAGACGTGTGTGTTGAGCATGTAAAGAGATTTTTTGTGGTCAAAAGTCTTAAGTCTGAAGATACATTGAAAGATAGGAATTAGCTGTTTTTTTAATTTTCTGTGGCTTTGCTGGATTTCCCTATCTTTCGGTTTCTTTATTTTAATTTTTATTTTGTTTTCCAAAGAGAGGAATATTCTCTGTTTCTTTCACTTGTTTTTCTGTATTTTTAATTTACTTCGATTTAATAAGACTTATCTAGATTTTATATCATCATGAACTTATTAGTGATACTTTCATTTACGATAGGTATTCAAATCAATACTGGTAAAGGAGTTTTTTGGGTATGTTTTAACTGATAAAAAAAGAAGAAACATAAATTTTAAATATATTTTGAGTATGTTTTTGTTAATTTTTATCAGTTTCTTATATTAACTCTATTTTTTTGTAAGTTTTATACCGTGTAATTAGATAATTGTATACATACCATTTAAAGGGCAGAAAGATTTTATTTTATTTATTATTACTTAAAACTTTATATTAAAAAAAAGAGTCTAAATCATGAACATGCTCCTAAATCATATTAGTGATATTTTATATATTATCATGAACATATATAGTAACATATTTTATTTATGATAAGAATATCTATTTATCTTACACATGTTATTGATAAAACTGAAATTTCGATAGGAACCGATTTGTAAAAGTCTAGGTTTTAGGGTTTCCACCAACAAAAAAAAAAAGGCGTTTCGGTATTACTTAAATGACCAAGAAGAGTAAATTATAATTTTGTAGTTTTTATTTTATTTTTAATAATGGTATACACTATACCAATTAAAAAGCGCACTTAGATTTATTTCAATTTGATTTATTATTACTCAAAGTCTAAAACCAGTTATCAGCAGAAACAAATTCTGGTAGCTACCAATAAACAAAGAAGAAAAGAAGCGATGATTACGATGAAATAATAATGAGAAAGCAACGGAAGAACCGACGTTGAGAGATGGGACCATTGTAAGTAGGATCCAATGGACTTGGTGTTAACTGATACTTCATGCCACCGCCTGTTTTTTTTAATAATCTTTTGACCCTTCTCATTTGTTGTCACTATTGATTATTTGATTTTTTGAATATCTAGAGAATTCTCATGCCAAACATTACATAATCTAAGTGATTTGTGTTTATGCTATATAGATCATTATTATTTGAATCCAAATTCACATAATACTGTAGTATAAATTAACAAAAATAAAGTAGTATAAAACAGTATTTCATAAAATATATTACATGATCTCTTTATTTCACTAAATTGTTTTCTTTTACTGTTCTATCATTCTGTTAATCTAATATTTTCTCGATTAGACCAATCAAAAAATTATTGAATAATGACAACATTTATCTCTGAAATTTTAAAACAGGTGTTGACCAAGTTTTTTAAACACTTGACAATCAAGAAGTTAAATGTCTATTCTTTGACGCAAACGTGTTAAAGTCGGTAGACTTGTAAAACTCTTGTAATAGATTGTTATACGAATTTTGGCATCAATGACAACTTCAGCAATAGTTAGGAAGTAATTCCGGAAAACAATTTAAAATAAAAACACAAAAATTTGTAAACTAGAATAACTAAATATGCAATTAAAAGGGATATATATACGTGTTCAATTTTGGTTTGACGACATTTATGTGTTCGTTTATCAAACCCTTTATGTCAACTTCTTCTTTGATTTTAGTGGGTTACCGATTATCTTGTTTACGGAACATGTTTAGTCAAATCATTAATCTGATTACGATTTATAGCCAATCAAATATACCAAGATCCAATTATCCACACGTTCTACGCATGAAAGCGTTTTAGCGTTTTGGTGCTTTGAAGTTCTTAACTCTACAAAATTGTGTAAATGGCTGTTTTGTTCAGTTGCTCCAAAACTTTTGCAATCCCTGAAACAAAATATGTCTACTCTTCACAAGAAGAGATCATCTGAGAAGATAGAGGTAATAGTTTGGGCTCTTCAGCCTCTACCATCATCTCTTGTAAACAAAATCTGTGTGTTAGAACTTAGGAGAAGTAGAAAAAGAAAAGAGTAAATGGCACTCCTGGCGAGCTCAAAAGAGTAAATAAAGAGTAAACAATCACGATTTCACCAACTGATCGGTTTGAAACAACGACTCAAAATCATGATTACTTACCCTAGTAATTTCACCGTTGAATTTGACTCTAAGGTTCACTTCCTCTCACAACCATCGAATGAATCCAAGTAAATAATGGTTTTGACAATAGTGACTCAACTTGTGTGTTATCACAACGGGTAGTTGCGATCCGTAAGCTCCAAGGTAACAAACCTCCAAACATTGTACAAGAAAAACTCAGTTTTTCAACAGCGAAAAGTGTCGAAAATTCGTAGGAAACAGACGTTTTTTACCGTTTTCCTATCAAAAATGTTTATAGGAAATGTCCCATAAAAAATATATTTTTGTAGGAATTTGGTAAGAAATTTCCTACGAAAACTATTCGTAGGAAAATGCGATGGAAATTTCCTAGGTGGAATTTTTTTTTTTTTTAAATAAAAAATACATCGCTCTTTTCACTGAGCTAGCTCTGACTTTATATGAGTAGTATCATATAGAGA
>Ga0041059_1001403_pt1 | contig 19145 bp, 17 predicted proteins | sample AraColnosormetaG_FD_56232 | JGI IMG/M metagenome (GOLD analysis project Ga0041059, IMG submission 56232) | Arabidopsis roots microbial communities from North Carolina, USA - Col MF nosort | ecosystem: Host-associated > Plants > Roots > Unclassified | place: USA: North Carolina | collected...
CGTCTATGTATGATCACAACAAACAAAATTTTGAAAAAAAAAAAAAAGAATCTCTAATTCAAAAATAGCAACCTCAGATCTACAAAACCTGAGGAAACAACCTCAAATATAAGCTCTCAAAAGCGTTTTATTTTTCCTTTCAATTCACCATCTCCGGTACAAAGGGAACAAGAAAAACCCTAGAAATGTGAAAAGAGAGGAAACCCTAAATTGGAATCGGAAATGTGAGAGATCAAAGAAGGGATCAAAGAAGAAGAATGGACGACGTTAACAACGATGAATCGAATTCTAGAGAACAACAACAAGGGAGAGAGAAAGAGAAAGTAGAAGAAATGTGATGGCCGGAAATTTATGCCATTGAAGCGTTCACAAAACGAACAATCTCCTCCATCAACTTTCTCCGATTGTTTTGCTTTTTTTTTTTCTCGTTTCTTTTCTGTTTTATTTTGTTTTTAAAAAAATTTAACCTACAATTTGTTTTTTTTTTAAATTTTATTATTTTTTCAAAATTTTTTAAGTTGATTTCGTAAACTGAATTTCTATTGATATATTTGAAGGCTGAAGCCTCACAAAGGTTGTTAATTATGCGTTATACAATGGTATTGAAAATGTTTTTATGCGTCAATAATCATTCAACAGAATACATAAAATGAATACTTTTTTCATGAAGGACATTATCTAATATGTAATATCCAATGTTAAACTCAGAATACTAAAGATTCGTATAAACACACATCAAACTCCACAAGTTACAGACCATGAACCGCCTTGAAAATCCGAGGAATAAAACTAGACCTAAACCCGGGTTTACATTTCGAGCAGCAAGCAACACAATATCAGTCCCTTTCCGATTCTCAAACGACTCAAAGCAAAGCTTTTTTTTTTTTTAATAAAAACAAACCGACTTCTTTTGACCAACATGAGATTCTATACTTTGATCGCCTGGTATCTCTCACCAATGGCACCCTCTTTCTGCTTTTGGAACTCCATGAACTCAAGCGTAGTTGCAAAGAATGATTCAGCAGATGGATCAGAGGGCATCGATTCTTCGTTCTTGATCAGTTTTATCAGGCTTTCTACTGATTCAACTGTTATCTGTGGAACCCCTTTCTCATAGAAATAGAGGTACCTGCCATAATTCACATTACATAATGCTGCTTGCTGATCTGGGAAAATGAGAAGTAAAACAAACAATAAAAAGCGCTTACTTGTTTAGTATCTCGATGAAGAGGGTAACAGACCCTGTACTACCCCGAGCTGTGTTGGCCACTTGTTGAGCCGAATTTGCAATTTTAAGCGCTCGTTTCAGACAAAGTAGAACCCTGATTTCAAGTAAGAAACCTAATGAGCTATTTTAAACACACTGTGTTCTATCGCACAGAAGAAAGTATTACCTTTCTCCATCTTGTATGGTCTCACGATCTTCCAGCCAGAACAAATGAGAACAGGCATAAACAGCTCGACATTGATCAGGTTTCTTTAGAAGTTTCGCTGCATACTGCAAGAGTATAAGTTTTCCCTTGTCAGCCTTTAAGCAGAGACAATTGAATATGGTAAGAGACTAATTATCATATCATGATGAAATACCCCCGTAGCCTTGTGCGTTAATGTATCTCTATTCTCAACACCAAATACTTGCATCCTCTGCAGAGTTCCAATTATAAGTTGTAACGCAGTCACCTGGGCCTTTGAGTCCTGTTCAAAAGGCAAGTTTTTGACGCACGAGAGAGAGTTAAACTCACCTACTTGCTTTGGTTTAGACACGAGACATATGAACGTCCGCGAAAACATAACTAACCGAAATTTCTTCTTCGTATAAGATGTATGCCTGGGTGAAAAATTCGTATGCAATTGGTTCTTCATCACACTTATCCGCAGCCTGATGAAATAGGAAAGATCTGTGAGCATTTTACCGAGCAAGTGCATACTAAATAAACAGGTACGTAGTTTTACCTCAGCACATTGCAAGTACAACCGGAATGCCAGGTCAGGTGATGGAACATTAGGTAGCGCTTCGATAATCTGCAACAAGCAAAAAAATCCAACAATAAATACAAGAACTGATGACTGTAGTGGAGACAGAGCAATAACAGCAGTCTCTTTAGCTAATATCTACAAACTGTTGATTGAGAATTTTCAACGTTGTCAATCAGCTTGTATGAACTAACTTTGGCTAAGTTTTAAAAAAGTAATGTAGCTCTGAGACACATTGTTCTACCTAAAAACAGATCTGAACACACAAGGCAGTGAAAAGTTATGAAACTTACCTGATTTAGAAATTGGAATATTTTAGTAGCAGTAACGGAAGCCTCTTTTCCAAAAGGATTGTCTCCTTCCACTGGCAATCGCCTGATTAGCTACAATTTAAACAAAACAGACAACAAAAATTACAGAATTTGAAGAAGAACAAAATTAACAAACTATATCAGATACTCTTCTATGCGGTATGGCACATAAATAGAAACAACCAAACCATGTCATCGCAAATTAAGCTCAACATAAATTATGAGGGGCTTTAAAGAATAACTTCGCTTAAGAAATCAAACCTTTAGAGTAGAAACAACAAGGGGAGGAATGGTGAATTTTAAGCGCTTTGGCCCTCCTGTCAGGAAATGCTTCTTCAGGACATTGACTATCTGAAATTCAATTAAACAGCTTCAAACACTGAAAGCCAAAACCTTAATAGAATTTTGAAGGAAATGATGACTCCTGGGGATAAGTATAATCTATGTCTCAGTTGAAAATTACAAACAAAGAATAAAGGCAACTGGGAATAAATGCCATTAAACATTAAAAATATTAATGTAAGCCAATAACTAGAAAGCCTAAAGTCAGCATAAAGATATGACACACATTAATGAATCTGAATGTGCAAGAGCTCAATGCACCTTAAACATCTCTTCTGGGTCATCATTATATAACATATGAATGAGAAGCGCAACAGAATTCTGCTCCTCCTGAAAATCATCTTCATCAACCTAAGAGCGTAGAAAAATATGTACAGAAGTCAAAATACAACTTAATATTGGGGTCACAAGTGATTGAGAGGATATTAAGTACAAGATAGAAAGTATCTCAAAATGCTTATAACAACCTCAAGACCTTGCGGCTCATCCAAATCGTTGATAATTCCTTTAATCAGTTCAAACAATGCTTCAACCTACCAAAGTAAAACAAGACAAAGAAATTCAATTTTACCACACAAATAGTTCAACCCAAAGGGTAATGGCATAAAGGTATCCTACCTTCTCCGCTGTAGTAATAAGAGTATTGTTTTTCATAATGCTTCGAACTATAACAGTAGCCATTATTCTCTTTGTTTCGGTATCAAGGTACTCCACCACGAGGGGATAGTTAGTTAGTTTAAGGGCGGTGACAACATCATTATACTTCTCTAAGGGAGCACTTAAAAGCGAGACAAGCTCCTTTGTTGCACGAGTGTCATCAATCTTTCCTTTTCCGGACAGTTGCTTAACACATGATCCCTGGGAAGAGTTAGTGAAGAACATTAAATTCAAACTCTTTCACCCAATGTACCCTATTCCAGCAAAAAATTCGTATAAGATACGTAGTAGGAAGTTTTCTGCAAATGTAGCGTACCATAAACATGTATAAAAAAGCACATACATATAACAGAATAATACATAAATTCCTGAACCAATATCCGCTACAAGAATGATAAACAAAGATGAACCTGAAATCTGTTTTTTTTTTTATATAAAAAGATTGGCATCTTTTGACACAAGTATCACAAATTTAGCAATGTCTCAGCAATGTGAATAGAATGACAAGATAATCTAAATAATGAGATCGATAGGCCACTAAGCAACATTGACAGAAGACGGAGTATTTAAACTTGAGTTAAGAAGAGAACAATAGGTAAATACAGTCGCTATAAGAAAACTGACCAACACTTGGTCCGCATAATCAAGCCGATCAGGGTGAACGTGAAGAGTAAACTTGAGAAGGGAGGAATATAGGGTTACTGCACTCAGAATAGGCATGTCTTCTTGTGCTTCTATCACCTGCAACATCATAGTATTCCCACTTAAGAAAAAAAATTCATTGGGAAAAAAGGCGTCAAAACCACATAATTTAAGAAGTGAACACATGCAGAACTGTGTTAATTAGGGTCACGCTTTGCAGCGGATACATCCAACAGATAAAGAACAATGCATCTTTCTAGATGTTGACGGAATCGTCTAAAGTGAAGAGTTTCACTTAAAAAAGAAATGTCAAGCAAAAAAATAGTTGGGCCTTCTCCATGTCTTTCGTGATGCTAACAAGTCCAGTCAACAAGATTTCTAAGCTGTCATTACTTTCATACTTTCATACAGAAACAAAAGTGTAACAGGACTCACAGCCTACAAGTAATGTTACCTTTCCAATTGCATTATTCAACTTTGAGAAAGCTTCCACTTGCAGGAAATAAGGTAATACTTCCGCATTTAAGGCAGCATAATTTGACAGCCTCTCCATTAAACGGGAAAGCACTGTCATGATGTCAACTGATGCCTGAGAAGAAAACCAAAGAGAAAGTGAAAAAAACAGGAGGTTAGTGAACCACTGACACCAAAAACCCCGACAGTGCAGTTGCAATCAAGTTAGATGATTAGGAGCAGAGCATAATGCTAACTACGAGAGAGCTACTCAGACTACCTGAAGTTGAGGACACGCCCCAAGAAGTACATCTAGAGTCTGCAAGTGATACTCGTCAGGAAAAACTTGAATTATACAGTCTATTAGGTAATATTGGGCAATCTCATCTCTGCAGTTCACAATCTGAGAAATCATCAGAAAAACATTAGTTTTTGGTTAGGGAATAAGTTAAGTTTGCAAGTGTATGTGTGTTTACAGGATATAATATTTTACCTGCTCTAAGACTCTAGGAAGAACTGTATCTCTGTACATATCAAGGTCCACACCTTCTAACTGACTCAGCACGTGAAGGTTCTTTCCAACCTGATAAGTGAGGGAAAACGTACGCTTCCATCAGTACAAAACAAACGGTCGGCACTTCAGTTCACTGTTACCAGCTGAAAGAAAGTCATATTACAAGGTCACGAAGCTCGCCCCTCTCTTTCTCCCGTCTCTCCTTTTCTCGAGCAGGTCCCTGCAGACCAGAAAGCCCGATAGGAAGCTTCAACTCAGGATCATCAAAGGGTAATGATTCACAAGCAATACAACACCTGCATGATCAGAATCATGCTCTCATAGTCCAATTAAATCTCCATGAAGTGCAAACATTCTGGCAAGCTCGTTTCCAAAATGAGTAGAAGGGTGTATAACAATCTTAAATCATAACTCACCTGATGTTGCATTCTGACCCAGAGTTTATTCATCTCAGTAAAGTTCAGTAGTACAAACTCCACAGCATCTATGACTGTATCAGCATCTCTGTAGAGATTTGAAAACGAGTCACCAACTAGATGAATCAAAATGATTTTAATTAATAGCCAACATTCTATATGAAGTCGAAAGAAACTAGGGATCTTTGTCTAAGAAGATAATTTAAGCACAAGCAAGAACCCCATGGGAGTCCCAGCTGCTATGAAGAAACCCAACAATAGTGTCTACATGCTTACCCTTCATACTCAGAACCAATGTCAGGTAATTTATCTCGACTAATCTGCGCAAGGTAACTTCTTAAGAAGAGACCACGTAGAGGATGCTGAATCCCACGGCACATCTCAACAAGATCTTTAAGAATTTCCTTGGCAGGAGCTTCCTTGGTTTTGATATACACGGATCCTGCTGTACATAGGAGATACCTAGGGAAGGGAAAATAAAATGAACAAATATTACTTTAGCTAGAGAAGTGAACAGACTAAATATCAGAAGAAATGCTAGCAACATCAAGTAGTAATCAAATAAACCATCTTTAAGATAACATGAATTTGAACTAAGAAAGACCAAAATGATTCTTTACGAAGATACGATCGATAAAAAAAAACTTGCCAAAACATAGGAACAGACAGCGAAAGGGAATTGTATGAGAGTAACTTACAAACGCGGTAATATGTTACCAGCATGCTGAACCAGCTCATAGAGTTCAATGACTGAGCAGCCACGACGAGTTTCTTCCATAAAGAAAATCTCAAGTTTCCTCAATTCATCAAAAGCTCTCATATCTAAAAACCATCAAATCAGATCACAAACAAAACCCTATTAAGTCAATTAAGGGATTGAGCGAAATAAATATGATCAAGGTAGATCAGAAGACGGAAACAACTCACATAGATCATAGTACTTGTGAGGTGATAGCTTCGAAGTCCGTAACTCGCTTAGCATCTGAGCCGAATACTTGAGAGCATCTTTCAGATTATTCGAGTCCTAATTAACCAAAAACAAGACAAGTTTTTTCCCAAAACCAAAATTAGGGTTCCTTCAATTCTACACATCAATGAAAAGTACAAATTTGGAAATTTCTCAATTTCAACGAAAATAGTCACAGAGAAACGAAAGGAAGAAGTGAAGGGAAAAGCAGAATTTACAATAGCGCGTTGCATGTAAAATGCGTTTTGCTTGAAAGCAGCAGCACCGGCGGCGAGCCATTTCTCTTCATCTTCTGATCCGTCTGCGATCATCTTCTGATCTTCGTCTTCTCTAAATCTCAATCTCGATCTCTGGGTTTCTCACTTTTCAGGTTTCAAAAAAAAGACCTTGTGAAAGTCTTTGGATGGGAAAAAAATTATGTCATGCTTCACACGTGTACGTTTTCCTCGCTATCCACCGTTCGTTGTTTCTACTTAACTTTAGATCTAACGGTCCATATTCTATTTCATCAAACCGAATAAAATCCAGAATTTTAACCGCAATCGTTTCTGCTATATTGGAACTCAACCGAACCGGATAAACAAAATTTATTTCAATTTTATATTTTATGTATTATGAATAAACATATCAATTAATATAAAATATTGTAACTACTTTGTTATTTTATTATATTTTTGATTTGCATTTTGATTAAAATCGAACCAAATCAAATTATAAATAGTTTTCTCTGCAACATGGATACCACCTGTTTGGTCTTCCAATGTTGTTTTCTGTTTAATGTGTTGTCTGTAGTTTGAAAGTGGATTGTTCCACTTTTGTACCGTTGGCAAACTCTTTATAATGAGAGGCAACACTTATGAGAAAAAAAAAACAAAGATCGTAAATAAGATTTACGATTGATAAGGAAGTAGCCAAAGAAGTTCGAAACTCTCATGTAATTTACTATCTAACCAGCACATATATTTACCATTTACGTAATTGGTGATTTACTATATTACCAGTACATCTACAAAGAATCACACATAATTCTGAGTTTCTTAAGTTTCAAGGCTACTCTAAAATACTTGGGAAAACTATATGTTGGTCATGTTAACCACTCTCTCTCTCTCTCTCTCACTCTCTCTCGACCAACTTTGTTGAAATCAGAACGGGACAGTGAATGGCAATGCGTGTACTTCGGCTTCAGGAAGAAATCTAGCAGTCGGCCACACCATGGAACTACTTCCCTGGTTGGTTTTCTGATTGCTAACTTGTGGACTTTTGGCTCCAAACTTGATGAACAACCACCATTCTTGATCTTCAGAGTCAGTGAGCTTGCTCTCAACCCGATCAGGAGCCCAGTTCTCGATAAGATTCAAGAGTTGCCCAGCCATGGAAGGAGGGCATTTCCTGCATAATAGCTTGGAAGGTCCAGGGGTTTCTTGATGACTAGAGGTCGGTTTCTCTTGTTCCAGAGGGTTACATGAAGATAATGATGGCATCTTCTTCTCTTTACTAACTTTTCTGTTATCTTTCGAAGGAACTGACTTCTTCTCTTTGTTGAGTTTTGTTGTGATCTCTCTCGACGAACCAAAAGTTGGATCTATTCTTTTCTCTTGACAGACCCTTGAATGACCAACAGACTCATTAGGAGCAGTAGCAGCTTGAGAAGCATCTAACATTTCCCGGGAAAAGCGCTGTTTTTGATCCTTGCTGGTCATCATCACCCCATCCTCAGGATCTTCCTGCCCTTTGTCAGGTAACCGAGTCCGTATGCTGGTTTCTTTAAACCAAGAAAGAATGACACCATAAGCAAACAGACCCAACAACAAGTAAAAGCAAACAAGCTCACCAGAGTCGTTATGTTATGCCTACCATCAAGGGGCTGACTCTGAATTTGCTTTGGTCTCTCATTGCTATGAAGAGTGCTATCACAAGAATTCTGAGACGATGTTTGAAGCTCAAGTTCCACAGTCTGGCAGCTCTTCTCTAACAACTCGACCTCACTGCTTACTAATTTGCCACTAGCAATGGCGCCTTCATCTTTCCGCCGTCTCTTATGCCGATGCTTCCTGCTCCTCCCCGCCTCATTATCCCTATCCTTTCTATCTTTTTCATTCCTCTTGTGTTTTCTATCTTTCTTCACTTCCTCCTTTGCCCCCTGGATTTCCAAACCAATGAAAGAAACAACAATAAGTGTCCATAACTTTCTTATCCAGTAAACCTCCAAAGGACAAAGAAGGAGAGTAGAAACACACAAACAATGTAGAAATTGTCAATGACTTACTCTACTTCTATAAGTTTTAGGAGGCTATTCAATTTCAACCACATTTGTCAGTATTCAGTCCAATGAATCAATTTCATGCTTTGAGATAAATTAGTTAACTTTTTAAGTAAGATTTGAATTCCCATCTATATGGCAAATTACTTCTCCATGATAATCAAAGTTTCCAACTTTGACAAAAGATTATCAAAATCAAAGAAGCAGGAAGCTGAGCAATAAAAAAATCACATGAACCAAGAACATAAAAAAGAACCAAAGTCATGGACTTTTAAATTGCTCAACAAATCAACCTTGATCGATTCGATCAGACTTTCTTTCCAAACATAACCAGGTGGTGGAAACGGATAACACCGAGACATTCTCACACGATCACAAACAAACAAGCTCAGAGACGAACTCGCGAAAACCCTAGATTGGTTTACGAGGGAATCGCAATTGGGTTTTTACTTTGGGGGCTTTTGTTATCCAGGGATAGTGATAAGAAAATCAGATTCGGGAGATTGAAGAATTTGGTATTGAATTCGAGATCAGAGAAGAACGAAGGAGGTAACGAAAATTCCCAGGCTTCGTAGCTCTCTCCGATCCAGAATTTTTCTCGTTAACTCGTTGCTTCGTTATTTATAGAAAAAAAGAGGATGGGGTTGATAACGAACTTAAGGTGTGTTTGGAAACAGGAATAGCACTAAACGATGTCGTGGTTTTGTAGGTTACTTGACGGTGCACGCTTCACATGGACCATTGTTTCGAACCATAAGACCCAAAAGCAGGCCCATAGAAAACAATTGTTTCTGTTTTTTTGACATTAGGCCCATTAAAATGTTTTTTCTATTTTTTATACATAGCAGGCCCATAAAATTTTAAATAGAAATTAGAACCATTTGTATAACTTTTTTTTTTTGTATTTTAAATTTCCATTAATTAAAAAAGATTCCAAGCTGAACCCAGCTAAAACAACAAGAAAAGGAGATTACAAAAGCTTACCTACTTACCAATCTAACAAACAATTCTAAAGTAGACAAGTGTGTAAAATGGTCGATGGGGGAGGTACCTTTGGAATCTAGGAAATGGTCGATCAATCATTGAAACAAAAAAATTGATAATTTTTTCTTGGACCAAAATTTTTGTTAGTTTCTTTAATGTTAGTAACTTAGTATTATAGAATACTAGATAAGATCCGCATATTTAGGCGGGTGTAAGGTAAAAAAAAATAATTTTGATCGATAATATTTAAATTTTGAATAGTACAATAGTAATCAATATTTTTTCTTTGATATTTAACTTAATAAAATTTGCTTCATTTCAGTCTTTTGCATTCTATTATTATTTTACACACTCAATCTTATGGATGATATTTGAATAATAAATAGTAATCCACATTTATTTTATATTTAGAGAAAAATAACTTAAATTCTTAGTATCCCTTCTCAGTATGTGTCAAGTGTGATAAAAGATGCAAAAATGTAGAGAAATTAAATTCTATATTTAGATATAAAATGTATGGATGATATTTGAATAATAAATAGTAATCCACATTTATTTTATATTCAAAGAAAAATAACTTAAATTCTTAGTATCCCTTCTCAGTATGTGTCAACTGTGATAAAAGATGCAAAAATATAGAGAAATTATATTCTTAGTATCTCAACGGTGGCACAGATCTCTGTGTCCGTTCTTTGAAATTGAGTAAGGAGCCATCTTTATCTGAAGAGAGCTATAACGCCATGCTTCATGTATTGGATGAAGTTTTTAGAAAGTGCGAAACACACAAGTAACCTGATCAAAATGTGAAAGGGTCAGACTTGGTTGCAGCGCAAGATCCTTCAAGACATTTAAAAACAGTACAACACATTGGATGAGACTACGGGTGACTTAAGCCAGGTTTCTTTTATTCTCAGCTGGAATATAAATCTCTTGATCGTATATTTTAAGATAGCCTAGTTAGTCCAACCTGGCTTTCTTCTTGTGAAGGATTGAAGGAACATTCATTACAGCTAGCAAGCTTTAAGCATTGCTGGATTACACCAGGCATGGGAGCTGTGGGCATATGGCGCAGAGACATAGAAACCGGTACTCTATTCTTGATAACTGTCTTAGAGCTCAAGTACATGTCTCATGAATTGGTACACGAGAAAAGTCCTTTATAGTTATTGAGCTACAGAGTATAAAAAAGGTTCATGTACAAAACATGCTCTCACTGGTACATACGTAACTGAGTTTATTTTGGTGAATGGACAAAATATGCACTCACTAATTTATTTTCTCGACATTTTTATATTATTTGTATCTAAAATATTTGTTGGATATTTGCCAACCAACACGATCCGATAATGAAGTTTCTAAAAAAAAAATCTAAATAAAAAATCAATAGTATTTCAAGAATATATTCCAAATTAAAGGGTATATTATCATTTGTATTTCTCTTTTAATAATGTAGAGATAGATTTTAGAATTAAAATTTTTTCCTTTTCTTATAAATATATGAACAAATTTAAATTTGGCATGTCTCTCATTTATGTTAATGACTAACTTTCCAAAACTAAAACTTATATAATAAAATTACTAAATATATAAATATTAATTAATATAAAATGAATAGAACAAATCATTATATACTATATTTGTCTTCACAAATTATAATTGTATTGTTAGAGAAAAAAAGAAAAGAAACAACAATTTATTTTTCTATTTTTGTGAAACCCTAGATTTGAACATCGCTCATTTCTTCTTCCTACCTCTCCATAGATTTATCATCCTTCAACACCAATTTTGTTATTATTATTCATCGCTTCTCCTCATAGATTTATGATGAGTAAACCGAGATGGTTTCAAGTATTGACAGAGGAAGACTTAGATGGAAACTACCAAAAGCATACTTGTGGTTTCCGAAAAAACATCTTCAGGTTCGAGTCCTGCGACGTAGTGTGCCCCGAGGGCATAGATCCCAACCATATTCAACCTCATGTTCAAGTATGTTCTAATTTTTTTCTATATGCCCTAATTATATATATTACTTTATCATAAATTTTGCATCTTTGAATCAGTGCAGGTGTGCACCATGCTTGATCTTAACGCCTTTGAACTGAACCAAATCTCTGATCTCTTTGATTGTTCCCAAATTCAAGTAACAAAATAGACAAATTGTTCTCATCCACCAATTTCTCTAAAGGTAATTTATTTAAACACATGATTGATATTTTTTTTACAGAATCATGGTTACGTTGGAGGGAAGCAGTTTATAATGTTGAGGCCATGGAGAGACTGTGTAAGAAATACAGAAGGTTGCACTAAACATGTCCAAGGGATTAATTCCAAGTTCTGCACTTTCACCTGCAAGATCGAACATGTTTTGGAGCATGAAGGTGATTTGTCCAGCATTACTAGACTTTGGTCGTCGGAGGATGATTCGAGAGAACTGTCAGAACACGTTGGTGATTTAGCAATCCATCCTTGTGGTGATCCAGAGAGAATCTTTCCATTAAAGAAGAGGTCTCGAAGAAGAAGAGAGTTTTTTGACAGCTACTACGAAGACATCTATGCATCATACTAGTTTCCGAGATATCTCTTAGTTCTATTAGACATTGTTCACATGTTTGTTTTGTGGAAATACAGTTTAGCATATTATCAGGAGATTGTTATTCTTGGTTTAAAATCTACATATAGAGAACCCTTCTCTTCCTAACGATAGCTAAGCAGGAAACATCATACAACGGTACAAACTAGCAAGTGTGCTTAGTGATATGTCTGAGGCAAACCAAATGAGACACGTGAAAAAGAATTAGTTGTTTTATCAAATGATGGAAGATAGTTATCACGAAGGGTTAAATACCGATTAGGGATGAATTTGAGTTTTTGGTACGGTACAAAGTTTGTTAATTGGTTCGAGGGACTAAACGTTTAATTTGTTTGTTATAGGTGCTTGTGACAAGATTATAAAGGTAATGAGATAATGATATAACGAGTTAACTAAGTGATAAAGAACGGGAAATGAAAAGTAACGTAATAAGAACAATGATGATGAGTTTGATTTACCATAAGTGGTGCAAGCTACGTTGATGGATGATGCTTAACGATGATGGCTGCATGTTTTACACTTTTTTTCAAAATAAATATTTAGCTAAAAACTCACGCGTAAAGCTAAACGCGGTAGAATGGCTAATTCGTAATTTGCAACTCGTGCAAGCAGACTCCGACGTGGCAGTGAAAAAAGAATAATCTACATTCGATAATACGACCAAACCATCACCGAAACTCTCGTGACTCGTGTACTCTCACGATCACATTAGCTACTCCACTATCTTCTTATTTTCTTCTTCTTTTTTTGGATAATCACTTTGACCTCTCGTTCCAAGACTAATACCTTCTCCACAAGTACCATCTCTGTAATTCTTGACTTTCTTCAACCTATGAGGTGAAGCATTTCAACACTATCTCCTCTCTTACAAAAATATTCTAAATTTCTATGATTTTCCATGTTTGTTCACTTTGATTTCACTCTCCAAGAAACATTTTTTTCTCCGATGAGTTTACACTTAAACAGATAAAATTTTCACTTTAAGAAAAAAATTCTTAAAATGTTCTCTGTTTTGAAGATCTTTAACGTAGTAGAGAATTTTATTGTCGCAGTCGAACCATAATGTGATTCCTTGGTAACTTCAAATCTCTTTGTTATTCATAATCAGAATCTGTTCACACGAGGTAAAAGTCTCAAACTTTCTTATGTTCTGCTTCGTTTTAGGTCTCAAAATTTGAGTTTTTGAGCTGTTTTTGGTTAGGAAGAGAAATGGCTAATTCATGGGATCAGTTAGGAGAAATTGCGTCAGTGGCTCAGCTTACAGGCATAGACGCTCTGAAACTGATTGGAATGATAGTAAACGCTGCGAATACAGCTCGAATGCACAAGAAGAATTGTCGTCAATTCGCTCACCATCTTAAGCTCATCCGTAATTTGCTAGAGCAGATTAAAAACTCTGAGATGAATCAACGTTCAGAGATTCTTGAGCCGCTTCAAGGACTTGATGATGCTCTTAGAAGATCTTACATTTTAGTCAAAAGTTGTCAAGAAAAAAGTTATCTTTACTTGTTGGCTATGGGCTGGAACATTGTTAACCAGTTTGAAAAAGCTCAGAATGAGATTGATCTGTTTCTCAAGATCGTTCCACTAATAAATATGGCGGATAATGCTCGGATTCGGGTAAATTCGCTTGCATTGTTTACTGGTTTCTTGTTCTTTTTGTTGTTGCCATAGTTATAATGATTTGTTATGCAGGAGAGGCTAGAAGCTATTGAACGTGATCAGCGTGAGTATACTCTTGATGAAGAGGATAGAAAGGTGCAAGATGTTATTTTGAAACAAGAATCTACTAGAGAAGCTGCTACATCGGTTTTAAAGAAGACGCTCTCTCGTTCATACCCGAACATGGGGTTCTGCGAAGCGCTTAAAACCGAGGAGGAGAAACTGCAACTTGAGTTGCAACGTTCGCGGGCGCGGTATGATGCTGATCAATGTGAAGTTATACAACGTTTGATTGATGTTACACAAACTGCTGCTACTGTTGAACCTAATCTTGAAAAGGTGTTGACTAAGAAAGAAGAGCTTACCTCTAGCAAGAAGAGAGATGATTTGTATGACACGGATAGTAGTAGTATTCGAGCAGATTCAAGGTTAATCCCATTTACTCCGATATAGATGAAAATATTCATATACTTAATGTGTTCTCACAAAACGTGTTGTTCACGTTTGATCATTGAAGGCTAATGTTTGATTGGTGTCTAATGGTTGAATGTAGATCAACGTCTTATGTTTCATCCGGACATGAACTACTTTCGGGAAGATCATTGCAACACCGTGGAAATTGGCACGCCGACTTGCTGGATTGTTGTTCAGAACCTTGTCTTTGTAAGCCCTCTCATTCTGTTTTTATCTAACCAAACAATGTTCCACGCTTTCTTTTCTCGTTAAGATTGACGAGTGACACTTCAAGATTCATACTTATCTACTTTTGAATTTGTAAAATAAGGCTTGAAGACACTCTTTTTCCCCTGTGGTACATTGGCAAAGATTTCCACTGTGGCAACTAGTAGGCAAATCTGTAAGAAATCTTATATGAATGCAGACTAGTTTTTTTTCCATGTATGAGCTATCAAGAATTTGATACAAAATTTTGATTTTATGGTTTTACAGCTTCAACTGAAGTGTGTAAGAACCTAATCGTGTATTCTTTGATACTCTCATGCTGTTGCTATACTTGCTGCATAAGGAAGAAGCTTCGAAAGACACTGAACATAACGGTACATCAATTAAACCTCTACTTTCTTAAGGTCGTGATGCTAAGGTTTTTACGGATGTCTTGAATTTGCAGGGAGGGTGCATTGACGACTTTTTGTCACATCTAATGTGTTGTTGTTGTGCCCTTGTCCAAGAACTGAGAGAAGTCGAGATTCATCGAGCTTCTTACGGTAAAATATATACATTTACAGATATATTAACATACTTCTGAATCTAATTAGTATTTAAAGCAGGTACAGAGAAGAGTAATAAGGAAATGAGTCCACCAACACCTCAGTTTATGGAAGAATGAGACTTGTCCAGCACGAAACAGAACCCAGTTATTATGATGAAATGAATCTTCTTATTTCATTGTTGACATTAAGATTTAACGTAAATTAGTTTGGGAAAAATACTCCATAGAGATTCTAAAACCTTCCTTATTCTATACTAGATGCAAATAGGTGACAAATCATTGTTAACAATAGACCTTTTGAAGAAGAAAAACAAACATTTGTGGTTGAATTTGTAAGTTATAATATGAAATTTTCAGTGCAGAAAAATAAGGTTTCATGTTGTGACCAAAGAAAAAAAAAAAGAGTTTTTCACGTTAGTTTTGCAGATTGAATATTTTGTTCATAGCTTTTGGTATTTTGAAGATTTTATTTTCGTCAAATAGAGGATCAAGATTAGCTGATTCTTTCCCATTTTTTATGTGCTGCCTGCTAAATAAAGTTAAGAAATTTACACTGAATAACATGTCATCTCTATCATATTGTTGTTAATTATTCCTTTAGATTGGTTCCAAATGTTTGAGGAAGAAGGTGGATGCATCAGAAGAACAAATATTATTGGATCAGAATGAAGCAAGCATTTGTAGCATCTTTAAAGTTGCTACAAGAAGGAAGTCAGCAAATTCATTGCCCAACTTTTATTTATACATTAGATGTTACCAAATTTGCTCTTAGGTGTTTATTTTGTTTCTCTGTTGTTTCTGGTTACTAATAAAGCCAACTTTATAATGTGAGCATATTCATGGCCCAACTTTTATTAAAACATTAGATGCTACCAAATTTGCTCTTAGGTATTTATTCTGTTTCTCTGTTGTTTCTGGTTGCTAATAAAGCATACACAAAAAGAAGTCAACCAAGAAAAAATCTTCTTAGCATCATTATGAAGACTTATATCATCTGACAATACAGTGCAGTAATGGCTTAACCAGTGAAAACAGAAACTCATGTACTAGCTAGATAAGGACTTGACTTGGCATTACAATAATAGAGGTTAAGTAGAGAAGAAAAAAAGTACAAAAGTCAAAAGAGTTGATAGGAAACCAGAGAAGAAGAAGAAAGTTAGTTGCTTTCTTTTTCTAGACACTTTTCTTCTACACACACTTTTCTTTTACATTACTTACCACCACAAATTTAACTTAGCTAAAATGTACAAACTTTTTCTGTTTTTCTCATCTTCATAAGAAACACTTGAAACTCCCCCAAAAAGAAATAGTAGATTTTTCTCAAAATGGAGCTGTGGAAGACCGTTGTAGTGTTTTCTTTACTTGGTTTTGAGTTGCTTCGGCTATTTTCAGCTGTATTTTCCAAAAAACAGAAAAATAAAAATATTGGCCTTAAGTAGCAGAATCTTACATTCACAAGAAAAAGTTACTGCAAGAAGTAATGCACAAGTTTCTCAAGACAAAATTAGACTAAGGCATTAAAGCAAGAAGTCAGTGTTAGTTTTACCTGCTCTTGTTGTATCTTGAGTCTTGCATTCTCTGTCTGCAAGTGAGCAATTTCAAGCTCAAGTTCGTTTGTATATGCCTGAAAGATCCATGGACCAATTTTAGTACAGAGGAATTGTTGATTTAATACGAGATTCTGTTGATTTAGAGGAATTAGAAAGTAGAAGAGTGAGGAGAGACACATTCCTGCTTCCTAGCCCTTGAACGAGCAGCAGATTCTCTGTTCTTGATCATACGCTTATACCTTCTGTCTCCTCTAGTATCATCAGAATCTTGGCCTCTTTTCTTACCAAGACAACCAAACTTTGCAGATTCCTCAAAGGAGCGAGGGTTAGAAGCAAGAAGATTTTCTGTGGTATCAAGAAACTCGAATCCAACACCGGAGTTTAAGCTGAGGACAGTGGCAGGAGGCGGAAGAGGCAGAGAGCCATAGAGAGCAGTGACAATGGTGGAAGAGGAAGGTGGTGGTGGTGGTGGTGGTGGTTGATTCAGAGGCATGTTGAGGAAATCTTGAAAGATGGAGTTATTAGGGTTTTGGTTCTTTAACATTGGTTCATGACCAATGTTTAGTTGCCGATGGTAGTGAAGTGAACCAAGGTTGATTTCTTTCCATACTTCTTCCATGGTGACTTGAGATTTGTTATGGCCTAGGGAGGATGATGTTGATAATGATGATGATGAAGAGGAAATTGAAAAGGCACTATGGTTGTTGATCTTATTATGCTTTGCTGATGACAACATTGGAGAACAGAACAGAATAGCATAGAATGCTTTGTTTTTTGGTTTTGGGATGTCAAATGTCTTATAGCTTTGAGACAGAGAGAGAAAGATTGTGAACTTCTTGTCTCTCAATGGTCATTTCTAGTATCATGATGGTTGGGTCCAGTAGTAGAAGAAACAGAGATGTAATTGTTCTAGAAAGAAAAAAAACAAAATCAAAATATGTTAATGTAATGACTTTTTGTCACTTAATCCAAAATTTGATAGTGATAAATCTATAGTTATGACTTATGTGACGTCAAACTTTTTCTCCTAAGATAATCATTTTTATGTTACAGAAGGAATTATTTACCAATTAGCATGAATGCATGATACTTAAATCTGGAGTTGGTGGGTAAAGAGATTCTTTGTTTTGAAAAGGTAACCAATAAGCTATGGTTTTGGTCTCACTTTAATATCACAACAATTCAATAGACCCTTTAAATCGCTTTCAAGTGTGTGTGATCTTTGCTTTAATTTTTACCAACTTTTCTGTTTGTTTTTACCTTTTTGTAATTATATATTTTCAACTTTTCTAATAGTTTTGCTTACATAATATATCTCTAATCTATCTTCAAATCCGATCAAATAGATTAATGCACTACAACCACTTAAACACGTATATAAAAAACTAGATCCATGACTTATGAGCACCATATCATATCATAATTTGAGTTTGACCTCATTTCGAGTTAAATATGGTTTTGAAAAGAAGAAAGAAGTGTATATTTGTATTATGTCATTACAATAATGTCACAACATGTGATTATGAATATGAAAGATATAACTGTATATATTTATCTATTTTATACATTAATATTGGTAGTGGTAATGGAAAGCAACTTATTGGTTGAGTAAAAGATAACTGAGCCTGATGTGATTGATTTTTCAAAGTTCCCAGAATGGAGAGGCTTATAATGCCAAAGGACAATTGAAAAAAAGAAAATAAAACAGGGTCATGAAATTTTATATATTTTACAAATAATCACATTTCCTCATCATCATATTCTTTTTCTGATTAATTTATTTTATGTTTTAGATCATTGAGAAAACTATTCAATTGTGACTAACAGATATGTTATATGTTCCTCATTTCATAAATGATGTTTTTATCTAAACAATTTCGCATTTTCACCATATCTTAGCATAAAAAAAAATATTTTCTTTCTAAATCACTTTCACTTAGACCATTTCCAATGGTTACCTCTATATTTTTCTATATTTTAAAAATGATTATATTTAGAGGCATTGTGCTCCAATGGTCACTTCTAAAATAGAGTTTTTTAAAAAATAAAGGAAAAATAGAGATAAATTGTAGACATTTCTATTTATAGAGATACAATGTAGATATTTCTATTTTTCTTTTATTTTAGAGGTAACTATTGTTGGAATTAAAGCTTAGTTATTTTATAAAAGACCCAATGAGAAACATACCCAACAACCATTAGAGCACAATGTTTCTAAAATAAAGTCACCTCTGTAAATAGAGAAAAATATAAAGATCACTATTGGAAATACCCTTAACCAATCGAAGTTGTTTTATATTTTAGGTTCATTAAAAAATTCGGCGAGCCGAAGTATACACTTTTTGAGAGAATTAGTTGGATAGTAAGGGTATGGATCACCACCCGAAAAAAAAAAATCATTTTCTATATAGCTTTGATACCACTAATAATACCCCAGCCAAATCAAACATGAATTTGTTTCTGAACCCAAAAAGAAGTACCCGTTCTGATTCGGTAGAAGAAAAATAAAATCGAATACGAAACCATGAAAATCTCTTAATCGAAATTAATAAGTAATAACCCACCTTTTTGTCCAAAAAAAAAAAAAAAAAAAAA
>Ga0041059_1001404_pt1 | contig 19141 bp, 21 predicted proteins | sample AraColnosormetaG_FD_56232 | JGI IMG/M metagenome (GOLD analysis project Ga0041059, IMG submission 56232) | Arabidopsis roots microbial communities from North Carolina, USA - Col MF nosort | ecosystem: Host-associated > Plants > Roots > Unclassified | place: USA: North Carolina | collected...
GAGGAAGCAGACGAATTTGTGTTTCATCGATCGATCCATAATCATGATCACCAGCGAGAACCAAGGTTTGTGCTTTCCTAATTTTCTTTTTCTGTAATAAAGATTTTTTCTTATGTTTATTTTTTTATTTTTATTTTTTTGTGTTTTGATACTAAATCTACATAAAGAAAAATGTATATAAAAACTAACCGGATTTTGGATCCAGATTCGGTCGTTAGAGATTCCAAATATTCAACTTGTTTCCATATCATTTTTATATAGATTTGGTATCGAAATTTTTTATTCGGATTTTTAAAAGTTTTTTTGGATTTTTTCTTTTATTTTGTTTGATACTAAATTTACAAAAAATTATATGAAACTAACCGGATTTTGGATCCAGCTTCGGTCGTTAGTGATCCAAATATTTAACTTGTTTTCATATCATCCTTATATAGATTTGGTATCAAAGTTTTTTATTCGGATTTTTAAAAGTTTTTTGGTTTTTTTATTTTTTATTTTGTTTGATACTAAATTTACAAAAAGATATATGAAACTAACCGGATTTTGGATCCAGCTTCGGTTGTTAGCGATTCCAAACATTCAACTTGTTTTCAAATCATCTTTATGTAGATTTTAGTAACCAAGTTTTTTATTCAGAATTTTTAAAGTTTTTTTAATTTTTTTCTTTTATTTTGTTTGATACTAAATTTATATAAAGATAACACCATTTATATGTGTATACTAAATTTATATATAAATATATAAACATACTAAATTTATAAGATGTTTTATAACACTTACTGCGTTGTGATCTTCAAATAATCATTTTGGAAGAATATTGATCGGTTACTAATACAAATGCTCCATGATAATTTATGTTCACCAGATTATATAAAAGAAAAGTATCCATGATGATATGTTCACCATAATACAAATGCTCTTTAGTTTTTCGAAAACCTTACAACACAAAAAAACTAATTTTGGAAGTATATTGATGGTGATTGGTGAGTAATATAAAAAGAAAAGTATCCATGATGATATGTTTCTACAAACTATTTAGGAATATACTTATTATTATTTTCCATATATAGAAGGGAATATATATACTTTTTAGATTTTCTTTTTTTGTAAACCATTATGACACCAGTTTTTTGTTGTTCTCGAAATATATAATTGTAACAATAAATCTGTTTTATTTACTCAATTCGCATATTAATAAGACCAGATTTAGATAGAAATATAGAAGGAAAGAAAAAATCCTCAATTATTATTTACAAAAATGGTTTCTCCAATATAAGATTAGAGCTAAAAATATGTAGACAAAAAGAAAAACGCTAAATTGTATGAAAGAAATCAAGAAAAGGTAAAACCTTGTCAATGCTCTCTCTGGATTTGTTGTCTAAGATTTTAGGCGTTGTAAATTTGGAACCGTTCTTAATTTGGGGTGTGAGATAGAAAGTTATATAGATCTCTCTTTCTTCTTCTCCCCTTAGTGTTCATTTTTTTAATCCACAGGTAAAGAATAAAAGTCTCTTCTTCTATCTCACCTAAACCCTTTGAATCTCACGCTTATTGAATCTCGAGTCTTTAGGGTTTCAGTCTCTAGTCACAAAAAGTTTTGGTTTATGTTAATTCTCATAAGCTTTAAAGGATTGTTTCTCGTAATTTGTTTGGGGTTGGAATGTAACGTCTTCGATGAAATGTTTCTTTTGTGTTTTGTTTAATATTATTGTTTGATTGTCAGACAAGGAACAAGAACAGAGTTTTCATTTGTTGCTTTGTGTGATTAAATAGGACTTTAAATCATGGCGGATACAATGGTTGCTCATATGGACCGACATAATAAGATAGGTAAGCTGAGAAAATTGCCAATCTTTTTTTTTTGTATGAAAGCCAGACGTTATATAAAAGTAAGAATCTTGCAGATGTTGAGATCTCAGAAGATGACAAGAGATTAACAAAGCTTTGCTCTCTAAAGAAGAAGGCTATAAATGCGACGAACAAGTTTAAGCACTCAATGACCAAGAAAGGTCGAAGGCATAGCCGTGTGGCGTGTGTCTCAATCGTCGATGAAATCGATACAGAAGAGTTGCAAGCGGTTGATGCTTTCCGTCAAGCTCTTATTTTAGACGAACTACTTCCCTCTAAGCATGATGATCATCACATGATGCTTAGGTTAGGTCCTTCCTCTTGATCTTTTGATTTTCTTCTTCTCCATTGCTCTGATCAATCGAAATATATCAGGTTCTTGAGGGCAAGAAAGTTTGATCTCGAAAAGGCTAAGCAAATGTGGTCTGATATGCTTAACTGGAGGAAAGAATATGGCGCAGACACGATCATGGAGGTGACATCAAAGGCTCACTTTTTTGACTCTATGTTTTGTCTCTGTGTCTCTCTAATGTTTCTATCTCTTTCTTATTCAAGGACTTTGATTTCAAAGAAATCGAAGAAGTGGTTAAGTATTATCCACAAGGATATCATGGTGTTGACAAGGAAGGAAGACCTATCTATATTGAGAGGCTAGGCCAAGTTGATGCCACAAAGCTGATGAAAGTGACCACAATTGATAGGTACGTGAAGTACCATGTGAAAGAGTTCGAGAAGACTTTCAACGTCAAATTCCCTGCTTGTTCCATCGCTGCGAAACGACACATTGATCAGAGCACAACGATCTTGGATGTTCAAGGCGTGGTATGTGTTCAATTAAGCTATACAAATGTATTCCCCTCATAGATTCTCTGTAAGGACGATTCAATCTCTGTGTGTTTGCAGGGGCTTAGTAACTTCAACAAAGCTGCAAAAGATCTTCTTCAGAGTATTCAGAAAATCGACAACGATAACTACCCTGAGGTTTAGTTATGTTTTTGGACGTTCTTCTTTGAGTTTCTATAATGGTTCTGACGCAGCAACATGACCTCTGTGTTTGTGTTTCGTTGTAGACGCTGAACCGTATGTTCATCATCAATGCTGGTTGTGGGTTTAGGCTTTTATGGAACACAGTGAAATCTTTCCTTGACCCAAAGACTACAGCAAAGATTCACGTAAAGCTTCCCTTCTCATTTCAGACATCCCAACTTTTCTCTGTTTCATATTGGCCTCACTTAAAACCACTCTTTATGTTCATTAATGGCAGGTTCTTGGCAACAAATACCAAACCAAACTTCTAGAAATCATTGACGCCAAGTAAGAACTTGATAACTCTTGACCTTGAAACTGTAGCTTTATCTTCAAATATGTTATTCAAAACTCTCTCTTCGCATTGTTTGTTTAGTGAACTGCCTGAGTTCTTGGGTGGTAAGTGCACCTGCGCAGACAAAGGTGGATGTATGCGTTCAGACAAAGGTCCATGGAACGACCCTGAGATCTTCAAGGTAGTTCTATAGAACTAACTACCTTAAGAAATCCTTGATCAAAAACGTTATATTACAATGTAACTTGGGATTAATATGTAAACTATTTATACACAGTTGGTTCAGAACGGTGAAGGTAGATGCCTGCGAAGGAGCTTGTCAGGGATCGAGGAAAAGACAATCTTTGAGTATAACAACGAAACAAAGGTAAGAAGCAAAGATCTTGAATGTTTTTCTCTGAAATTTGGTTCAGTAAAATCTAATCTTTTGAGAACTTTTAGAAGAAATGCGAACCAGAAGAGACTCACAAGCAATCTGCTGCGGAGATGGAGAAGAAGTTCATCGACACGAATGTGGATGCTGCAGCGGCTGCTGATTGGCCTACAAAGCTTAACAAGGCTGAAAAAAACCCTACCGACCTTAAAGGTTAGTATTCTCGTCAACCAAACCGGGCTTGCTTGTGTATAAGTTTCTTACTCCGTGAAACTCTATATTCAGATGTGTACTCAGCTGTGAATCCGTTGGAGAGGAAAGGGTACTTATATGGCAGCGTCATGGCATTGCTAATGGGGATAGTGGGAGTGATGAGGCTAACCAAGAACATGCCAAGGAGGCTCACCGAGGCAAATGTTTATAGCCGTGAAGGCAGCGCCGTCTACCAGGACGGAGTGACTGTTATGTCGAAGCAGGAGTATATTGCGATGGTGAAGAAGATAACAGATCTTGAGGAGAAATGTAAGTCCATGGAAGCTCAGGCTGCGTTTTATATGGAGAGGGAGAAGACTCTAGACGCTGCACTTCGTCGTATTGACCAGCTCGAGCTTCAGTTGTCTGAAACCAACAAGGTAAAGCTTTTCTTCTCTCTCGCTAGTCTCTTGCTCTGTTTGCTCTGTTTTGTGATTGCTCTGTTTTCAAAAACTTAGGCACTAGACGAGACAATGACGAGGCAACATGAGATAATGGCTTTCATCGAGAAGAAAAAGAAGAAGAAGCGGAAGGTTAGAAATTCACATAAAACAAAACACCTAAGACTGATTACTGATTACTTTATTGCTTGTAGTTTGCTATATTCGAAATAATATCTCTACTTTTTTTCTTGCATTTTCAGTTCTTATTATTCTAGAAGACTGCATCAGAGGCTAAGAAGCCTGGAAAATAAATCAAAATTTCCAGTTTACTGTAATCTTTTAAAATATGGATACTGGAGAAGATAGAAAGATGAAGTCATGTTTTGTCTGTATCTAAGGACTCTCAATTTCTCCTGTGTTTTTTTTGGTATAATTGTTTTGTTAATATAAACTTAAAAGACTCATTCGTCATCATCATAATCATCATCATAAACTAATCATTATCATAAAAGAGAAAGAACTGATTAGCTTTTAACATAAAATGAGATGAGAGTTGTTCTGTTTCAATGGAAACCTACAAGGGAGAGAGAGAAAGCAGAGATGCCTCTTCTTCTTCTTCTTCTTCTAGAAACAAACATTTGATTCTTCTTCTTCATCTTCTAGAAACAGAACATTTGCTTCCTCTTATTCTTCTTCTGGAAACAAAAACAATATTGATGGTTTATTCCATCATTGCATTTGAAAGAATTTAAATGAATAAGATTCAAGAAGACAAATTTGGATTCTCGGGTTTAAAGGTTTAAAAGAAAAAACCGACCTGGTGCTGAGCTGCCTCTTGACGGTCAATGTAAGCGAGTAATTCTTCTTGTCTCATCAGAGCTTCATAAAGAGCCTGCTTCAAATAACAAACAGTTTTTAGAGAACGTGAAACGTCTCAGGTTCTAATTTTGGTGGGTTTCAATTGTTGAACATGGTATTCAGTTACCTTCTTAGTGGCTATGAGCTCAGCTTCAAGGGCGTCTACACGGCAGACAGCTGCATTAAGCAGTTCCTCTTTCTCATAAGGCATCTCAGATGGCTTTGACTGGAGCGCTCCAATTTTCTCCTCAAGTTCGGTTAATTTCTTCAGCACTGAATTGAGGAGATCAGCTTCCTCTGCAGCAGCGCTTCCTTCAATTTGCGGTTGGCTAGGAGGCGGTGGAAGCTGCTTGGTCACAACACGGTTTGATACTGTACGGAAGAATGTGAGAATCGCCATCACAAAAGCCATGAAAGTTACTAGGACACGAGCACTGAAGCTTTCATGATCCTTTGGGACATTTGGAGGCATATGAGCTCCTGCGAAAAGATACATAAGAGACCAAAGTTTCAATTTCTTTTCCCAGTGTTTGATGCCACAAGTGAAAGCATAAAAATATTACCTTTAGAAGGAGCCCGGTTGATGGCGGTGGGTTTAACCTTCCAGGTGGCGTCAACAGCTTTGTCAACCATTGGAACATACTCATCATAACCTGCAAAACTACCGGCAAAACTCGTTTCACCAGAACCAACCTTTGCCTGCAAAATAATCACTTGGACGATTCAAAACCACGAATCATGTATTCTATAAAAACAAAGTGTGAAAATATATCATACCTCTTCACGAACAGGGGTCAAGCGGAGATGGGAATAACTCTTTACTGCTTTTGGAGACACAACAATATCTTCAGCTTCAGAACCTGATTCTGCAGTTGATGTGTCACTTCCTTTTATCCATGGATAAGACGGCTTAGCATAAGCAATGACTTTCCCGTCGCTGTTCAGAACTTTCACCACCTGCTTCGCACGGTGAGCTCCCCCATGAAGTACCATCTGCAACAACAGTAAACCATTTGTTTCAATTCTAGAGTGTGTAAAGAGATCAGTAAAGGACAAATAAGTAACCTTTACAATCTCTGGATTCTTCCAAGGCCCTTTATCAGAAAGCATACAACCCCCCTGATCTGCGCAGGTACAAGCCCCTCCCAAGAATTCAGGCAACTCGCTGAAACAAATGAAAGAAACATCACTGATGTAAGCAAAACACAGAAGAATTGAGTAATTCTGGAGGGGAAAAAAGGATTAGAAATTCAAGCTACATACCTGGAATCAATAATCTCAAGCAATTTACTCTGATACTTGCAGCCGAGTACCTATATTAAAAAAGTTGAACAGTCAATGATGAATCTCAGGAGTAGTTTAATTAAGGGAAGCCATTAACTAGAGGTACAAATAAAAAGCAAAAACATGTATTAACATACATGAATCTTAGAAGTCGTTTTGGGGTCTAGAAAACTCTTGACAGTGCTCCAAAGCAGACGGAATCCGGGCCCTGCATTGATGATAAACATTTGGTGGAGGGTCTCAGGATAATTGTCTCCATCAATCTTCTGCAACCTTGTAATAAGCTCACGAGCAGACTTTGTGAAGTTCTTCAGTCCCACTCCTTGGACGTCCAAAATAGTTGTGCTTGAATCAATATACTTCTTGGCAGCAATAGTGCAGGCAGGAAACTTGAGCATAAAACTCCTCTCGAACTCCTTAACATGATATCTAATATATCGATCAAGCGTAGTAACTTGCATCAGTTTGTTAGGATCAACTTTCCCAAGCCTTTCAATATACACAGGCCTGCCTTCTTTATCTACACTGTGATAACCGTGCGGGTAATATTTCAGAACTTCATCAATCTCTTCAAACTGAAAATCCTGAATAATAGTGTCGGTACCAAATTCCTTCCTCCACTGGATCATATCAGCCCACATGTGCTTAGCTTTCTCAATGTCGAATTTCCTAGCCTTCAAGAACCTCAACATCATATGATAGTCATCGTGTTTATGGGGAAGCAACTCCTCCATTACCAATGCTTGTCTAAACTCATCAACCGCTTGAAGCTCCTCAACATCACGAACATCCTCAATGGAGACAGAACTGACCCGGACATCACTTTTTCTTCTCTTTTTCTTGAGAGAATGCTTGAACTTGGTAGATGCATTGATTGCTTTCTTCTTCAAAGAACCGATTCTTGTTCTCCTCTCATCTTCTGAGTTCTCAAAATCAGACTTTCTTTCCTTTTTCTCATCACTGCTCAATATTCCCTCAAAACCTATAAAAAAGAAAACATTTTTCATCAACCACTGAACTATTGGCAGCTGAAATCACGACCCAACTTCTCAAAATTGAGGCTTGTAAATAGCACAACCCTAAGCAGTACCCACTAGGAAAAAAAAACGAAATTGCATAGAACTTCGCTTCTCATTACTCGAATAAAACCCTAGCAAAATCGCATTGACAGAAACCGACGGATCCAGAGATTAAAATAAACAGATCTGATACACTTACATGGTATTGCGAATCGATCAACGGGACCTGACATCTTAAGATTCCGAATGAAGCAAAACTCTCGCTCAAATCAAAAATATTGGAGAAAGATAATGGATCATCCACAAAATCAATCGAACACGAATCGCTCACTTTTTTAATTTTGGTTTCTTGCGAATCTACTTTCTCACATTAACCAGAAACACTCCTGAAATTTCGCAAAAATTAAAAAGGAAACAAAATTTCAAAGGTAAAAGTGGAGCAAACTCTGGACTCTTTCTTTTTTCTTAGATTTATTTCCTCTGATATTTGTATCTAATTTTCCCAACAAAATTTTATTTACTCCTTATTTAATGACAGTCCTATTATTTACACTCTTTTTCTATTGTGAACCCCACACTATTATTCCTTCAGATCTCTTACTTCAAATTTCGCCAAACTTAATTCTTTTTAATATCAATCAAAATTAAAACAATTTTGATTAAATAATTGTTTTTCCTGATTTCAGTTATGGTCTTGTTTTACTGTTCGTAAAGATTACAAAAGTGTTCATAGCTAATTTTGCATGCCTTTTGCAGATACTTGTATAAGCACAAAACATCAATTTGAAACACCAACAACAAGTCAACAACAACCAGAGATTTGGCACAAGGAATCGTGGTTGTGCATTTAATGTAGAAATCGAGGTAACTTCTGTAATAAAATCTCATAAATGGCCTGAAATTAATAAATATGCATGAGATTGGGACGTAACTAGAAATTTATAAAAAGTAGTATGAAGTGAAAAGTAATAATACAAGAGATTCGCTTTTTGTCAACAGCCGACGAAGATCTGACGGTCGCTAACGACCGTAGGTTAAAATTTAACGGATCTAAGATAGGTATAGGTTGGCTCTGTGTAACGTCAGAATCAGAGAAAAAGTTAAAAAGGAATTAAAAAAAAGATCGATGAGAATTTCGCCGACAAAACGGAGCGGTAAACGATGAGTCAACAGTCATTGGCCATTTGCTGTCGGAAATTATTTATTCCCTTTTCAATTATTTTCACCAATTAGAAAACAATTCCCTAGTTAATACTTACATTTGAATCATTGTTTTTAGCAATTTTATATTCAAAACGATTAAACGTGAATAATTAGCAAATTTATTACTAACATCGTATATTTTCATCTCAATCACGAAGAAAAAGACTATAGTTTACATGTCACTCTTATAAGAATTCCAAAAATCTTCATCATCGTCGCATTCATCTCCACCGTCCGATCTCACGCCATTCTCAACATCCCCACCGTCCGATTCCTTAACTCCAGCTGCTACTCCATCACTGGCTCGCTCCGTCTCCTCAGACTTCTCAGGCTCCTCCTACATATAGAAAAACGACAGCGTTTTAATGTTTTGTTAACTTTTTAACAAAACTAACAGATTATGGCGCAAACAAAAAGTTGGGGGATTCTACATTCTCGGGAACATCAGTTGTCTCTGCTTCTGCTCCAGCTTCTTCTTCTTCTTCGCCTTCTTTTGCAGCCGCGGCTTCTTGTTGAAGCTTCTTAATCACGTTCTTGAAATGAGTAAAATCTGCAAAAACAACAAAACTTTCAGGTTTCTATATACAGAGAAAAGAGCGAGAGAGAGTGAACGGATTTCTCTCACGTTTTGAGCGACTTGATAATGCATCATTAAGCTTCAATGGATTTCGGCGTTCCTCCAATTTGAATTTGAGCTTCATCTGTTCACGCGTTCTCTCAGGAAACAGCTGTTGTATCATCGAGAGATTGCTCCCAAACTCTTGAATACCCTACGAAAATAAAAAAAGGCAATCCGATCTATAAATACTTACCAACAAAGGTGATTTATTGTCTCCTAGAGTTTCATTTCTATCTTAAGTAGACTTGTGACAATGGTCCGAAACAGTAAAACCCGTCTTTTAAGAATCAGAGGCTGTCAAGTTTACCTCATAGAAGAGTTCTGTATCTTCCTTTGACCATCGAGTTCTTGAAGTCTTGTTCATGTAGGTTTGATAGTTAACCGGTGAATCCGGTTTAACTACATTATTTTCTTGATATTCGCTCGACTCTATACCAAAGTCACCAAATTCATCTTCTTCGTCAAAACCTTGAGAATGATACTGGCTCCCTGATCCGTTCATATTATTACTGCACATAACAACACACTCCCATAAGTCGAAAAAAGAAAACAATCTGCTTTTATCATCTCGCACTTTCAATTTTTTTTCTAATGAAAATACCTTTCTTGGCTAGGTTGCACACCAGCTCCCTTTGCTTCCTTTTTCTGTATAATAATTAACATCAAGGAACAGTTAGGATCCAGCTAAATTTCCAAAGAACATGTTGAGGTCAGATGAATAGTGTTCTTACCTGCATCCATTCTTTATATTCGACAAGGCGAAGCATATCTCTAAGAGGCAGAGATCTGATTTCATGATCCGGGGTTTCAAGCAATTCCTTCTCCACTAGGACAGGGAATAAACATGAATCAATATGCAGAAAATAGTTGATCATAGTCTAGATGACAATATCAGTTATTTAGTTAGTTAGTTACGTGTTCTTTTTTGTCGACGACTTGAATGCTTGAACTTCTTCTGCTCTGTTTTTTCGCTAGACTTATTTGGTTCTTCACTTGTCTTTTTCCGCTTTCGAGAAGTAGCTCGCTTCGATTTTCCAGTTTTGCTTTCTCTTTTAGACTGTTCTTCTACTGTATTCCCCATACAATTTTCTTCTTCTCCTGTAACTGTATTGTTAATGCAAGGCGATACACCCTGTTCTTCTTGTTCCCATCCGCCAGAAGCATTTTGCGCCTCCATCTCACCAACCTGATTAAAAAATTACAAGCAAAACCTATTAACAAATTTGCTAACTTTAAACGATGACCTCAAAAAAGCAACCCAATTTGCCAATCTTACCGTTTCTCTGGGGGCTTCAGGAATATTAAGTTCTTCTTCTTGAAGATCTTCATAAGTACTGAAACCGTTTCTTGATTCCACATTGGCCATAAACTCAGACTCGTTCGTACCCATTGGAAAATAACCAGTATCACCAGCGGAGTAATGAGGCTCAGGTTCTTCAACCACAGTCTCGAGTAATCTAGGTTTTGGTTGCAACTTTCCAGTATGTTGCACTACACAGAAACAGCTATATCATTATCAACCTTTCACAGAACTAAATCATATGAAATATCAACATTCAGAGTTTAAAATTACCATATGAACTGGTGGTGCCTTCCTCCTGTACAATATCAAGAGTTTCCATGTCCACACGACCCTCGTCTGCCTGTAACAATATCAAGACTTACTAATCAGTTCAAAATGTGCAGTAAAACAAGTGATACATGGTGTTAGAGATAGAATTCACAATACCCCGGTTTCAGGAGTAACATAATCTCCAAATATTGCAGAATCTTGTGTTCTAGGATCATCAGGAAATGAAGTCGTCGCCTCTATGCCATCATCACGTCTATTTCCCACCAAATTCACGTTATTACAAGCACGAAGAATAGATGGTTTCACAGACCAATGAACCCCTCTTGGGAATGCATCTTCATTCTGTAGGAAACAAAAACGTTTTTCAAAGACATGTAACATACAACTAAAAAGCAATTCAAAAGGTAGACATAGAACACTTTTACCTCTTCTGATAATGTTCCAATGGTAGATTTGTTAATACTTCCACTATCCGGCACATTAGTCTCAGAAGGTAAAGCATCTGCAAATAGAAAGAATCCACATCTTAAAACACTGCCAACTTCAGAACAACATATAATAATAAACAAGTTGGTTGAGGGAAGAAACAAAACTGCTGGGAATCTCCGATGATCCGTCTAGAGGGACGAGATCTTCACTTTGTGTTGAGAGTTTTTCCTGGGCAACATCAGGGGAGAGTGTTGTTTGGGTTGTGGAAAGAGAGACTTGCTTCTTCTTGGGTTGTGGTCTGCCTTTTGGTTTAAACCTTGCACCAGCCCTAACTATTAAATCCAAATTCATAAGTTTCAGCCACATCAAACAAAAAGCCATGAAACTAATGAAAGTGGACAAAAGAAAACCCCAATTACCTGCTGGTGCAGCATGATCCGAGGGTTGATCATCAAAATCTAAATCCATTGATTTCTTTCACAAATACTCTCCCTCTCACCAAAGTGTCACCTTCAATACAAGATAGAAGGAGCTTTTGTCAAACCATTATACTAGGCCAAAAACAAGACCAATGGCAGATCTCAAGATATATATGTATATTAGTATATCCATAAACTCATAAATTCACAGAAAAGGAAAAGAAAAAAAAAAGGAGAATACTGTAATCAATCAGGCAATCAAAACAGAACAATTGAATATCATTCCAGAGAAAATTCAAGTACCATTGAATAGAAAAATCAACGGTGATTAAAAACTGAAACTTTGATGAGGAGAATTGGAAACTAGAAATACCCGATAAACCACGAAACGATACGTTGAATCTAGACCATTGTTGCCGCCGTCGCTAGGGTTTAGCTACTCGGAGGAGAAGATTGGCCGGAAAAAATCTGCGTCTATTATCGCATTGATAAATCAAAATAAATTTACAAAGTTAATGAAGCAGATCGTGCAGGCTAGTGGTCTATTATTTTGTCTACGAGTTTGGTTTTGACCTTGCACTAGGGTTCGATTCTCTCACACCCCACATCACAACCTCTTAAATGCTTTACATCCATCGTGGGCCTAACGGGCTTAATGAAATTATGCTTTATATGAGAGAGCCCAATTTATAAATGACTTTTTGGATTTAAAAGCCCAAATCCACCCGTAGTAAAACGTGGCTGACTCAGTAATCTCTCTTCCAATGGAAAGCAACAAGTTTAAATTAATAATTTTATTCTCTCCACCACTCACCAAATCTGAAATCCTTAGTTTTTGTGCTTCGCGAACAGCAGTAAGTCTCTGTATGAATCTATAGCTTCCAGATTATGAATTTTAGATTTTGAGTTGTTTTTTTTTTCATATGCAAAGTTGTTCTAATTTGATTTACAATTCCTAATTCCTCAAAATTTCCTAAGATCTGTAATCAACTTTTACCATTTCCCTTCTGTCTCCTCTGATTTCGTTTGTTTCGCATTTCCTCAAGGTTTGTTTTTTTTATTCCTGTATTAATGGTTTTTATTAGGGAGCTCGAGGGGTCTAACATTTTTTTTGCGTCTATTTGTAGAGTTGAGCTATGGTGAAGGAGAGTGAGTACTACGACATATTAGGCGTCAAGATTGACGCCTCTGGTGCTGAGATTAAGAAAGCTTATTATGTTCAAGTAAGTCTTTATGTTTTATCGTCAGATTTCCATCTCTATGAGTTTCAGGTAGATTGTCAGACTCCAAGCATAAGCTTTTAAATTCGTAGATTTGATTATGATGCTAAGAATCAGATAATGGATTGATAAGAAACTTGTTGTGTTTCCAAATTTGGTAGCTTTTTAGGTTTTGATTGTAAGATCAATTTTGGTTGATCATTTTAGGGCTCTCATTTTTTCTGCAGGCAAGGCAAGTTCATCCAGACAAGAACCCTGGTGATCCTCAAGCTGCTAAAAACTTTCAGGTGATTTTTTCCTTTCACCTTAAAATATAGAATCATCTCTATTGCTATGTTTATTAGTTTGCTTAACGACTTTCACAAGGGTTTTCAAGGAGTGTTTGATTGGATGATATTCTGGATCACTCTAACCTATAAATTGGTGTTGTGTGAATGAAGATACTAGGTGAAGCTTATCAAGTTCTAGGCGATCCGGAGAAGCGTACAGCTTATGACAAATATGGAAAAGAAGGGGTTCAACAGTAAGTTTTCACACTTTCATTCCTCATGATTCATTCTACATTTGAAGATTTTCGGTTTTCCCCACATAAAAAGCCTAGAGATAACTTCTGTGATGTTTATATGTCATTTGAGAATGTGATTGGTATAATTGCTATAGTATGTTAATTTCACTTCCATTTTCTTGCAGGGATGCAATGGTTGATCCTGCAGCTGTGTTTGGTATGCTCTTTGGTAGCGAGCTCTTTGAGGATTACGTTGGGCAACTTGCCCTTGCTTCAGCAGCCTCAATCGATGCTGAATTAGAATCGTATGAGCCTGAGATTAGAAAACAGATGCTTCAGGAAAAGATCAAAGTAGGTTGTTTTCCCTCTCTGTTTACTGTTTTCTTATGCCTTAATGTTTATATTTCTCTATGTTTTCTTGGGATTTTTTTTGCAGGCGATACAAAAGGACAGAGTAGACAAGCTCGTCACTACACTGAAAATCAAACTTGAACCATTCGTGGAAGGACAAACCGATGAATTTGTAAATTGGGCCACCGCAGAGGCAAAACGGCTTTCAACAGCTGGTATTCAATTCTTTCTCAGTTGCTGTATCAAGTTTGCCTTTTTTCTCCTCAAGTAAATGAAAGGCACAAACTTTGGTAACCTGACAAACCAAATAAACTGACTTTTGGTTGTATCCGTGTTACTGTCAGGTTTTGGTGAGGCAATGCTTCACACAGTTGGTTACATTTACACTAGAAAAGCTGCTAAAGAACTCGGAAAGGATAAACGTTTCATGAAAGTACCGTTTTTAGCCGAATGGGTTCGTGACAAAGGCCACCAAGTAAAATCTCAAGTGATGGCTGCTTCTGGTAAAAGCTAAAGAAAAAACAATGTTTAAGTTGAATTTGGGGTCTGCTTTTGATTTCCAACAACGGAGGATCAAACGGAAATCTTTTTTTTTCTTTTCGCGTAGGTGCGGTCAACTTACTTCTGTTGCAGGATGAAGTGAGCAAGCTGAATCAGGGAGAGAACAAAGAAGAGAATATTCAGAAAGCCATTGAAGCTAAAAAGGATGCAATGCTTCAATCCCTTTGGCAAATAAATGTTGTTGACATCGAATCAACCTTATCTCGTGTCTGCCAAGCGGTAAGATACACCATGATTTGTGTCAGACATTAATGATCCTATATTATTAGTTTATTACATCCACTATAATCTCACTGTAATAGTAACGATCTTGTCATCTCTTTTGTTTGTTCTCAGGTGCTTAAAGATCCAAGTGTTTCAAAGGATGTTCTTCGAGCTAGAGCTAGAGGATTGAGGAAGCTGGGTAACGTTTTCCAGGTGAGTCATATTACAAAAATAAAGTCTTGGCTCTCTAACATAACATACTGAAACTCAGCTAAACATTTTACAGGGTTCTAAGAAAGCGTATTCTAGAGAAAACAGCTTGCGTCATGAAGAAGAAACAGGAGTGAAAGTCCACACCGGAGATTCCTCGAAGCCGGCAACTTAAACCAAGGTTCGAATCTATCGGTTCGAAACAGAACAATCAGGTTTTGTGAGAATTCTTGAATGTATTGTAACGATTAATATTGTTTTATTCGTATTTATATTCAACACTAAATAAATATTGTTATGGGAAGTGATGGTTTCGTCTTTATATTCCCTTCTTCGTTTTCGTTGGATCTTTTTCTTCCGTGTTGGCTTCACAAAGCTCCAGGTTGCGTATCCGGTAAGATATAGTAATAGACAGGGACGGGGGATTTTATAAATTGGTCCCTCTATTATTGTTAATTTATAAAACTGGAATCTAATTTTTTAATTTCTAAACGGCCCCATCTAACGACGTCACTGCGGAAAGTTGCCGGTTAATTATTCGTTCTCCCTCTCTTTTTGTCCTTTAACGTGACGTGGCACTACTCACCGTAAAGTCACTATAACTCCGCTAACTCTAACGGCGTCACATCTAAACCGGCTTATCTTGGGTTATTTTACACAAACCGGCTTATCTTGGTTCGATCATGGCAAAACTGTTCTTTGATTTTCTTTTAAATCTTTCATATAGGCTAATTCTTTCCCTTGACACATTAGCACATGAAAGCTTGTCACCTAAACTTCATAAGATAAGAATACATAATTAGTAATTAATTCAACATAACAACTAAAACAGGAGGATATAATTAATCAGAACTTGAACCATCACTCATTCTACATTTTTTTAATTCAATGTATCCTCTTTAATTTTGAGATCCACTTAAGTAGCTAAAGTGATCATAAAATCCAAACATGTTACACATATTTTTTGCCTAAAAATTAGACGATTATTATGAAAGAAACTAAATGAATATGCAGATTAAATATATCTAAGCTTTTCGAGATTTATGTTAAGAAAACAAGTAATTTGAAAGATGTTTGAGGAGCTATCCTTATAACTAATACTTAAGATATAAGATTATGATAAGAACTTAACTAAACTTTCTAAGAACATCAAGTTGAATATGATTAGATTGAATATGCAGAAACATGGTTAATAAAGACATGTTATATTTTTAGTGTAAGAAATAAATTTTCTAAAATTTTACCGTCTCACAATTTAAAATAAAACAAAAAGATAAGAATATATAAATTAAAAAAAAAAACTGAGAATCTAGAACAACAATAAAAAATAACTCAAACACATTCATTTTTCAGATGAACTAATATAGTTGGACTTTTCAAAAACAATTACAAATCATATTTATGTTTCAAAACCGATGAATTCAACTTTATTTTATATGAACAGACATTATATAAAACAATTTGTAAATAGTAATACATAAACCCGGACGTAGTGGGTTTACTTTGCATGATTGATGAATTTGAGAAGTTATTATCTATGTATATGACTATTTCACTTTGCATGATTGATGAAAATCTATATAAAAAAATCGAAATAACCAGTATCTGTTCAATTCGGTTTGATTTGATTTTGTTATTTGGTACGGTTTTAGAGCTCTGATCACAACAGACAGTCACAGTACACACACCTACCGGAACCTGACGGCGTGAAGTAAACCGTCAGAAAAGACTTGTATTCGTCTCTTTCCCTCTCTTCGCTCTCTCTCTCTCTCTCTAAAGGAGGAAGGAACAAAGCAGTGCTCTCGTTTCATTTTTCTCCCTTTCTCACTCTAACAGACCCATCCATCGCTCTCTCTCTGTGAAACTATCATCTTCCTCTTCTCCGGCGACGTTTTGGAAGTTCTGGGAGCAGGTTCGATGTTCGTGACTCTCTTAGCATCTAGTATTTTGCTTTTTGTTTTGTTATCCTTTTGTCTCTTTCGGAATTTTATTCTTCGGGTATTGATTTGATTTTAGGGGTTTTGTATCTATTTTGGGTCATCTCAACATGTTTTGCAGATTCTCCGGCCTTAATCTCGGATCTGTTTGATGCTAATTGTTACTTCAATTACTACTTCTTTGATTTCCTGATTTTTTTTTCTTAATTACGGATTCTCTTAGTGAAGAGAGTCATGGCAGTTCCAGTGAGCAGCAGTATATAGATCGATATGATTCCTTTTCTATATTTCCTTATTTGATCCATGATTAGTAGTAACATGGGGGCTCTACTAATTTTTGCTTGCAAGTGTTGCAACCTGAGTCTTTGATTGGGGATCTCCTGACTCTATGATGATTTGATTGTCTTATTGAATTTCTGGTTTCTCAGCTATTGATGATGCTGATTGAATTCCTGTATCTTCATTTCTTAAATTGATTTTGTGTTTTTTTTTTGCTTGTTAATTTTGTAGCTAGAAAGGGATTGTTGTGCCTGTGTTCTACTGAAGTGTCTCTCGTCAAATAATTTATAAGCACTGTCTTTGCATAGTGCTTAGTAGGTGCTAGTTATGGGGAATGCGTGTTGTGTTGCTGCTCGAGACAAAATGGTGGTGCCTAATTCATCAGCTGGTGAGAATTTGCAGAGGAGCAATATCAGGCATTCTCCGTCTTGGAGTTTCCGGTGGGATAATAGAGGGCGTGTAGCTGGTGAAGAAACTTCTCTCAGTTGGTTATCTGATGGTATTAGTCGGAACGATGGCTCTGAGATCAAATTTGAATCTGCTTTCGTATCATCTGAAGGGTCCCCTTTGGACAGTTTTCGGACACAGACATTGCAAAAATCTCCTGCCTCAGGTATATTATTTCAGCTTGTTAGGAAATAGTTAACATTAAAAATCGTTTTCTTCACTGGCTCAGCTTTTTTAGTGGAACTTGTAAACTTGAGGGAAGCACATGCTACTTGGTGTTACTCACTTGGGACTTTAGATTTTTTTTTTTCACAGAACCTGTTAATGCCCCTCTAGAGTCATGATTAGCAAAAAGACGTGGTTATGTTTAATGATAAGAGTTGTCTTCTGATTCTTGGCTTGCTTCTTCACCTGTCTTGATCAAATTCTATTGTGGCAGATCTATCTTTTCCAAGAAATTCTTCCATGAATACAGTCTTCGAACAGGTAATGCTTGTTTCATCAGTAGCTGAGTTCTCTCATATTGTCGATGCCTAACGTCTCTTTCGCATCTTTTATGTATCTTACAGAAAGAAAATGTTTCAACAGAGTCTGCAGCACCATCATATCTATCTCCTGCACAGTTGTCTCTTTCACTAGCTTCACAACCATCATCTTTCCCTACGTCACCACTTTCGTCCCAAAGCTACTTGCACCCTGCAAGTTCATCTACACTTAAACTGACACAGCACCCTCGTCTATCAAAGCAAGTCTCAGATGGTCAAATCTATGGTCAGAACTCACTAAGTAGAAGCTCAGCAACTGAAGAGAGGCAGGGAACTCCTACGAGATATGATTCGTCTCAGTCTGGACCATCTGAAGGTTGGTCTCTACAAGCCTTTTCTGAAATGATGTCATCTTCTCGCAGCAACAAGGCTCTGTCTTATGACAATTATGACAATGATTGTTTTGGGCTTCAACGTGACAAGATTGACCATCATGGCAACCGGATGTCCAAGCATCAGCAGCATACCTGCGGTGCTTGCTCTAGACCCTTGTCGGAGAAATCCTTGTGGAGCAGCCAAAAGATCTTTATGACCAACGAGCTCTCTGTATCTGCAATTCTAGCTTGTGGGCATGTCTATCATGGGGAGTGTTTAGAGCAGATGACGCCGGAAATTGATAAATTCGACCCTTCATGCCCAATATGTACAATGGGTGAGAAGAAAACAGCGAAGCTGTCAGAGAAAGCGTTGAAAGTAGAGATGGATTTGAAAGCGAGACACAACAAAAGACTCAGAAACCGAGTTTTGGACAGTGACTTTGATTGCGATGATTTTGTAATGTTTGACCACAGCCACAGGACAGCAGCAGCAGCAAGCAAGAGCCCTAGACTCGTCTCAAGTTCGAGTGCTAAAAGCTATTCAGCAAAGCCTTTCTTGGCTCGACACTTCTCTTTCGGGTCCAGAAGTAACTATAAATCCCCTAAAGAAAATCTTCCTGTGAAAAAGAAAGGCTTCTTCTGGACCAAATCCAGCAAAATATGAACTTGTAAGCCTTTCTCTCTCTGTCTCTTTTTCTTGCTATATATATAGTTGAAACTTGAAAATCAAATCAGTGAGTCGCAAGTAAGACTTTGTGGTTGTTGTATCAGATTTCGCCGTGCTCTGTACTTTGACTGCTGTCTGAAGCATAGAAGTCGACACACACCGGGGCACGATACCATTCAGTTAAAAGCAGTCTATTTGCTGTTACACACTTGCTCAACAAAGTCTTCTCATTGTTTTTTTTTTTAATGAATACTAAATTTTCACACATGTAAAGTTACAAATTTAGATTACAAGGTTGGGGACAAAAAAAAAAAAAA
>Ga0041059_1001405_pt1 | contig 19137 bp, 20 predicted proteins | sample AraColnosormetaG_FD_56232 | JGI IMG/M metagenome (GOLD analysis project Ga0041059, IMG submission 56232) | Arabidopsis roots microbial communities from North Carolina, USA - Col MF nosort | ecosystem: Host-associated > Plants > Roots > Unclassified | place: USA: North Carolina | collected...
ATTTTTTTTTTTTTTGTTACTTTATGTATTATATAATTATTCAAAACAGTTTTAAAATCAAACAAATATGATAAGAGAATCATAATTTTAAATCTTCTAATAATAAATATTATTAATTTATTATTAAATATAGAATATTCCGTGTATGAGTCGGAAACAATTTGAACTGACCTTTTAAATTTTCTATGAACAATAAATACAAACGGATGGAGCATCCATAGAATCCGACAGCATTTTACCCCACCCGCCAAAAAATTCTTGTTATAAATTCTTAATTGCTCTGTTTTACCATACTCACGTTTTCATTGGCTATCTTTGACCGCCTTCTCTACAAGTGCTATAAAAAATTTAACAGCCTCGTTTAAACGTGATTACCAATGAGACGGCCATAATCTTAAAAATCACTCAAAATCTGCCAACCATTCATGACCTTGATATCAAAATACATTCAAATGTATAGAAATACAAAATTCAATAGCACCTAGTAAATTTAAAAGTAAAGCTAAACATTCATGACCACTATAATTTTGGATCAAACAATGCAAACGCAGCACATGACCGAGTCCGCGTCAGAAAAAGGGGCCAACTGCTCCGTAGCCGCCAAGAATCTCGCAGGTGTGGAACTTTCCTCCTTTATTCGATGAATCTCTTTCTTCATTCTTCTTCTTCGAATTGTACGTTTATTGAAAGACAAGTATATTTTCTTATTTACTATATAAAGTAATTTCACTTTCTCAGATCCCGATTCCTCTTGATCATCGTCTTCTTCTACCAAAATTGTTGCGCGACAATGGAGAAATACAACAGTTTATCAGATTTTCTCAAGGAGTTCTACATCCCTACGTACGTCCTCTCGGCGGAAACAGAAGAGGAGGAGGAGGAGGAGAGTCGTCCTACACCTGCGAGCCCCGTCCTTGTCTTCATCAACTCCAAAAGCGGTGGTCAGTTGGGTGGCGAACTCATTCTCACCTACCGATCTCTTCTCAATCACAATCAGGTCTTTGATCTCGACCAGGAGACTCCAGATAAAGTGCTCCGCAGAATCTATCTTAACCTGGAGAGGCTCAAAGATGATGATTTCGCTCGTCAGATTCGGGAGAAATTAAAAATCATTGTAAGAGAATGTTGTTTTCTTTGTTTCTTTCTCTCCAATTGAATGAAACATCATCTAATGCCATCCATTATTATTAGGTTGCAGGAGGTGATGGCACTGCTGGGTGGCTCCTTGGAGTTGTATGTGACCTTAAATTGTCACATCCTCCTCCAATTGCCACTGTACCTTTGGGTACAGGAAACAACCTTCCCTTTGCTTTTGGATGGGTGTGTGTCTTACTTACTACTACACTCCTCCTCTCAATACACTTGCCTGCATATGTTTTATTATTATTATTAAGTGTATGTATCTCTCTACAGGGAAAGAAGAATCCAGGAACAGATAGGACTGCAGTGGAGTCGTTTTTGGAACAAGTGTTGAAGGCAAAAGTGATGAAGATTGACAAGTAATGTTTTACATATCTGTCTCCACAGTAGTTTTTATTAGTCTTTACTTTTGGTGAATAACTAACAGACGACTATCTATCTGCTGCTTCAAGTTGGCACATACTTATGAGGATGAAAACTCCCAAAGAAGGTGGTTCTTGTGATCCTGTTGCTCCTCTTGAGTTACCACATTCTCTACATGCATTTCACCGTGTTTCTCCAACTGATGAACTAAACAAGGTGATTTACCTTCTTCTTCCCATTATTATTATATAGCTGTGTCTCTTCCTTTTTTTTCTGTCTTATCTTATATAGAAACACACCCTTTATGTTTTTCAGGAAGGCTGCCACACTTTTCGAGGAGGGTTCTGGAATTACTTTAGCCTCGGTGAGATATTTTAGCTTCAATCTAACTTTGGATTTCCCACAAGTCATTAGCAAAGTTAGATTTCCCCTTAGGAGTTGGTTGATGAGCTAACTTATTGAGTTTCAATCTAGTTATTGCATTGTTTGTATTGAAATTAAATAAACGAAACCAGCTGATATCCTTGAAAGACAAATCTCCTTGAAAGTTCTTCTTTCTATTGTGCTTATGAAGGAATGGATGCTCAGATTTCTTATGCGTTTCATTCTGAGAGGAAGCTTCACCCTGAAAAGTTTAAGAATCAGCTGGTTAATCAGGTACCTTTTGAATTTGACCTTTTAGATTACACCTTCTCTTTTAATACCCCTTCACTGGGATTTATACTAAACAAAGAATAAATACTTTGCATTTTGCTTTACAATGCCAGAGTACGTATGTAAAGCTTGGTTGCACGCAAGGATGGTTTTGTGCCTCTCTTTTCCACCCTGCTTCACGGTGTGTAAGATGTAGACATACTTTTCGTTTCATTGTTTTCTGTTTCTGAGTCTCAGGTCCCCCTCAACTTCTCATTCTCATTCACTGTTTTTCTCTTTCTGAGATTCTTGGACATGAATGATTATAATGCTCTGCAACACTACTGCCTTATCTTTTGTCTTTAGTATACTGTTCTAGTGTCAGTAATTAGAAATTTGGTACCCATCATTATTTTCAGCATTTGTTCTTTTTACTGCTTGGGTCTCGTTGTGTGCTAAACAACATCAAATTTGAAATACTCTCCAACATCAATATCGAAACATGTAATCTTATGCTGGTTTTATATTCTCGGTTAAGTGGTTCACATTTCTTACATTTCCTGTCTTTTGGCTGTAATTTAATTTCTGTTTATATATGATTTTGCTCTCTATCACAATGTTAAGGAAAGCTCTATGGCTTCCAATGCAGGAATATAGCTCAGCTTGCCAAGGTTAAGATTGCAACTAGAAATGGCCAGTGGCAGGACCTCCACATACCACATAGGTAATTTTTATTAATCCTGAGGGATCCCATTGGACACAGTTCAGGATGGACATGTTGGATAGTCTTGGGATCTTTCTCTGTTTGTAACCTTTAACTATATATGGTTACATTTCAAATGTTACAAAGCAATGGTTACATGATCGAATATGAACTACTCCAATTCGGACATTTGTTTCTACTCTTGCAGCATCAGGTCCATTGTATGTCTGAATCTGCCCAGCTTTTCGGGAGGATTAAATCCTTGGGGCACACCAAATCCCAGGAAACAACGTGATGTAGGTTTTACGAACTCTTGACATTGCCTGAGTGCTACATAAGTTTCTGATATATCCTCGTTTGTGTATTTATCTTCGCCATGGTAAAATAATATGCATTTTTCTTTGTTGTGACACAAACAGAGAGGCTTGACTCCACCATTTGTAGATGATGGCCTCATTGAGGTTGTTGGGTTTAGAAATGCTTGGCATGGTCTTGTTCTGCTCGCTCCCAATGGACATGGGACACGACTTGCCCAGGTAAGAATTGTACAAGTTGGAAATGATAACGATACACACAAATAAAGATGTGATGATTGAGTGCATACAAATGATAACTTCTGTGATTAGGCAAATCGTATTCGCTTCGAATTTCACAAAGGTGCAACCGACCATACATTCATGAGGATGGATGGGGAGCCCTGGAAACAGCCACTGCCACTGGATGATGAAACTGTGATGGTAGAGATTTCACACCTTGGCCAAGTGAACATGCTTGCAACTCATGACTGCCGGTCCAGAAGTGTGTTTGACCCTTCAACACCCCGCCATCAGGATGGTGCAGAAGATTATGATGATAATGAAGACGACTCAGTGGCTGAAGGCGAAGAATTTAGAAAGTTTGGTGCTGCGGATACCTTCAAGATTCCTGATGAGGTTGATATTTCTCAACTTAGTTAGACAATTAACCATTTTCATTGTTGATTCTATGCATTCTTCCTCCGGACTCCAATTTTTTTATTCACTCTTTCATAAAGGAGCCAACTAGCAGCAACTGGTTTAGATTGGTAACCATCTTTTTTCTTTGCTTTTGTTTGGTTGTTCACGTTTAATGGCCGAGATAATGTATCTGGATTTATAGCAACACAGATTCTCGTTTAACGCACATGTACTGCAGCAGTTAGCAGGACAGTGCAGAGACGCCAAATGCGAAACTTTCAGATGTTGCAACTCCTAAACATAGAATCTGACCTTTTTTTTATAGGGAGAACACAGTAATAAAAAAGGAAGGGCTTCAAGGAGGAGAAATTCAAATGTTCATGGTTGGTCACATGTGCTCTGAAGACAGTGCCTAAATCTTAAAGAAACTTGTCATATACTAGTAACAGCACAACAGTAACCTCATCAATGTATAAAATACTACATGAATCAACATTATGTAAACTCATGTAATTGAAAGGAAAAAAAGCAAACATATACACGTCTGAAATGTTCTTAGAAATGAGATATATATGTTCTTGGGCATAGTTGTTGCTAAGAAAACAAAAAAAGAAGTCACAAATGATTTTCTAAGATTTCCGTTCAACCAAGAAAGATGGGTTATATAGAGTATCTCCCAGACACTTGGAGATTGTTTCGTTAGCCTTCTGAGATTGGGCTCTTTCTCCTTGCTTCTTCTTCTCCCTGAGTAACCAAAAGTATAAAGATCCAAGTTAGGCTCTATATAGAAGTTTCATGGTGCAGCAAGCACCGTATATTCATTCAAAAATAGACCAGTGCCTAGTCTATTTAGATAGGGATTCAGTATCAGTACCTCTCGACATACTCCTTAAGCAATTCCTTGGCTTGGACAAGCTTTGAAAGCAGGTTACGATACACATCCAGGTCCCGATCCACGCTTTTCTTGTTGATATTTAGGGATGCACAAAGCTGTTTCATGAGACACAAAGATCAAAATTACCGTGAGATGTCAGAGAGAATACAGTTGCACATTGCCAGTGAACATAATGGATACAAAACTAGCAACATTTCTTCTTCCTCTAAACACAAGATTAAGCTGTTAATATAGATTAGCAAACCGAAGACGAATAGAATCACCTTGTCCAAGACAGTTGGATCAGTAGCACTTGCAAGCTCAAGCAAACGAAAGAGCCCAACAGCGAAGAACCTGCTGTAACTAAACCCCTCCTTACTACCAGCTCTTCCTGCAATGTCCTTAAGAACTGCTTCAATATCTCCTTCTTTAGAGGAAAAGTCAACTAGTGAAGCAGAAGTCTGACTTCGTGCCCATTCCTCCATCTTCTGAGCATCAATTCTGTACAAAAAAAGTTATCATCTTTAGAAAAAGACATTCAACAAGAAGACATTCATTATCAAGGAGAAGATGGAAGCAGGAAGAAGCAAACCGGTATTGCTTAGGATCCTCATTCAAGGCTTCAATGTAAGCCTTAAAAATGGCATCTCGGTCTTGATCACTCGGATATCCTTCCATGAGCTGATCATATACAGTGACAAATCCAAGGGCAAAAACAGGATCATAACGATAAGTCTTCTTATACCTCATCAAATGCTGCTGGACAATGAGCTCCTGCAAAACCGTGTTGTAGATACTCGGGATGGGTCGCTTGTAAGCTTTTAGGAATTTCGACTTTGTCTCTGATACAGGAGGCACATCTGACCAACAAAACCACAAGAGAGTGAATGCAGATAAAGTCAGAGCCTTTTTCAATACAAAACAAAGGAGAATGAATTGTGAAATGCAATGTGAAGTTCAAGAAGAGTCACCGGCGGTAACATTGGACATGCAGTGAATAAGAGATTTCGAAGTGGAACGCGAATTCAAAGAAAGGCGAGAAAACTTTGTGCAGATGCGAATTGCGGAGGCGAGAGGACGAGAAGATGCGAAATTGGAGATCTTGTCCGATTGACCCAAAGCTGGGAAGGAAAGAGAAGAGATTGCAGTTGCAGCCATCGCTAAATTGAAGTGAGAAAGAGAGGAGAAGAAGAGTTGTTGTTGTTGCTATGTTTAATCAGAAGAGTTCTCAAGTAATAGCCATTGGAAGGATGATGATGGCTCTGGTTGGATCTTCTGAGTTTCGACTTTCGAGTGGCTTATCCAACTCCACGAGATGTCGGTAGTGTGACACGTGTCCCTTGTCTGTCCACGTTAGGATTAGGCCCATTTACTTTGGATTTTGCTAGAGCTCGGTCCATCTAATAAAAGCCCATAAATAAATGCAGCATATATCACATGTACATAATGTTGCTCTCTGTTTCATTATCAATTGTACAAACTACAAAGTCCGTTTATTCATGCTCAAGATTCATCAGAATTCAACTCGTTAGTACATTGATCGTTTCCAAAAATGTCTTACGTCGAATTAGACATATGTACTTAAATCTTATTTAGGTTTTGATCTTCTTCTTTTTTTCAGTTAAAAGGGTTATTGATCACTTCTCACTCTCTTTCTATGGAATAAGATGAACTGATGAAGTACAAACACCAAATACTTAAGTTTTATATGTGAAAATGATTGACCCCATTAGATTCATAGTCACCGATCAAGAAAAAAATGATGGTCGAAAATAGAATCTAAAATGTGGAAGATGACAAAAACTGTCTCCACCCAAAAAAAAAACACAAGCTAGATCAGTCATACAACTAAGCATATCTATATTCTAACAAAGGTCCTAAATTGTATCAGAAGAAGAGTTTTGTGTGGCGTCAAGATCGTCCTTATGGTTAGAAATGGGAAAGTGGTAATCATCCCATAGAGGGCTTCCAGGTCCCCATTCCTCTGGAATTGCATTGAACCATGCCTCAGCCCAACCCGTCTCCTCACTCACCCCTCCTACTGCCAATGCCGTGCTCGAATCATCCTCTCCTCTTCTGCTTGAGTCTTCACTAGTAGTCCCCGTCTCACATTGTTTCTGATGCACGGGAGTTGGCTCTTGTTTATTGAGAAAAAGTTCAGGGAAATTGAGCCTAGCGGTCTCTCCCCTCAACTTGAAGGCCTCGCGGTCGTAGGCCATGGCGGCTTCTTCTGCTGTATCGAATGTCCCTAGCCAGAGACGTGTCCTGTTTCGTGGCTTACGGATCTCGGCAACCCATTTTCCCCAGTGGCGTTGCCTGACACCTCTATATAGCTTGGTGGCGCTGAAGGGTTGAACCGGTGGCCTCGTCAGTGGCAGATCGCTTTCTTGTCTTAACATGTTCATCATCATCATTCTTCCGCTCGGACTCAGCTTCAGAATGTCTCTCCAGTACTGCAATAGATGTTGTTGTTGTTGCTGCTGTTGTGCAACATATGGTTGCACCTGTTGTTGAGGATCAAACGAGATCATTTGTTGCTGTCTTTGTCCTGAAGGGTCATTCGGGTGTAAAAATCGTTGTTGATTTTGAATCGCTGGAGGGAGGTAAAAGGGAAAAGAGACAGAGCATGTAGTTGTTGTTGGCGGCTGAGGAGTAGCATAAGAAGATACGAGATAGGGATTATGTCGGTCAAAGGTTCTAGTCTTCCTAAGACTTCTTGGAGACGTAGAGGAAGCATCTCCTAACCACATGTCCGAGCCAGGACCCGAATCTTTATACTTGCCGCTACTAAACTGGAACTCCTCCTCCAACTCCATCTCATCCTTTTTCTCTGCTTCACTGGTACCAAGGACCCTGATTGATTTTCCCTTGTTCTTAGCAGTAGCCATAGAGAAGAGGAGTCAACGACGATGTCCTCTTTTGTCTTTGAGAAAACAGAGCAAGAGCGGGAGAAACAGAGAGATTTGTTGTGTGGTTATGAAATATTTTCCCCACTTTTATATCAGAACCGGTGGGGCTTAACTAAGATGTTGACATATATCACTAAGCAAAATATCTCAAGCCCTCTCAGGACCGTACTTGTGTTTCTTTTGGACGGTGGAACATTCTTTATTTTTCTACTTAATTATTACAAATACATTGTTGATAGTATGCACATCGTTGATAGTATGGTCGGCTAACCGCGGCTAAGGATGACATGCAATGAGAATGAGATTGAAGCAATTGATTGCGACGTAACGTGTATTTTAATTAGGCTTGTTATCATCATCTCTCGAAGGTTAGCGATTTGTCGTCAAAGTCAGCTTTGACTTTGTTTTTTTTTCTCTTATTTTTCTGTATACCCCACCTACAAAAGACATAAACAAAACCGACCAAACTTGAAACACACAAATTAAAAAAAGCTTATATGATAGTATAAGTTATATCTCATCCAACTTAACGTATCAACTAACTCAATAGAAAAAGAATGTACCCTACCCATGTCAGTATCACCATACATTCATAATATATATAACTTCTTTTAGAATTTATTTAAATTTTGGATGGCTGTTTCGATACATAACCTTCTAATAAGAAGTGTAAAGGCAGGCGTAAAAAAAGATTCGACCTTAAAAAGTAATTAATTTCAAGTCACATGAATAATAATTAAAATGATGTAATAACAAAATAACGAAAACATCTAAATAATGCTAAATAATTATAAAACGCTAAAAATACATCGTTTTTAACTATATTTTTAATAAATGTATTCAGAAATATTAAATTATTTTTCCAATACGATAAAATTAGATAAATGTTATGGATTTTCTTATCATTCACAACAAGGAAAAACTCTTGGATGGTAAACTGAATGGACTTTCAAGGGTTGAAAAATGGAATGTTTTCTGAAGCAGACCGATTTTATACAAGCCCCTCAATTCGCATTAGTAAAACCGATGTCTCCTTGCATAATATGGATTCCAAATATGTTATAATGTCTATTGACATGAAGAACTTAGAAACCTTGGTACATATTAAGATGACGTGGACGCAAGGAGGTGCCAAGGTGGGAGGCTGAAGTCTTAAACTTTCGGCAGATAAAGATAAACAAACTCCAAAACAAAACAAAACAAAAAGAAAACAAAGACAAGGGAAAAGGTTCGTGTTAGAAGAAAAAGTCAACAGCTTAAAGCTTAAAAAGTCGGTGAATGAATGGGTCAGCTCTCTCCACTTTCATTATCTCTCTATGCTCTATCTCTCCAATCATAAAACTTGCTATTCCAATTAAACTTATACACTATCCATTAGTATTTTATGTAGTATTCTTATTAAGATATTTTAACGTGGTCCATCATTCTACTTAATAAGTTTTTCTCTTCTTTTAAATTTATTGGCAGCAGTTTGAGAAAACGATTAGATTGATTAAGAATGCAACGAATGTCAAATCCCAAACCATTATCTTATACCAGTTATATTATGAGTGCTTCATATTTATATATTAACTTGCCAAAGTTTTGAAGATTATACTATGAAGGCTACTCAAAGGGACATTGATTCCTAGAAGATGATTTTATGATGTTAAGCCGTTGACTTTGGTAACTAAATCATTTGACCTTTGATGTTTCTGCCCCCTTTAGCAAATAGAAACTTAATAAGAAAATTTTCATTGAAATTTAGCATCCCAAAGAAAGGTGTAGAAAAGTTATAGTGTAATGTGATTGGTGAGGTGCATGTTCGACACTCTTCAAATGTTGATTGAAACTTTTTTTTGTGTGCAAAGTTGATTGAAACTTTAATATTTTTTCATTAATCGCTTAAAGTGTAGTAGTGTCAAAATATTGAGATGTCAAGTATAGAACATACTATCATTTTCAAAACAATTGTGCAATTTCAGTATAATCAGTATTTAAATCATTAATAACCTCATGTGTAATTAACTCTATTATATTATCGATTTTAAAACACAAGCCCCAAGACAATGTCCCTCATTCTATCTCATCAAATGCTCAACTTTTTTTTTTTAGTAAGAACATTAATTGGGTGCATTAATGAAGGTCACAGAAAAGAAGGGTTATAGAGGGTAAATTAAAGGTGATTGCACACAAAAGTATGTCTTTCAGTTTTTCACAGAGGAAGCTCATGACACTCACCAAAGCAGCACGAATGAAGTTCAAGTTCTTAATTAGGCTTCACATACTCTACATCATCTCCTCAAAATTTATATCATTTCATATGTTCGATCTTGTTTTCATGTGACTCTCTCCTCTTCTCTACCGTGAGTCTCTTCAATTTCCTAACCCTTTGTTAACGATCATATATACCTTGTTTCTCGCCGTACTATTTCATCCCAAATTTTACTTTTACCACTTGCGATAATATATCATGAAGTCTCTTCTTCTCCTTGCCTTTTTCCTCTCTTTCTTCTTTGGCTCTCTCTTGGCTAGGCATTTACCAACATCCTCCCATCCAAGTATGTATCTATGCACATCTTTCTTACTCCAGCTCTTTCACTATCTTCAAGATCTCTAACTTGTTCATGTCTGCGTGCATGTGCAGGTCATCATCATGTAGGAATGACCGGGGCATTGAAGCGTCAGAGGAGGAGGCCGGACACGGTGCAGGTGGCTGGGTCTAGGTTGCCAGATTGCTCACACGCGTGTGGCTCGTGTTCTCCATGCCGTCTTGTGATGGTTAGCTTTGTGTGTGCATCCGTCGAAGAGGCTGAGACTTGTCCAATGGCTTATAAATGCATGTGCAACAATAAGTCCTACCCTGTCCCTTGATCAGCCTCTTCTACACTTATTCTATGCATTCAACCGTTTTGTTTTCCTTTTGCTTCTCCGGGACATGACCATGTGTACGTATACAATGCATCTTTAATTAGTTTCTTTCTTATTATTAATAGGAATCTTAAACACAGTTTGATCCGAGATTAATTAATCAGAAAATATATGGATATCAAAAAATGAAAGCCACTCACCTATTTGGGCTCTCTCGCTGTATTATGGTCCATGAGGCCGTATTTAAGACAGCAACAACAAAAGTTGTAGACAGAATTATATTTAAAAGGCAACAACAAAAGTACGTATACGTTGTTACCACCAAACTTTGGAGGCTCGCTAATAATAACCACACTACCCATTTGTTACACACCCTTTATTTTCAACCATATCATCTCACCTTCGTTAAATGTTCCCACAATTAGCTCAGTATTTTACTATATACATACACACACATTCCCTCCACAGGATCAAACAAACACACGAGCTTTCTCCTCTACAACAAAATAAAATAAAATTAATGGCTTCTTCACTTATCACCTCCGCAGTCATTGTCGTGGTTTTAAGCCTAGTGCTTGGATCTGTAGAGCAAGTGAGTGGACTACGTCACGTTCCCAAGTCCCCTAAGACCACTGATGTCAAACACCCTGACTTTCTTGTAACCATTGAGCCCAAACCAACTATTCTCATTCCCGGTGTTGGAAGGTTCTTGCTTCCTCCCAAATGCAAGAAGCCGTTCTACCCTTACAATCCTGTCACCGGAGCTCCACTTACTGGTGGGGGAATCCCATCATATAATGGTGGACAAGGGGCCGGACCTCACACCCAACTCCCTGGTGGCGATGATACGCTTGTCCCAAACCCCGGATTTGAAGCGCCAACCCCGACCATTGGAGCTGGCACCGGAAGCAACGGCCAAGTTCCACCAGTGCCACTACCCTGAGTATTATTAATCTGTCAACAAATAAGCATATCTTAGATGCAAACATGTCTGTTTTGGTGTCTTGAGTCTTGGTTAGATAAGTAACCCGCTACTTTACTAGCCGTTTCGTTTGCCATCTCTTTTTCTCTCTGTGTCTCTCTCTATTTGCTACAAAAAGAGAGAATCTTGTTTCATGTTTTTCAGTTTGTCTTTAGATGAATTCATTTTCACATACCATTATATTAAAATAAAGGAAATGTTCCGCAGTAACATGTAAAGACTCCTCCAATTAGCAGTAGATACTAGATACTATACTAGTAATGACAATTAAATAAATGCAGAAAAAAAAGAAGTAAAACACTATCAAAAGTTGAAGTTTTGATGAATATACCAAATCAGATTGAATGTAACCAAATCGCTCATGTTCCTCAGACAAAACTGTGTACCAATCATGACCATATCCCACGCTAACCAATTTCTTATAAGTCATCTTAGTAGTAGCAGTAAAAATATAGCCATGGAAAGGTATCACTGATGATGCAAGGAGACATTGAAAGAACAAAATATACCGCCTGGTTTAGCATTGCGTAGCCCACTGATACGAATGGTGCAAAAGTTTCACACCGACGATGGATCAGTAGACCAAATCAACGCACTCAATATCTTGAGGATAATGAAACCACATAAAGGAAACGAAAAGAAAAGAAAATCAACAAAACCGAAAAGCCATGGTTCTGGGTCTTCATAAAGTCTGTGATGTCTTTGAGTTGTTTTGTTAATGGACAAAGAGGCAATGGAGGTTGATAGTGTCAGTGTTGATGCCCCGGAGGGAATGTCCCAACGTTAACTGTGGATTGATAATCCCAGAGTTTAAGAGCAGCAATTTTTAGAAATTAAAGGCACAAGAATAGCTCAATATTAAAAGATATGCAAAAACAATTCTACCGCTATTCATTCTACAATCTACTATTAACACAAGGGTTCATGAGTTGGTGATTAGTCCTCACCACTACTGTTTCAAGTTCAACAGTGTAGCCAGACAAAAATCGACAATGCTCCTAAAAGAACAGAGTGACTGGTATATATCAGAGAAAGATGAAACATTCCACAAGTACAATGATAGTATGAGAAAGAGAGAGAGACTAGACACACATGGAAGATTGGACAATAATAGTATTACATTATTCAGAATGTGGCGGATAAGTGTTGTGAATGGCTTACCCGCAGAAGAAACAAAGCAATAAAGTGAAAGAATTCACATATTATAGTGTGTAATCTACGGGGATGTAGAAGGAGAAGCCACTCGATCGGCTTCTATCATCGACTTTATGTAGTACTCTCCCGCTTTGTACGACGACCTCACCATTGGTCCTGATGCTACGTATCTGAATCCCTGTTTACAAGATTCCATATTAGCCTACTTTCCCATTGCAATTCTCAGCTAATAAAACTTGAAAACAAGGAAGAGACCATTACCATTTCCATGCCAAGAAGGCGATACCTCTCGAAGGCATCTGGTGTCACGTACTCAGCTACTGGCATGTGGCGTTTAGATGGTCGCATATATTGGCCAAATGTCATAACGTCAACCCCTGCTGCTCTCACCTTCTCCATTGTCTTAACCACTTGATCAGGGGTCTCTCCACATCCCAGCATTACAGAAGTCTTTGTTAAGGTGCCTGCAGGTGCATACTCCTTAGCCATCCTAAGCACATCCAATGACTGCTTAAAGTTAGCACGATGGTCCCGCACAAAACTCTGAAGCTCTTCAACTGTCTCAATGTTGTGAGCTAAGACATCAAGCCCTGACTTGGAAACCTTCTCAACACATCCACCATCTCCGCGGAAATCAGGAACTACATCATCAAACAACAAAACAAATTAAAAACCAAAACTCATGATGATCAATCCCACCAGATCATTATATTACCTAGTGCTTCAATCAACATCTCCGGCTTCAAGAATTTCAATCTCTGAACAGTTTCAGCAAAATGACCACTCCCTTGATCAGGTAAATCATCTCGATCTACACTGGTGATCACAACATAATCAACCCCCCAGGAAGCAATTGCTTCAGCCACATTGTTAGGTTCATTTGGATCAGGCGGTGGAGGTGTACGCGATGTCTTCACATTACAAAACCTAAAATAGAAGCCCTTTCAGAGAAAAGAGAGAATCAAGCTGGGCAAATTCGGTAGATGATGATACCTGCAGCCGCGTGTACATGTATCCCCAAGGATCATAATCGTAGCGGTGGCGGTTCCAGTTTCACCACCAGACCAGCACTCACCGAGATTGGGACATTTCGCTTCCTCGCAGACGGTGTGAAGCTTAAGGTCTCTCAATTTCTTCTTGATCTGGACATATCTCTCGCCGCCGGGAATTGATTCCTTCATCCATTTAGGTTTCGGGAGAGGTTTCTTTTTGGTTCCAACTTCCACCGAATAGGTATCGCCGTGGATGAAATCGGTTAGGGAAGGCGACTCATTCGCCAGCCGAGCTCGAAGAGCCTCGAGACTCTTGGGAGATTGCGTTACGGTGACCGGAGTTACAGCCGAGGAAGAGGAGAAGCATCTCGACGCCGGACGGAGGAATCTATAGAGCAAGGCGGAGCGCGAATGCATCTCAAACGTCCTGAGAAAAAGTCCCGATTTTGGAGGAATCTCACCGGTGACGGTAATGAGTTTAAGGTGACGATGAACCCTCTTCTTCTACAAGAAGGTCTCATTTGGGCCTATTGTTTATAAACTAAAGCCCATTATATTCCTTATCATAAATAAATGTAGGCCCATTAAAAGCTTCTTTGTCGTCTTCTCTGTTTCGTCTGCCCGTCAAATTTTGAAAACACAAGTTTAGATTTGCTTGTAAGAACTAAGAAGAATCGCATTCACACAGTGACGCTCTCTCTCACTCACTTGCAAAAAAACATTCCCTTTTCTCTTAAGATAACATAAAGTTCTCTTACTCACCTTTTTCCTTCGTCTGTCGAATCATATTCTTGGCTGCTAAGTTTTGCTTTTGAATTTTCAACGACTCTGTTCACTCACATATCTCTCTTAGTGTCTACTGGATTCGGAATGAGATCGATGAGATCTGGGAGAGACAACAACATCTGCTTCCTGGGTTTTCTCTCCTTTGCCCTTATCTCCCTTCCCTCCTTGTCACTTGCTCTTACCAATCCTGACGATGGTAAGCCCCTAATTCTCTCTGTTTTTCCCTTTTGTGTAATGGTAATGTTAGTATAGCTAATCGTACCCTGATTGTTTGCTTTAGTTGCGGCTATTAACAGTCTCTTCCTTGCACTGGAGTCTCCTCTTCTCCCCGGTTGGGTTGCATCTGGAGGTGACCCATGTGGTGAGAGCTGGCAAGGTGTTCTATGTAATGCTTCCCAAGTAGAAACAATGTAAAAAACGACACCTCCCATCTTCTTCTTCTTACTTTTCTTTATCATTCTTCTAACAACACTCTCACCCTTTTTCAGAATTCTCATCAGTGCCAATCTTGGAGGAGAGCTTGGTGTTGGCTTAAACATGTTTACCTCTCTTAAAGCAATGTACTTTATCCTCTCTTGCGTTTATGACTTTTGCTTCTTTAATCTGCTTCTCTCCTTATTTTTACCTTTTGATGTTTTGTCTCAGGGATTTTAGCAACAATCACATTGGAGGAAGTATCCCATCCACGTTGCCTGTTTCATTGCAGAACTTGTATGTTTCCCATTTTCCAACTCGCAAATCCCCTCTTTTTTCTTATTCAACATCTTGTATTACAATCTTTACATTTTCACAGGTTTCTTTCAGGTAACAACTTTACAGGAACCATCCCAGAATCTCTTTCCTCCTTAAAATCTTTGTCTGTCATGTAAGTCTCTGCTCTCTCTGTCATCACATTCATTCTCTACCGGTGATAAGCGTTTAAGACTTCTTTGGTCTTACAGGTCCTTGAACAATAACCTTTTGTCTGGCAAGATACCCGATGTCTTTCAAGACCTTGGCCTTATGATCAATATGTAGGTCTGCTTTCTAAATCAGCTGTGTTAAGATTGTTTTCTGTATATATGTGTAACCGAACATTCGACATATGCGTAGAGATTTGTCTAGCAACAATCTGAGTGGACCATTACCTCCTTCCATGCAGAATCTTTCGACTCTTACATCCTTGTGAGTTTCTCCTTTGCATTCCATATACATATCAGTCTGTGTTGAGTAGGTCTCATTCAGTTCGTTGTTCTGATTTCTCATCCTTTCAGGCTTTTGCAGAACAATCATCTTTCAGGAGAGCTTGATGTTCTTCAAGATCTTCCCCTCAAGGACTTGTACAAATTCTTTGCCATCCCATCTTCTTTTCCTGTCAACTGTTATATATCTTGCCACTTGCTTACTCTCATTCTTATTAACTCTACAGGAACGTTGAGAACAACCTCTTCAATGGACCTATACCAGAAAAGTTGTTGAGTATACCAAATTTCATGTAAGCTGCAACAGTTTTCATTGCTCGTTCCAACTTTACATCTACAAATTCTGCTACTTTTTCTTGTCAAAGTATCAGTCCGCTGATGTGACAAACTATGATGCAGAAAAGGCGGTAATCTGTTTAACGTCACTATTGCTCCATCGCCTTCACCTGAAACACCTCCAAGTCCAACATCACCTAAGCGGCCATTTTTTGGACCACCATCTCCCAATGCATCAGCTGGTCATGGTCAGGCACACGTGAGATCACCCCCTTCTGATCATCACCCATCCCGACCAACTCCTCAAGGGAAAGAAGACTCATTTACCAGTAAAAGAATTATTTGGATATCCATTCTTGGGGCTTTTTCATTTGTGGTTTTGGCCTTGGTATGTCTACTTTGTGGGAGAAAATGTCTCAGAAAAAGAGAAGACAGTGAACAACTATCCAAACCGCACCTAACTAGTGAATACGGGAGGGCAAGGGAGGGTTCTCGCTCAAATGCTTCTATGCTTCCTCCATCCAATACATTCAATAAAGGTGAAATCTCATATCTTGATTTCTTCACTTTTAGATTTCAAGAAAGTCACATGTTTGTTTTCTCTTCTTCAATGAAATTCAAACAAAAGACAAGGAGGCTAGACCAAAAGAGAGAGTAGGAGGTGCTTCGAAGCTGCATGGTGGGGCAGAAAGAAGCGTAGGAAGTGAATCAAAGCAGGAGAGTCATGAGATAGACATGAATGGCAATGCTATGGATTTGATGCATCCCTCATCAATTCCACCTATCAAAAGGGTCATCGCAAAGGCGACTGAACCTGCTGAAGCATCTCTAAAAAGGACAACCAGTAAATCCCATGGTCCCTTGACAGCTGTGAAGCATTTCACGGTCGCATCTCTACAACAACACACAAATAGCTTTTCCCACGAAAACCTTATTGGAACAGGCATGCTTGGGAGTGTCTACAGGGCAGAGCTTCCAGGTGGAAAGGTATATATGCATTACATTCATTCTTTCTTTATGTGTATTCAATTTCCGCAACTGATAAGTTAGTTTACTTTCTTGGATAGCTCTTCGCTGTGAGGAAGTTGGATAAGAAGTCTCCCAATCATGAAGAAGAAGGCAAATTTTTGGAGCTAGTGAATAATATAGATAGAATACGGCATGCCAATATTGTCCAACTCGTGGGTTTCTGTTCTGAGCACAGTCAAAGGCTTCTGATCCATGAGTATTGTAGGAACGGTACACTGCACGATTTGCTGCATATTGATGACAGGTTGAAGATTGAACTATCATGGAATGTCCGTGTTAGGATTGCACTAGAAGCTGCAAAAGCTCTGGAGTATCTGCATGAGATCTGTGATCCACCTAGTATCCACCGAAATTTCAAGTCTGCAAATATTCTCCTTGATGACGATATAAGGGTGCATGTCTCAGACTGCGGCTTGGCTCCTCTAATCTCCTCAGGTGCCGTAAGTCAGGTAAGCAAGACTCCTGAGAAATCTGATTTGCTTGTCTCATAGCATTTGTATATGTTCCACTCCAAGCTAGTTTGTGCTTGTTTTAGTTATCGGGTCAACTCTTAGCGGCCTACGGATATGGAGCTCCAGAGTTTGAATATGGGATCTATACAATGAAATGTGATGTCTACAGTTTTGGAGTAGTTATGTTAGAACTCTTGACAGGTCGCAAGTCATATGACAAGTGAGTGGAAATGAGGTCTTATTCATATGTATTTGTGGTTTGAACTTTTGTTCTTAAAAAGAAATGGAAACGTTATGCAGGAAACGGGATAGAGGAGAGCAATTTCTGGTGAGATGGGCAATCCCACAGCTTCACGACATTGATGCATTAGCGAAGATGGTCGACCCATCCCTCAAGGGTGACTATCCAGCCAAGTCGCTGTCACACTTTGCTGATGTGATATCACGTTGTGTTCAGGTAAGCATCACTAGAAAAGAATACAAATTTTCTTACACCAATGTGAACTACAGTGTGTATTAACATCTATGTGTTGGGACAGTCGGAACCAGAGTACAGGCCACTAATGTCAGAAGTGGTTCAAGACCTCTCAGACATGATCCAGAGAGAACATCGGAGAAATGACTCAAATGGGGATAATCAGTATACGGGAAGAAGATAGTTTAAGGAGATTGTCTCTTATACAAAACAAGTGGTATTATTAGTATTCTTTAGAAAGTCGAAACCATTGTTCTTTAACGAGCCTTGCTTGTATTATTATATATGTAGAGTGTGTGAGTGTGACACAGGCACACAGCTTACTCTGCTTTGGCCTTTTAGTCTATCCACAACACCCCCAATGTATTTCCACCGGATTAGGATTAGCAATCTCTGAGTTTTTCCAAAAATCCATAGTACTGCTACTTCAAATTTTGAATCTTTTTTCTTTCTAAATAGTATTTTATCATATTCTTCATAATATGATTCATCTCTTTAGTTTTGTCAACCAATAATGTTTTGTTTCTCGTTTCAGTGTGATGATGATTGTGAATTAGATAAAGCAACTACGGTAAAACCACTATAAATTAAAACTATGCAGAAAATAATAAATTATACCGGTCTCGAGTCGGATTAGTGTAAAATTAACAAAATTCTAGATAAAAGTATGGTATCAATAACATCATAAATTAATAATCACATAATTAGATCTATATTTAAGTTAATATATAATCTATGGTTTTAATTTTTTTTAAGTATTGAATTTTCGTTAGAGTATTTCTCAAACTTTTATTGAATCAACCAATTGTTTTGTCTCTAAATTTAATTGAATTATGTTGTGTTTTTAAACTATCCTATGATAGTATATCGTTTATAACTTCGTAATACAATTAGCCATTATTTTTTTGCAAATTTTCAACTTTTTGGTATGCATCATGTTCATTCCAATAGTCTACTATAGTTGAAGTTATTAATCATAAACTTAAATTTATGTATATCATTTGTATAAATGATACAATTATTGTGATTTACTGCCAAATGATTTTTTTGAAATATTAAATTTACAATTCTGATATTACAAAAATTATAACATCCAAATTGAATTATTTCAACTCATATTTTTCTAAAATTTTAAAAAATTAAAACAAACATCTTTATAAAGTAATGGTGCTTTTTTTATAGAAAATTTATCATCACTATAAATTAATAAAATATTATGGTCCCATCATTATTATTAATTTTTGTAGATTTTCATTTTACTAATGTTAAAATGTTGGTTTGTTGGTTATCTCCGGATTAGAAAACCGGGTATAACCCAGACGCGCCAAACACTTCCTTATTACTCTAAAACGCGCACCCAATTGCTTCATCTCCAATCGCTCTCTCTCTCTCTCTCTCTCTC
>Ga0041059_1001406_pt1 | contig 19125 bp, 6 predicted proteins | sample AraColnosormetaG_FD_56232 | JGI IMG/M metagenome (GOLD analysis project Ga0041059, IMG submission 56232) | Arabidopsis roots microbial communities from North Carolina, USA - Col MF nosort | ecosystem: Host-associated > Plants > Roots > Unclassified | place: USA: North Carolina | collected 2013-09-02
GAAGAGCCATCATCTCGAGGGGGCGTATTAGGGACAATGTCCCACATCGGAAGTTGAGTAGGATCTTAAGTGGTATATATAAGATATGGGCCTCTCCACCTCTTGCCAATTGGTTTTAGGTTGGAAGCCCACGCTCTAATATATTAGAGTTTAACTTGGTCACGATACAAAATTAATTAGTATAGTTTAAGACTTGATCCAAAATCATTTTTTTTTCTTTTCTTATCATTCATTCTTTTGTTTGTTTTGAATTGTATTTGTATCTATTCTTTACTCTTTTTACTTTCATTGAGTTTATTATTTAATAGTTTGCCATCAATATAGTAATTGCACCAAATGTAATTGTGATAATTATATCCAACCAATGTTATAATTAATTTGAGAACAATTTATTTTTTATATCTTCAATTCTTCATCTCAAAGCTTTGTCAATTTAAAGGAACATTAACAACTAGCTCATACATTTATTACCATTTTTTGATCATTCTAACACTCTAATTTGTCGTTATTTAAAAAAAAATTGTTGTTTGCTAATATGTTTTTTTCGTATGTGCTCTTATTTAATTTTCTTACATGACTTTGTCTTTGTTGACAAAAAAAAAAGGATAGAGACATTGTCTTGACATTTTTGTGCAAGTTTAATGTATCTATTTCACTATTTTGTTCTTAGGTGTTAGGACAAGACATAACTTAGATTCTAGTTGCAAGGATGCTGCAGTATCATATTCATACGTCAATTATTAAGAAGCTATATCAATTGTATTCATTCCCCTAAATTCATAAATCTATTTGAAAATTTTAAATTTTGCTGCCTTGAAGAAAATTATTTTTCTAAATCCATTATTCTTTCACACGATCATTATATTGGCGAACTAAGACCATGAACATAGATGATACATTTAGAGTATTAAGAACTATAAAATAATCTTTTATAGATTAGACAATATATTTAGGTCTGATCCCGTATCAGTGCAGTGATTCTTTTGATACCTAGTATTAGATGATGTAGAGGCTCATGATTCGTATGTGAAACTCGTTATTTTCTGAAAGCAAAAAAAAAAAGAAAAAATTCGATAGTCTTTCTAGTGTTTTAGCTAACTAACTATATTTTCTGAAAGTGAGTAATTTAGCAGGCTTTTTGTGATTATGCGATATAATTTTGCAGTAATTTTGTAATCTTATGTTATTATATATTTATTTCCCGATTTTGCAGTAATTGTTTTTAATGATACCAATATCGGTCTAGCACTGGAAACAAATTTATTACCAATATTATAAAAAATCTCAAATAATACATAAACATTAAAATTAATACTAAAAAATTGTTAATAATACTCATAGAGTATAACTATGTGCATGCTCTAATGTTTCTGCATTTTTTAGATCTTTTAGTGTTTTCAAAACATTATTTTTTGTGTATTACACTCAGTCACCATTTTCATACAGTAAATAAAACGAAGAACCTAACCTAATTTACTAAATCGTACGTAAATTGAATGCAAGAAGCCAAAAAATGATCTCTCTCTCTCTCCCACTTTTCGTAACATCATTAAAGCCACTTTCGAGCTGAATTTAATTTCGTCCTCTTATTTTTGGGATAACATTGATTTTTGTCCTAGTTCTCTTAAAATTTTACCGGAAAAAGTAAATATAATTTGACATAAAAGCAAGTCTTTTCCATATAGTACAATTTTTTGTCTTATTGTATGAATCAGACTCTGTCAATGATTTGGCAGGTCTCAGTAGAAAATAGTACTAAAGGCTACTTACTCTTGTAAGTTGTGTAATGCAACTGTTTATTTATTTATTTATTTTTAAAGCATTTTAGGTCTTTAGCACAAATTATTGCAGAAAGAACAGAAGAGTACAAAATTATTACTCTTTTGGAGTTTTCTGAAACCTCTGTTTCTCTAAGAGGCTCTTGTCAATTGTAAAAATCTTTGAATATTTATTTTATATGTATAGTCTTGAGCATTCAGTTATCCATTCGGTTTTGGTATGTATCTATTCGGTTATCGATTTTTTCGGTTCTAAAATTTAGTATCCATTTGGTTATTTTAAAAGTTTATTTCGGTTTCGGTTCGGTTCCGGTTTTTTTTGTTTTAAAATTAAGTATTCATTCGGTTATTTTACTTTGAATATTTTTGGTTATTTTAGACCTTTTTAATTTTTTTGGATATCTTTTTTGGCCATTTTTGAGTATTTTTAATATATTATATATATTTTCAACTTAATTTAAATTTAGTCTAAAAATAACTAATATTTTTGAAAAACTATTTCGGATCTTTTCGGATATCCAAAATATTTCGGTATGTATCCATTCTGTTTCGGTTCTTTCGGTTGTAGAATTTAGAATCCATTCGGTTATTTTCCAATTTTCTGTTCGGTTTAGTTATTTTTGTTTCGGTTTCAGTTCGGTACATTCGGTTCGGTTTATTTACCCAGACTTGTATATGACTTTTCTATTTCTTTTATCTTATTTTGTGTATATATATATATATATATTCTCACTTAACTCAAAAACAACAACATCAACAACAAAACTCTTTAAAAAGCAAGAAAACTTTCACTAGTAGTTGAAGAATTTCTCTCTTCCTCTACTTATTATTATTATCAACTGGTGATTTGATTTCTCTCTCTCTCTCTCACAATGGATTCATTAGGATCAAGAAGAAGGACACATAATAGCCGTAGGGTTCCTTCAATGGGAATAGAAGGGGACGAAGAGTTTCAAGAAGAAGATGTGTGGTCAGTTTTACGAGAAGGAGAAACTTCAAGTCCTGAAATGAAAATACCCAAAAGTCATTTCTCTTCCTCATCATCTTCTTCCTCTTCACCATGGAACATTCGTAGAAGCAAGGAGGTCTCAGGAGTGAAACAATCATCAGCACCTATGAATGTCCCTGATTGGTCCAAGGTTTATGGTGACTCAAAGAGCAACAGAAGGAGTAGCCATTTGCATTCTCATGCTGCTGACGATGATGATGAAGATGATGATGGTTGCATGGTTCCTCCACATGAATGGGTTGCAAGAAAGCTAGCAAGAACACAGATCTCTTCTTTCTCTATGTGTGAAGGAGTTGGAAGAACACTTAAAGGAAGAGATCTAAGCAAAGTGAGAAATGCTGTCTTGTCAAAAACTGGTTTCTTGGAGTAAGTAGGATAAAATATCTCATCATCATCATCACCATAATTATCATCCATGTGCATGGAATATGAATCCCATAACTCTTGTTTAACATTATCATCATGAAAAACTCAACTTTATGGTATCCACATCATCATCATTATCAATGTCATTGTCGTCATCATCATGTGGGGATCACTATACCAAGAGTCTTTTTGTTAAGTTTTTTTTTTCTTTATTGTTGTTATTATTTTTCAATGTGTTATTTAGAGTAGATAAGTATCATAGTGATGATGATGACTTGTCAGCCCCATGCATGGGTCCCGTTTTATGTTCTTCTGTTGTTTTTGGTTTCTCTTTGAAGGTTTTTTTATGATCTTAAATTAGAGCCTAGAGAGGGGCATCTCCTTTAGAACCTTTAATTGGAGTTGAGTTCTTTACCATGTTTTGGTGAAAGATTTTGTCGTTTGCTATCGACAATGTTATATATAAATTAGATATCTTTCTTTCTTTGTTAATATTAGCTATGTCCATCTTTGGCTAATTATGTATTTGGCAAATCTGCTACTAAATATCATTAATTTAGCCGATTTCATGCAAAAATAAATAAGCCCTAAAATGCTGAGTTTCCAATTCTGAAGACATTTTCAACCATATCAATCGATCAATGTCATATATTCACATATCGAAGGTGTACATATAAAGGATTGAATCCATGATTTTCCTTTGAACTCTTTTATGAATAGTTTTGAATGTTTTTTTGTTTGATTATAGTTATAAGATATTTAATAGCGGTGAGTGAACGAGACCAAAAAAAAGGTGATTAAATGTAATAAACTTTAAAACTATGGGATATCGAGAAGAAAATAATGTAACGAGAAAACATCACATTAGACTTCAATAATGCTTTTAAATATAGAAAAAGGATTGATAGTAGAAGCAAAGATTTTTATATTGGTATGATTAGTAGTAAAACAACACGGTAAAAAAAAAACAGTAGGCGAACCAAATAGTTAGATTTTGATTGGTAATCTCGTATGGTTGCAGTATTTTACCGTTCTAAACTTCTAATTATTACTAGTGACGAAAACGTTGAAAAACGAGATTTTTAAAAAAAAGTTGTAACTATTTTTTTTAACAAAAAAAAGTTGTAACTATTTTGGTATTGTTTATTGTTTTTTTTATATACCTAAAACCTCTAACCTTGTTTTTTACCAGTCTTACTTTTGACATAAATAAAAATAGTGGTTAGAAATAGTTTTCAGTTCTGCTGCTTTCTTACCCTTTTTATGTCTTTATGATTGGTAATTTGGTATCAATCGGAACAAACTAAAATTGTTAATTGTAGTCCTTAGTCCTAATAGTTCGGTTATCCATTCGGTTTCAGTTTGTATCTATTCGGTTTCAACTTTTTCGGTTCTAAAGTTTAGTATTCATTTGGTTATTTTGAAAGTTTGATTCGTATCGGTTTTTTCAGTTTTAAAATTTAATATCCATTCTATTATTTTGCTTTGAATATTTTTGGATATTTCGGTTATTTTGGATATTTTCGATCATTTTTGAATATTTTCGGTTATTTTTTCGAGTATTTTTACTATTTTATATATCTTTTCAATTATTTTTAATTATGTAGTCTAAAAATAAATAATATTTAGTATCCATTTAGTTTTGGTTCTTTCGGTTCTTTCATTTATAGAATTTAGTATCCATTCGAATATTTTCCAATTTTTGGTTTGCTTTGATTTAATTAGTTTTGCTTTGATTTTGATTCGGTATATTCGAGTTGGTTTATTTGTCCACGCCTAGTAGTCCTGATCATGTAAATGACAGAAAAGCCCAAACGAGATCCAAACCTATAAAGGCCCAATAAATAGTTCACAAACTCATGACCACTACAATCCAACGACGTCGTATCATCTCGCTGACGTAAGATAAGCATCGTAACTAATTAAAATCCAAGTAATAAGTTTGGGTGCCGTGCAGGTAACAATCACTAAACCCTAAATCCATCCTCTCTGTTTCCTTTATATATATTCTCTCCTTTTTTCATTTTTTTGATCCTCTTCTTCTTCTACAATCAAAATTCATTTTTTTTTCCTCTGATCATCATCGAACCCTAGTTTCGTCTTTTGGGTACGTTTGATTTCGCCTCTCCACTTTGTCAATTTCGAGTTTTTGTGGTTTGGGTTTTTTTCCCGATTTAGCCTAACAGATAAAGTTTCGAGTTTTGTTTCTCTTAATCATCGTAGATACTAACCGAATCATCATGGAGAAGAACTCCTTCAAGCTTTCTAATCCTCTGGGTTAGTTTCCTTGTTTCTTCTTTTTTACTTTTTGCAATTTCTGTAGGGTTTTTGCTTGATTGATGTCACTCGATAAGCGTTTAAAGGATAGTTGTTTACTTCTTTGGTTTTCTTCGATCTTTTGGGCTTTGGATTGTGTTACGATTATGATCTTTGTTAAAGGAACTCAAGTTTTGATTAGCCTGATCACGAGTTTGTTGGTTCTGATTCTCGATCTCTGATATTGGTTACTCTGTTTGTATTCTCCATTGATTTACATTAACACGATTAAGTTATTAGACCTAGTTTGTTGTTGAATCTATAAAGATTTAGTACTTGTGCCTCTGGAATTTTCCTGGAAGTTACTTGAATTACATGTCACTAAGATGTGTTCATGTGTTTGTATAATCCGTTAGTTGTGACTGATTTTTTATGGTTTTGTTTTGGTTTCAGAGATGAGAATGGCTGAGTCTACTCGTATCAGAGCGAAATACCCTGAAAGAGTTCCCGTATGTTTTCTAAACTCTCACTTTACGGAACAAGATTTACAGTGTCACCCTAAGTTTCTAATTAGAGAACTCAATACAGGTGATTGTGGAAAAAGCTGGACAGAGTGATGTTCCTGACATTGACAAGAAGAAGTGAGTAATTTGTTTTACATATTATCTCTATCTCTCTTGTTGGATCATAATGGTATCAAATCACAAATTAGCTTTCAATCTCCTTTGAGTCTAATGGAAATGTGATATGATCCGGTAATCCTTTTAATCACTAGCTGATGAAATTTTGAGTCTAACTATAGTTCTCATTCTTCAAAACTTGTCCCTTGGTACAGTTTAGCAGTTTCTAGATACAGAGATTGAATTGCATAGCATTATTTTTTGCTGGTTTTGATGTTTTTTGCTGACACCTGTTTCTTCTCTTTAGGTATCTTGTACCAGCTGATCTAACCATTGGCCAATTTGTGTACGTTGTGAGGAAAAGAATCAAGCTTGGAGCTGAAAAAGCCATCTTTGTCTTTGTCAAGAACACATTACCACCAACTGGTAAAGGATTTTAACACTTTTTAAACCTTGTGTGAATCTTCTACTTCTATGGTTCATGTATAAATATGGTTTCTCTCTTTTCTGGTTCTTACAAACAGCGGCATTGATGTCTGCAATCTACGAAGAACACAAAGACGAAGACGGGTTTCTCTACATGACATACAGTGGAGAGAACACATTTGGTGGATCTTTCTACTGCTAATTACCTCAGCTTCTACGTCTGATCCTCTTGATGATTGTACATTCTCGTCGACCTTAATAATGTCATTTTACTTTCTTGGTTTAACCTTTTGAGCTCTCTTACTATCTCTTGCATTTGAAGATGGTATTTGAAACAAGATTCTAATTTGACTCTCTAGTTTCTTTGTTTTGTTTCCTCTGCATCTTCTCTATTGCCATTGAATAAAATAACCTCTATAGTAATATCATCATCAACGTTGATAAGTTCGTCTGATCAATTTACTAATTAGCTAAATTGTCTAAACCGAAGAAAAATCCTAAAATTGAATTAACCGAAAAAAACCAAACCAAACCAAGCACAAACCAAAAATTGAATTGGAAAATTCGAGACTTATATTATTCTCTTGGTTCTACGGACATGGACCGAGTATAGCTTCTGATCTTGCGACTGTTGCTGTCTCCGCCGCGAATCGTTCTCCTACCTTCGTCAACTACACCGGCAAGGTACGAAGCTTTTGTTATACTCTAATTAGATTTGTGGTATCTTCGTGAACCTTCAATTCAATTTAGGGTTTCTCAATTCGATTACAAAGATTCGTACTTGATTTGTTTTCGAATTGCTGGACGAGTTTGTCTTATTGGGAAATGATTTTAGTAAATCGTTGAAGAGAAATCAGGAAAGTTGAATACTTTCTCTCTTAAAGTTTTGAGCTTTTTGGATTGTAAAATTGGACTAATGGAGAATTCAATTCTGTGTTAGAGTTGTTATCATGAAGAAAGGTTTGATGCGATGGGATGATGATGATGATGATGATGATGAAGACTCTTCTGAGGAATCATCATCGTCTTCTGCTTCTGATTCAAATGTGGATAATACAGAGATTGGGGAGAAGAAGAAGAAGAGAAAGAGCAAGAAGCCAATAGGTAGGAGAAAAGCTTCATTGTTTTAACTTTGTGAGAGCTCTTTTATGTAACTTTGTTTTTTTTTTTACGGTTGCAGCGAGGTTTGCGAAGAAAGATAAGAAAGCTTTTGACTATGAATCTCTGCAGCAGCATGGTTACAAAGCTGTTGGTCTTTCTGATATTCCTGCTCCCATGGAGAAACAGGATTGGTCATGGACTACGGGAAAGGATAAACAAAGAGTAGAGGAAGTGAAAGAAAGTTATCAAGAACGAGAAGCTACAAGAGCTGCTGCGGTTACTGGTGGCGAGACGATTGCGAATGCGCAGTTGCGGAATGATAGGAAGAATCTCTCTTTTTCACAGAAGGAGAAGAAGAAGAGAGATTTGGGACAAGCAAGTAGAGGCAAGAATTATGTTGAAGAAGAGAAGAGACAGTTGAGAGAGAGTGGTGTTTACTCTGGTTTTGACTCTTAAGAGACTCAACTTTGAGGTAATGTCTTTGTATTTGATGGTAATTTTATATGAATGTGAAGAAACTAGAGCTTGAATTCTCTTAGTGTCACAAATTTGTATGGAGAATAATCAGTTGCTTAGCATTGTTTACTCGTTCTGATTCCTGAAGATCTCAGCTTTGAAATGTATCTTAGTGTTCCTGAAGATCTCAGCTTTGAAATGTATCTTAGTGTTCCTGATCTCAGCTTTGAAATGTATCTTAGTATATGATGATAATTTGATATGAATACGAAGAATCATGGTCTTGATTTTCATGGAGAATCATCAGTTTCTTAGCTCTATATTCTCAAAAATGAATGCAAAGAAGAAACAGAGGCTTGATTTTAATAGACACCACACATTTACATGAAGAATCAACACTATCGCAACTTTATAAATCTTACAATACTGCAATTACTCAAGCTTTGTAGCAGAGCTTATCTCTGACTTTGTGATCCAAAGCTTTGAATTGATTCTCCAAACACCAACTTCATCTGTTCTAGCAATCTGGAACGAGACGAAGATATAATTCTTATTCCTCATAGAAATGTCGACTGGTTTTGTGGTTTACTTATCGGACAAGATTCAAGAACGAAGTCAAAGACTCAACATCTCTCTTCTCAGACGGATACTTGATCGGTCTCGATGAGTTCTTAGGGAAAACCAGAATGGTAGGGAAGCTACCGAGCTGCAATTCCTGCTTAGCAAACTCCTTCTGGTCACCATCTGCTCTGAATTTGGCAACCTTAATCCCACTTCCAGCCAATTTATCCGCCAGTTCATCATACGATGCTTCCATGGCTTGACAAAAGGGGCACCACGGAGCATAAAGCACGACGATCCAAGGCTCTTTACGGTTCTCCAACTTCATCAAATTCTCAATCCCCTGCCTGCTCAAAGTCACAAGATTCTCACTCTTAAAGATATCTGCAACAGCGGATTTCGATTCCCCGTTCACTTTAGCATCATCGGAGTTTTCTTTGACATTCCCTTTGTGAAGTCCACATTCCTTGGCTTTAGCATCTTCCCACCACCATCTCCCTTCTCTCTCGTGCTGACCCGGTAAAACCGCTTTCGTGCAAGGCTCACATCCAATCGATATATACCCTGCCGCATGCAATGTGTTAACCGGAACATCCATAGTCCTCAAGAAGTTCCAAACATCATTCCCTTCAACATTCGCAACCGGATTCCACTTCACCAAACTACCAACTCCACCATCCAAACCTTCAAACACCGGATCAACCTGAACAACCGGAATCTCAGACCTTGTCCCCGGAGATTGATCTTTCCTCTGACCAGTAATCCAAGCCTTTAAACCCTTGAGAGCACGCCTCAAAGGTCTCACCTTTCGAACACGGCAACACTCCTGATGACCATCCTCATAAAAAGAGAACAATCCCTTGCTCCTAACCAAACCTTGAACCTCAACAGAATCAGGAAACATATACTCAATCCTAATCCCATAGTGCTTCTCCACCGCATCGAAAAACCGATACGTCTCAGGATTCAACCTCCCTGTATCCAAACTAAATACTCTAAATGGCCTCCCAGTCAAATGAGCGTACTCAATAAGAGCAACATCTTCTGCACCACTGCAAACACACAAGAGCCAAAACAAAGATCAGCAATCTTTCTTCAAAAGCTATCAAAAAGCAAACTTATATCAAATCTCATGATCGATATATACCTAAATGCAATGGCGATATCGTTCCCGTATTTCTCAAGAGCTTTGTCCATAATCTCAAGAGGTGAAGCATTCTCTAACTTCTTAGCAAGCTCTTCAAAATCCTCAATCTCAACCACTTCAACTTCCTCTGCAATTTCTGCTACCATTGTTGCCGCAAGAGGAATCATTGAATCCTTTGTCTTTGGTTCAGCGTTTAAAGGTTTAACAGATGATGATCGCTTCCCAGATAGATTCAGAGACACAGGAGCAACATGAACACGATCCAATAACCTCAACGAACCAATTTGCGAAACTGTAAGAAACAAAAAAAAATCGAAACTTTTAACAATTCATACCCAAATTAATCAAATTTCTTGTGTGATAATCAAAACCCACATTGACCCATCAAACAATTTCTCAGATTTCGGACGAACAAATTGAAATTTCTCAGAATTGAAAGTAAATTATACCTTTTGGCTCCAATGAAACACCGAAACGAGAGTTTATGATCCCAGAAGACGAAGAAGAAGAAACATTTACAGACATTGCCATCTTCACAGCAAAAATTGGATTTTTGTTTTCTCTAAGATTTGTTTTGATTCTTCGTTTTTTATTTTCAATTCAAGATGATTTGTGAGAAGCGTGGCATTATATAACAAAAATACGAAGAACCAGGTGATTCCAGATTCATTGAACCTGGACACATTGGTTTGTTTTTGGTGACTGCGAATATTCTGGTCCAAGTTGATGATGTGGCAAGTTTAATTGGATGAATTTATTTTTAAAATCATCTCTGATTTGAAGGTAGTCAATTTTGGCAGAACCAATCAATTTTTTTAATTATCTGTTTCCTTTTTTCCACATGTTGGAATCAATTCACTAAATAATTTTTTGTTCAAATTTTTTAAAATTTATAATTAAATTTAATCCATATAATTATTTTAATATTGGATTACCAATAAAACATTTATTATTAAAACAATATTCTCTCTGTTCTTTTTAATTGATTTTTTAGAAAAAAAATTGTTTCAAAAAGATTGATTTTTAGATTTTCTATGCACTAATTATTAGTTATTAATGATAAATTTTAAAGTTCAACACAAATAATTAAATATCATTGATTTAGAATTATAGAAAAATATAAATCACAAAAATCGATACATTTATAATCAGTTTTAATATGTTTTCTTAATATGTGTGTTTTGTTAGAAAATCAATTAAAAATAAACAAAGAGAGTAATAGCTTGTAATATCTTAAGTTTTTAAATAAAAAGTCATTTATCAAATTTTTTTTATTATTATGAATCTATGATATACTCTTTTTTTTGATAAAGATTTTATACATTCTTCTCTTTTAAATGCAAGCATTTTTTAATAGAAACTTTTGTTATTTTTCTGGTCCCATATCTTAATTTAAAATATACTTATCAACAATAAATTAATATATTGGTAAAGTTAATTACATAAGCTGAAACAAGTTAGGTGATTCACCTACCTATACGTTATAATGCATGTGGCAAAATGAGAGTAACACATGTTTGTTTGTTTGTTTTTTTCTCTTCTTGTAATAAAATAAGAAAATAGCTAATTTCTGATGTGTGAGACTCATTTCTAGAAGCTTTAAAAGAGATTTATATGGATTGGTTAAACGGTGATAGAATATATAGTTTATGCTTAAATTAGTGGATAATTAAATTTAAACACTATCTAATAAGGATCATAAAAACAATTATCATCTAGATGTAGATAAGATATTAATATTTTCTAACTCCTTTTTAGGATCATTACGATAATTTGTTTTTTTCATCAAACACCATTTATATTAAGTTATCGGAAAGAGACTCTCCGCTAGAAAGAATCATTCAGGAACCGATGTGCTTACATGGGAGAAAAGGCTATTACGAGCCCGAGTTTTCTTAGCTAAACAATCTGCTCGAGTATTAGAACTACGAGGAAGAAATCTAATACGAAAAGAAGGAGAAAAATAAACTAAGGAGCGATAGGATGTCAATTCCGCTGCGAATGTCGGCCAATCTTCTTGATTGTTAATGATAGAAATCAGGTCTGAACAGTCGGAAGCAAAAGCGCCAGAAGTATCGCTAATAGAGATCATGCATTCTATTGCCCATAGCAAGGAATAAAATTCCGCATGAAGCGGTGATAAACTTCGTCGAGCACTCTTGAGGCCAAGATGGAGGACTAAGTCTTGTCGAACAAGGACCCAACCATGTCCGCTTAAGGGGTCCTCTGCAATGAATAACACTTTTTATTCTGAGGTATTCCATAGCCCCTGATCCATCTTTCAATTAGTTTTGTTGGCTATTGGGCCGAATAACAGCAAGTCCTTTTAATAGAATATTAGATTATTAGTGTATGGTTTGGGCTTTCTTCATGTAAAAACCATTGATCCATCTTTCAACTAGTTTTGTTGGTTATTGGGCCGCATGATACATTTTAGCATTTGTTCTACTCTTCTCGGGAACTAAAAATGAAATCAATATACAAATAGTCTTTTTTTGTTTAATAAAATTCTATCAGCTGATCCAATCAGTTCTTCTAGAAACGGCCCAAAATGTTTCAGATTGGACTTCTTCCTGAAGGACCACCACACATTTTTGACTATCAGGTGAACCAATTGGACCAAGGTCTTACTAACATATTTCCTAAACAAATGTGATATACACAATAGTTTATAAAAAACTTCTATCAATCTTTATACTTATGGTCAGATTCCGTTTATAAAAATAGGAAAAATTATGTGTTAAGAAATGTATTACCAGTGTCATTTTCTTGATAATTAGTCCATTATGATTCAAAATTTCTAATTTAACTCATCAATCTTATAAAATCAAAACTTTTGATCCATTTGGATAAAACGTTCGGATTGGCCCATATCACTTTGACACTGATAGAACAATTGGGAAATCATGCTCACACATTGCATGCTGCAATTCACAAACCATTTGAAAACTGGTTTTAGCTAATAAAACTATTTCGGTCTAAATAAACCCGTTAGGTCATTAGTAATTTAGTATCCATCAACAAAACGGACATGGCCGGTCCTAAACAGAGCCTCGTGAAACATTGACTTTGGGCCTCTGATTTGTTTTTAAAATTTTACAGTATAAAATAGGCCCAAATTATTTAATTTTATAATATAAAGAACCCATGTTTTCTAAATCTTAGGAAATAACCTCAAAAACGTTTTTTGTAACTTTGGTTTCCAAAATTTCAGGACTAGGCAGTCCTAAGCACAACTCTGAAATTTCGTTGTTATTGCAATCACCGGCAACTCAATAGGTCGATGAAAGAAAATTGCATAAAAGCTTGACAGTTTTTCCTTTTATACTCCGATTAGCTTCACCGAAAATTCTCTCTTTCTGTAACTCTGGCTAACCCACGTTAGCCCAATTACTATTTCAATTTCTTATTGGACTGTAATCTTTTTTAAAAGAAAAGTCTATAGAAACCACACCAAAAAAAAACCAACAAATAACAAAAGAAAAACAAACATAGACACGGCACTTTTTTCCGACGCGACTTTTGGATGATAGAAGTAGGAACGTAGGATATGTAACGTGATTATCATGCACATAGTTAATATCTTATGAATATCATTAACAATTATTTAGTATTAATTTTAATGTTTATTTATTGTTTGAGAACCGATAATAAATTGTTTTTAGTGGTGAGATCGATATTGGTATTATTAAAAAAAAAATTTGTAAAATCAAAAAATAAATTTATAAAAACATAGAATTACAAAATTACTGTAAAATTATGTCACATAATCACGAAAAGCCTGCAAAATTACTTACTCGGGGAAAATGTAGCTAGTTAGCTAAAACAGTAGAAAGACTATCGTGAATTTTCTTTTTTTATAGAAAAAAACGAATTTTACAGATGAATTATGAGCATCCACATCATCTGATACTTAATATCAAAAGAATCACTACACTGATACAATATCAGATCTAAGATCTAAGTCTATTGTTTAATCTATTAAAAAATTATTTAATTCTTGATAATCTAAATATATCACCTATGTATATGATCTAATAGCTAAACCATGCTCAGTTTAGTCACTGCGTGGGATTAACTAAAATTGCTATTAGACTATATATTCCGGTAAAAAAGTAGATATATCTACTACACTTTATTTCCAAAATAGTATTAAAGTCATTCATTTTTTTTTCCGGTAAACTGACAAGAAAAAATTAATACATGCGTTACGAAGAATAAAAAAAATGCGACGACGATGTTGGAAAAACGTGATGATGTAAGCGCCTCACTAAAGAGTTTCAGATTCTTTTTTGTCCTCTCGTTAGACACTTAATTCTCTTGGTATTTATGTCAAATACTAAGTACGTAGTATCTTAAAGTAAATATTAAGATAAAATAAAATAAATTTTAAAAGATCGGATACTTACTGAAAATAGTATGAAAAGCAAATGCTGAAAATAGTATGAAGTTTAGTTTGACATAAATAGTATATATATATGGAATATGGGAGAGAAATGACTTCTTCTATTGAATTTTTAAAAAACAAATTCAAGTAAATACATTATAAAAAAGCTGATGAAATAACTAGGATAACAATATAACGTTAGCGGACAATAGACAATTAATATTGTTGTTTCTTTGAATATTCTATAATCCGAAACGGAGACTTTTTTGTTTTGAACGTGTTACGTGTCATCGCATGAGGATTCCCATACATGCAAATATGCTCGCACGTCATATTGTTTGGTTACTTTTTAGTTGGCTAATTAACTCCATTATGTTAAGTTGTCAATATTTCAGAATCTAAGGACATGCACCATCATAATAAGATTTTTAGCTTAAAGTATAAAGATGATCATAACAAAGGAACCCGAAACTACTAGAATAGATGCAGAACTATTGGTTGCTTAAAAGCGTATCTATTATAGATGCATCATGCATTATTCATATATGTTTTGGTTTGTTTCAAGTTTAGTTTAAATTCCATTGTGTATATACATTAATTTCACGTCTTCTACATGTGAAACAAATTCTCTAGAAATTGATGAATATGATATTTAAATAATAACGTTAGTATAAGTGACAAAGAGAAATGGAATGAGAATTTTGGTTGACTATAATAAATAATTGAAATAATTTGAGTCTGTTCGCTAAAAAGCATGCAAACGCTTCCCTATAAGGTGTAACGTTCGTGCATGGGGACAAATATATAACTATTTCTATGCCCAAAAAAATACTATTTTTATATTCTGTTTGTTCAGGTTCGTTCATTCCATTAAACTATTTATTACAATTTTGATTGGTGAAGAGTCGTCAGTTATGCTGGTGATTGAGAGACTCTGTCACTAATCAGTGTTATAGTAAGATGTGGTACCAAAATCCAAATTAATTATGATATATATATACCCATAAAAAGTCAACTTTTAATAATTAATATACATATTACCGTTTTAGTAGATATTATATCATTGAATTAACATAATTATTGTCTTTCAAAATCACATGATAAATATTATTCTTCATATATAGATATACATGATAAATAATTAAGATGCATGTGTACTAATGTTTTTGTTACTAGAATAAATTTAGTGCACATTCAACTTTTGTAAGAAAAATTATTTATTATTCACCATATACCGCTAAAGAAGACCTAGTATTCATGACTTACCAGGTTCTTTTGTCTTGTTGGGGAGACTTAGAAGGATCAAGGAAGTAGCGTCAGTTACAAATCTCAAATGAGAATTACATACAATTTCTGTTTCTGTGTGCATAATTACTTTTGTCTCAGAAATACAATTATTAATATATTTCTGCTTATATTAATTATAAAATACCACTTAGTGTAAAGACATGTAAGAAAAACCATCAATATTAGATATTACATATATAATAAGTACATTTTAGTTATTACATATATAATATTAGGTATTACTATAAAACCTTTATCTAAAATTTTAAATTCCTTTTTCCATTAAGTGGGGTTCATGCATACTTTTTATTTATCACAGTTTAACTTTAATATTTGCAAAATTTCAATTGTTTTTTCCACATTTTAAAAGTGATTATTTTCAGTCTTTTGACCATTATTTTGCCACGGCATCATAATAGTTGGTAACCTCTACATAGAATTTATGCCAAAACCTGAAAGCCCATCCTTTTACTTTATAAAATATATGAAATTTCAGATTCCAAAAATATTTTTTTTATACTCACAGCTGACTCACATTTAACAATCAAAAACTATACTAGAATACTATTCAAGTAGATACATTACACTAGATTAATTATCATTTGACGTAGTATTGATTAAACATGTGTTCAACATTTTTTTTAATATTCGAATGATCGAATCCAAGAACTAAGTTTTTTAAAACAAAATTATTGCGTTTATATTACATTCCTTTCTTTGAATACAACTGAAATATTAAAAGCATAATAATCAATTTATATTCTATATTTTTAATAAAAAAATTCTACATGAAGCTTTAGGTCATATAGGCTATGATTGGTTGGGCTGTAAGAAATTTTTAAAGCTACTAAAAAAGTTACAGTCCCAAAATTGAAACAATCATGCTTTAGTTTTTCTATTTTTTCTAACAGCCCAAATAATTTTTTTAATTATTTTGTATGTAAGTTCATGTTTTTCTAAAGCACAATTTAATGGTCTTTATAAAGTCTGTACCTTTTTTTTTTTCTTTTTCTTTTCACTTTATTTTCTCATTTTCTTTAACAACATTACTACAGTTTTCATACATATATATATATATTAAAATTCTTTATGGATATAAATACTACTACTTTATGACATATATATAACTTACATTGTTTTTAATATATAAATATATAAATATATATATATATATATTAAATTGATATTTCTGAATTCTATTATATAACACATAGTACAATTTACCAATAATATTTTTTTTGTTTAAAAATACATACAACAATAATCTTATTTTTACAACCAATTTCTTCAAGTAATAATATTAAACTAATAAAACCTACCGCCTAATTTCTACAGCAATAAAATCTACAGCTACAGTCATCACACATACAACAAAAATTCTACAGCAAAAAATCTACAGTTACAGACGAACCAATCACACACATAATTAGTCTAATTTACTTTGTGGCTCTTTTATAAGTGATATTTTCAATAGACGTTTTTTTTTCTTTAATTAGGTATTGCAAGTATTTGAGAAAGAATAAATTTTGATAATACAAACTGATATAATTCTTAGAAGTTGTCACAAGGACAAACATAAAAAAGAACTGATTTTGAAAAAAGCAGCATAAACATATTTCTTATAGCATTAGGGTTTAATATCTTTCTTTTTTTTGGACAAAGGGTTAAATATCTATTTCTATTTTTTGTCTAGGAAAAACGAAAAAATATAAAAACAAGACAAGGGATAGATGAAGACAAGTAGTCAATGAAAACTTGCCTATTTGATAACAGAGAATTCTCAATTAATTGGCTTTATCCCTTTGAGTTTTTTTTTGGGGTGAAACTCATCTCTTTGAGTTCCTTCAACCATTTTGAAAACAGCTTGCCGGAAACATTGGTGAATTTTCATCGAATCGCGAGTTTCAGTAAGATATAAAACAGATGAAGAACCCAATCGTTAGATCTTATGTTAGATCAAAAGTGCCGCGGTTGCGGTGGAACTCTGATCTTCATAACTCTTTTGTTCAAGCTGTTGAACAACTAGGTGGAGAAAATAGTAAGTGGTTTCCTTTCTCTTCTCCTAAAACTATAATTATGATTTAATTTCTCTTAAATGTTTCAAAAATCATTCACAATTTCTGTCATTATATATAGAACAACTTTTGAAGATTACTTTATCAATTATAAAACTTCTGTTCTTGTGAAGTTATATAATTTTTACCAATCTTGAATTCATTCAAGTTCAAGATAAATGAATTCGGTTTACAATCCCTAAAATTGCAGGAGCAACTCCTAAAATGGTTTTACAGTTAATGGATGTGAGAGGACTCACAATATCACATGTGAAGAGTCATCTCCAGGTCCTAACATTTAATATCTATATACATCCATATACTTATACAAGCATATGTCTTTATACATATCATTATATATGTGTATATATGAATAGTATCATATTTTATAAGTTCTGGTTTGAATATTGAACCATATATCTTTCAACTTCCAACAGATGTATAGGGGCATGAAGCTTGAAGAATCCATGCAAGGTTGATAAATATGATCATTACATCTTAAAGTAAATTATATAAATATGTATGTATTGTACATGTGTATATAGGACCATATAAACTGATTTATACATATATGTATATAATATAGAAACACATTCAATCTTTGACAGAAGAGATATTAGCAAAGAGAAGTGTTAGAGTGACAGGACAAGTAACTTGGTGGCAATTTCAACATTACCTTCATAACTACCAACGTCTTCAGGGCAATGCCAACTTTTTCCAAAATCAACAAAGGTTCGTGTAGTTATTAATAAAAATATTTTAGTTGATATATATATAGGTTTTAACGTGAAGCAGAGAGCTATATATTTTCTTAATAAAAGTTTCTTGTAGGCAAGAAGCGGGAATATATGAAAAAATTATAACATTTGGACAATCAAGTAATGAAACTAAGGAAGTACCAAGTGACTACTTTACCTGCAAGTCTCTCTATGAAACATCCAGAGTAATTATCCTTTTTTTCATATGCATTTATTTAACTATTTACCATGTGTACAAGTCATCTATGTGTTCATCTGATTTCCGAATATATACATGTAAATTTAGAAATACTCTTATATTATACTGCTTATAAATAACAGGCTCCACAAAATAAAACGAGAGATGATGATGAAAATGGTGAAGCTGTTGTTGCTATTGAAGATGATGGTAATGTTGTTGATGAACATGATGATGAGGATGCTAATGATGATGAGGTTACTTTGTCACTAAACTCAATAAAAGTTTCAAAAAGTGAAGAAGAATTGTCCCTTGAGCTCACTCTTGGTCTCAAAGCATAACATGTTTTGATTTTGATTTTTTTTTTTTTGTAGAAACCGTTGGAAGTATGTTGTAGATGCATGTATCAATAATCCCTTTATTATTAAAAGGAAAGTACAAATTGAAATTTTGTCTAATTTGTCGTCAATTTTGATTTCAATTTTGGATTTTGTTCTTTGCTATTCAAAATCATTATGGGTAATTTGGTCTTAACAATTTCCTAAACTTTTATGATCCTATTCAATCTAAACCGTTCAATAAAATTATTTCCCTTCAATATAAACCGTTCAACAAAAATAAGGAATCTATGTCGTTTTTGAAATCAAAATATATCACATTTCATCCCTAAAAACACTATATTCAATCACGAAATCAATAATCAATAATATCCAAATCATATATTACGATTCTTCACTAATC
>Ga0041059_1001407_pt1 | contig 19115 bp, 14 predicted proteins | sample AraColnosormetaG_FD_56232 | JGI IMG/M metagenome (GOLD analysis project Ga0041059, IMG submission 56232) | Arabidopsis roots microbial communities from North Carolina, USA - Col MF nosort | ecosystem: Host-associated > Plants > Roots > Unclassified | place: USA: North Carolina | collected...
TAACATTAAAACCAAAAAAAAAAAAAAAAATTTCCGGGTAACAAAGTGTCTCTGATGATTTTCAGAGACGAGAAAATGTATTGAGCTTCGTATGTTCTTTGATTCTTCTCGAATGTCTCAAAGAACTTTTTGTTAATTGGTATTGTATTGGTTGCATCTAAAGGAACCATAGTAATCGGAACACCTGAATGAAAAACCTGTAATGAACACATAACACATAACTATTAAACAACATTAAAGAAACCAAAACACATCACTATAATATCTTTGATTGATCTTAACACCTGGTAAGCAGCAAAAGGATCGGTGAAGATGTTGAATTCAGCGTAAGGATTACTTGTATAATCTGTGAACAAGTTTCCGCAGAATCCGTTAGGGTTTTGACAGCGTACACTACCACCCATAACGTAAATGTGTTGGATGTTATGTTTGAGGTGAGGATTTGACATCATGAAGAGAGCTAGATTGGTGTGAGAACCGATCACGAAGATGCTGATTGGACCTTCAGAAACTTTGTCGACGATTACTTTTTGTGCCGTTGGTTGCTCGAGAGGAGTGTATCTTCGGTTCCCCTGTTTTCCCACCAAAAGAGAACTAATCAGAAAAACATTTTTTTTGATGTTTTTATCTACAAATTTTGCTTACGTAAATTTATTTGTTGACATATCATATTCTACTTATTGATCATTTTTTTGATGAAAATGGCAAAACATAGGATGAACCACTGGACTAACAAACATCTTTGACATAGAAATATGTCTGAAGATCAACACTTGTTTTGTCTCCACCAATGTGTGGCCTAACTAAACAATTTTTAAAGAAACTAAATAAAAGAGACCTCTAGACTTAATTGATTTTGATAAAAATTTCATTTATTTTTGTGTGTGATAAATTCCTCTTGATAATAGTTGAAAATAAGATACCTGAGGAAGAAAATGTTTACGAAATCCATAATTGGAGTCAATCTTTTGTATACGACCTTTTGGAATGGATTGTCTGTATCTGCATCCTCCTGCTGTTGTCATCCCCTGAAATCAAAAACAAAATTTTAAAAGTGAAAATAACTATATGTAATAAATTCTTCCACTATAATTAGATCTAACTTTTTTTTTTTTTTAAAGCATTGGTTTATGTTTTGGGTCAATTCGATTGTATGCACTATTTTAGTTAGATTTAGTTTCGGTTGTTTGCTACGAAAAATGACGATACCGTTGTAGTTATAAACAATTCTGTTTCAGTTAAGTATTTTCTGATCACTTTAGTTTGATCCCTTTTTTGTCTTTAGTCTTTAACATCCCTAGATATCATCATAAGAGTAGAGAGAAAAGGAATAAGTATGCATATAAGCTTTTAAAAAGTGAAAAAAACTATTCAACATTCTCTATTTATTACCAATCGATTTTTTACTCTGTTCTTAATTCTTCTTCTATGTTTTATTTCTCTTCATATTTTCTTATAACTTTTTGTATATTTCATTCATATTGGACATACTGTTACCAAGGTGAACACCACAAATCATTTATTGTAGTTTCAAAAAATGAGCATGTTCAAAATCCTCACCTGAAGCAAAACCAATTGTATATGTCAGAAGCTGAGAGAATGAAGAAGAACCTGTTCGATGATCGGAAGATAATCACCGACGTCAGGAAGAATAGTACCATCTTCGAGAATCCCACCTTCTCCTCCAACACCAACGGTGATATCGTCACGACCCATCATGTAAAGAATGTCGTATATATGATTCACTCCATGTCCTGCGTTTGTCCAAGAATTGGCACTTAATGTGATCCCCTGTTTCAAAAAACAGAGCATAACGAAACCGAAGTTAAAGAAAAGTTGAAGAACAAAGTGTGGATGTTGGATAAGTAATGTGCTAAGGCTCACGACTAGATCGAATTCTGTTTTGTTGAGCTTCAAGAGGTACAAGAGAGCGATGAAATCGTCTGTGTCGACATCTGTGTCCAAGAGAATACGGTGTGGGCTATTCAGAACATGTGTGAGGTTATGACCTAAGAGTCCAAGAATGGTGACGACTAGAATGAACCTTCGTGGACTCAACATCACGAGGAAGAAGAAGAAGAAGAAACTAAGAGAATTCTGTTTCTTGTCTGAATTTAAAACAAAACACATGATCTGTCTACATAAGACACGGACAAAAAGAGGTAACTAATCTTAATAACTTCACGCTTTTGAAGTAACTAATCTTAATAATATGATTATACTAGAAGACGACCCACCCGATGCGTGAGAATAACTTAAGTCTATTTTTAAAAATAGAATGAAATGATTTTTCAAAATAAATTGTTTTAACATGTTTTTTTTTTTGTTTTTTTAATAAGCCAAGACAAAAGTGACGATAGTTGTATGCATTTACACAATTGACAACTTTTTGTCATTTTTTAAAATTAGACTTTACTATACACATATTATATCACCTACTTAGATATATATCTCAAATTAATGCATGATTGTACTAATTAAAAAATCCAACATTCTGATAAAAAACCTATTGAACAATTTGTATTATTTTTCTTAATAAGAAAATGTTTCTGTTCACAAAAATTAAAATTCTGAATTAAATCAAATTATTAAATTTTTAGAAAAAAAATACTTGAATGATTCCACATAGTAACATTTTTTTTCTTTTAAGTCTCTTTTGTTCTATTTTTTTGAAACATTTGATCGTGGTATTTTATTCGACTGTTGATCGGAGCCTCTCACTAATACTTGTTCTTTTGCTTTTAGTTTGAGAGGTTTTGTTCCTCATCTTGCCAATTTTAATTCTAGTCATGCATTGAGTTCCGTTTTATTGCCTTTATTCATCGGATTTGAAACAGAGATGCTTTGGCTCTTGTACTTCTAGCATAATCTATGTGGTTGAGTTTGTCATGTTTAGTTGAAAATATATTTCTTTTACACTCGTAAAATTTTGGCCAAAATTTGATGTAGATGTTTTTGACGTTTCATGATTCGCCCCACCACCAACAACACTCAAGCAAGTTTTTCGGTTGTGCGAGTTTTTAAGTCTTTCTCACTCAAATCAAAAGCCAAATGTTCGTAAAAACTGTTGTGTTTTAGGCTACTTCTAACCGTATATTAGTCGATTGTAATTCGACTTCAACTTTTCGACAGTTTTGACGGTTTAACAGCCTCATCTATAGGTTCGTCTTGCCAACTATAAGAAACATATATTTTAATTTTTGAAGTCTTCAAAATCAAATAATGAGAAGTTTTCAAGAAGTATCCATTCGATGTTTATCAATTTTTGGTGACGATTAATCAGTTTTTGTGCTCTTGGAAATTTTGGTAATGTTAAAAGGAAACATATTAGGGGTACTCTTGCAACCTTTATACTTTCTCCATTTGTTTATATTTTGGTTCTGATAGTTTTTCTAATGTTTGTTTTCCAGAACTTTGTCACGATTGCCTTCTATAAATTGAACAGATTATAAAAGAATCATTTCAACTATATGACTAACTTCAATGTTTCACTTTGTTGTTATTTTTGACTTTTATTCAAACTAATTGTAAGACAATATAATAACAAAGCTTGACATGGAAGTTATTGTTTTGACAATTGTTATATGAGAAATAGCATCTCTCATCTCATTTTTATATTATTTTTATTGTTGGACAATCCTCAAATTATACTTCAACATTACCACCAATTAAACATAACTCGAAGAGCATAGAAAACTACAAACAAACTAACTTGGAACACCATTTTTTTTAAGTGGAGGATAGAATAAAATAAAGAGAGAAAATAAAAAAAAATCAATTAAAAAAGTATATTGAACACCAATTTTTCTAACAATAGCTTGTTTTAGCTTCTCATATGGGTATGACTCTTTAGTGAAAAGAAAAGAAGAACTTCAATATATATAGAAGCAGATTTAGCTTACTTTTTTGTGAATTAATTGTATTTAATGTTTTGAATAAATTGGATTAATTATGGTTATTGTTGTGCCTAATGCATTAATTGGATTATTTGACGTTACATATATTGTAGTAGTAAATTCATTTGTGGGTTTTATTTGGGTAATTAATTCCAGGGAAAAAAAATCATTTGCACGTTACTATTTCTTAATTAGTGCATGTTACTATTTCTTAATTATAATTTAATTTGCTGCCAGAGAAGTTAGAAACTCATTTACCAACACCTTATTATACTAAATCCAATAATTCCTGTAAATTATATTGCTGGAGTATGGGTTATATTAGGTTATAGTAAAATAAACTAATCTTTATTTTTATTCTAAATGATCAGAAAAGAGTCTTTAAGAAATTAAATAATTAAAATCAGCAAATTGTAAATAAGTTATTTGACATTATGTAGATAATAATTAAAATTTCAGTTTAAAGTACATGTCAAATGTACCAATAGGATAGCATAATTTTTTGGAATTAAATGTTTGTCATAAGCTATTAAAATAATGAATTCAAATAAATTTAAAGAAACCAAATTACTATTAAGGACGACAAATGTCACCTAAACAGAGTGTCAAATGTCGCAATAGGAGGAAAAGTTAGAAAAAAACCTTATCTTATTATATAAGATATCTTTATCAGACAAAAAAATATTATAATATGGTTATATAATTTTATTTTGTTGATATTTTTTTTTTATTTTTTTTTAATTTAGAACTAATCATGTAGTCCGTCATCAAACACGTAATACAATTTGGCTTGTCGCCTTAAAAATTGGATAGAAATTGTGAAAAGAAAACAGTAAAAAAAACACAAATGAATAGAAAATGATCATCCTACGAAAAAGGATAACTATAAGAAAACAGTCAAATGAAACAGAAATGAATATAAAATAATCTGGTAATTATTTTACATAATATAATCATATTATTGAACAGTCAGCTTGGTGGTGTGCTCCATATCTTCTTTTGTTCTTCAAAGCTTCCTATTACTGCAGATTGTTTCTTATCATCGAGTCTAGAAGCAAAACTCTCAGAGATGCTTATTAGGTCTACTCTTTCGAGTATCTTTATTTGTTTGCCGCGCAGTTTATCGATCAATATCTTACCATCTCTCGATTCATCCCCTTCCGCGATCACTTTTATGTGCTCGGCTCTCATTTTCGGCTTCAGTGAAGCGTCATCGCCTCCCAAAAGAACTGCTCCAAGAACTTCCCCTAAGAACATGTCCTGTACCAACAATTTAGGGTGAGTTTGAAAACCAGACGAGGTTCTTGATTGTTTTTTTTGCTTTTGCGTGTTTTTAAATCAAGGCAAAAATCATATTAGTCTTAAGATGAAACATAATGAGAAAGGAAGCTTTACGATGTGCGTGTATCTCCTGTGTTTCTGATGAAGAGCTTGCAATCTTACAAGCAACCGTTTCACAAACCGAGCTTCTGGTGTTTTCGTCGAGGAATAGAGTCTATCAAGCATTGTTTGGAAAGAACTCAACTTGTGTTGTGTTGCTAGAGGGACGAGTGTGATGTTTAGAGCGGATTCAAGAACGGTCTTAGCTGCTAAAGGATCAAGAAACATATTGAATTCAGCATATGCATTTGAAGGAATCGTGAAAATGTTCCCTTTGTCTGATTTCTCACGGTTTATATGTCCACCCACGATGTAAACTTCCTGCAATTTACAACAGAAGCCATCTATTAAGTCTAGGATCTTAATTGAATTTATCAAATATATTGTCAGATTGTTCTTGCCTTGATTAGTGAGGATGATTTTTTATCTGATGAGATAATCTTGGCTAAGTTAGTTAACGGTCCATTGGTTAGTACAGTGATCTTAGACACTCCATTACCAGATTTGGTCAGATTTTGCCAAACTTCAATAGCCAGAGGTTGTCGGAGTTCAGGCCTATCAGTGTCCCTGGGAGCTCCATGTGTCACTGAATTCTCTGCAGTGTATCTGCATCAAAATGTAGATATATATTGCTTAAACTGATCGTATCATAGCATTGTATAAATATAACATATTCTTAAGATATTTTCACATTACTCATATACACAAACATACCTGCGAGGGCTTCTCGGAAGGTCACGAGCAAGACCGTAGAGAGTGTCGGAATCCAGAAATCCGCCACAGCCTCGTGGAATAGCCTTGACGTACTTGCAACCTCCAACCGGTGGAAAAATCGGGTCGGATTGGTTCAATGCCAACATGTCTCCCAAGCCCACTGGAATATCGTCCCGACCCATCATATGAAGCAGATCATAGACCACGTCTATTGTTGCTGCATTAGCCCAACCGGTTGGGCTCACAATAATAGCCTTGCGAGTCAAGAGAGAGGGGGTGTTAGGATATTGAAGAAAACAGCATATTCACCTAGTTACTTGTGTAGCAAGCCTAGTTACTTGTGCAATAAGCAACCGTTGCAATCTGAGTTATTTGTTACACAATAGTTTTGCAACACGGATTAGCTAGATCTCTGTAAAATCATACCTTCAAATCGATTTTATCCACCGGAACTTTGAGGAGGTAGAAGAGAGAGAGGAAATCTCCGGCGCTCATGTCCATATCGAAAACAACAGGCTTTCCGGGACGTGTTTTGCTAAGATCTGGTCTAAACAATTCTTCTTTGTAGTATGGAAACTGAGATGAAAAGTTAAATCTCCCTGTTTCTTCAGGTCTATTCAAAACCTGTTCATTATGTAAACAACTCCGTTATATCAAACAAACAAATAAAACGTTTGATATGTAACTTTTTTCAGCTTAGATTTGTCATTTGTCTGAGAATATGAAAACTTACTTCCAGGAAATCAACATAGAATTCTCTGTCAAGTTTACTTTTGATGTTTATGTTGGGTTTAGCTCGTGTCGCAACAAGAACACGAACAGAATCAGAACCAGAGATCTCTTGTGTGTAACCATCCTAATTAATAGAGGTTAAAATTGTATTGTTTACTCTGAAACAAAACCAAATCAGATTACAAAAAGAATATGGTATATGAAGGAAACACAAACCTTACACTTTCCTCTTCCTATTCCGCTTTTCGGTAAGCAAGTTGGATCTCGCAAACCCGTCTGAACATGACCACTGTGAACTCCTCCAAGGGCTAGGTTAAATTTTGGAGTTCTTCTATTATCAAAGAATGGATTTGAGCCATCTGATCTTCCATAAGGTTTGTTTGAAGTAACAACGGTTATGTTCATATACTCCATCTCCGCGAAATCGTTCTCACCATTTTTGTTGTTCTTATTAGCAGAGTTTCTCATGATTGAGACTGCAACACCAGCCGTGAAAGAATCCCACATGAAGTAGCTCTGAAGAATATCACCAAAAAAAATCAAAAAAGAAAAGAAACATTCTTGATTTATTTTAAGTTTGGGGAAATGGATTCATAAAAGTTACCTTGTAGAATTCATCGTCGAACCAAGTGTCTCTGGCGATTTTCAGAGATAAGAAAACGTATTGAGCTTCGTATGTTCTCTGGTAATTATTCTCGAATGTCTCAAAGAACTTCTGGTTGATCGGAATAGTGTTGGTTGCATCTAGAGGAACCAGAGTCACTGGAACACCTGAATGAAACACCTGTAATAAAACACATGTCATGTCTTGTTTTGAAAGACCTAAGACAAATGTCATATTTATTTTTATAAAACATTATTTAGACTTAAAAAAAAGATAGTTTATAAACCAAACAAATCCTTGAGAGTTGAGAGAAGATAAAAGAGTAGGAGAATGAACCTGGTAAGCAGCGAAAGGATCAGCGAAGATGTTGAATTCAGAGTAAGGATTACTTGTATAATCTGTGAACAAGTTTCCACGGTTCCCGCACTGTCGTGGTTGACATTCCGCCACCGTGGAGTTCGCCGGACAACAGCCGGTGGGGTTTTGTGATCGGACACCACCGCCCATGATGTAGATGTGTTGGATGTTGTGTTTCAAGTGAGGATTTGACATCAAGAAGAGTGCAAAATTGGTGTGGGATCCGAGAAGGATTACGGTGGTTGGACCTTCGGAAATTTTGTCGACGATCACTTTTTGTGCCGTTGGTTGTTGGAGAGGAGTGTATCTTCTGTTCCCCTGTTTTCCCACAAAAACATAACCAACCACAAGAAGTCAAAACCCGTCTTTTAAATATTTAATTCGATATAAAATTACACTTGTGAAATATATAAAAACATCACAAACTAAATCGATTCTTCGCTACTATACCGATATTTTAAGCATTTTTGCTCTTTTTTTTGTTATTTGTTTTTTTAATTTTGAACTAACACGGATTTATATTATTTTTATATAAAAAAAAACAGATTCTTAATCTTAGACGTTCAAATTATTTGAAAAGTTTTAAGAAATTGTGATAACATTTAAAAAACAAAAATAAAAACTGGATAAAGGCTAGATAAAGATGTTCAGAGAATCCAATTATTATTTTTATGTTTTTTGTATATGGAATATCACGACAAGACCAATCCTAAAGCTCCAATTATATGTCTCACTACTATATATCGGAATCTTATAAGTTGCCGACAAGTGTTTGGATGTACAAAGTCAGCTACTTCAATTGGAATCCCACCATTACAATGATTCTAATTTCTCACGACACGTGGAGCCGAAGAGATACCAACACAAATGTCTGTCTACACAAAACCCTCCACAATGTATAAAGGATTCTAAATGGTGGTTGCAATTAAAAGTAGCTTAGTTGGTGCGATGGGATCATGCGATCTATATGATATAAAATGAAGCTATTATACTTCTTTAGATAACCGACGCGATTATAGTAAGTATATAGTTGTTACTACGATAAGTCAAAATTTTCTGTTTTACGTATACATAAGTCAAAATTTAATAAATACCTGAGGAAGAAACTGTTTACGAAATCCATAATTGGAGTCTATGTCGAGAAGGCCTCCAAGACCTTTAGGAATGGCTTGTCTGTATCTACATTCCCCTGTTGTTGTCATCCCCTAAGCACACCAATTTTTTTTTACATTTTCAAAACCAAACTAATATCAAAACTTATTCAAGAAAACAAATAAGAAGAATATATAAGAAGAAACCTGTTCGATGATGGGAAAATAACCACCGACGTCAGAGTGAATAGTACCGTCGTCGCTAATCCCACCTTCGCCGCCGACACCAACGGGGATATCGTCACGATCCATCATGTGCAATAAATCATACACTTGATTCACGGCGTGTCCTGCGTTTGTCCATGCATTTGCACTCAGTGTAATCCCCTGTTTCAAAAACAGAGCATTAAAACAAAGTTGAAGAATTAGAGTGTGGATTGTAGAAAAAGTAGTAGTGAGCTTACGACTAGATCAAATTCTGATTTGTTGAGTTTCAGGAGGTAGAGTATAGCGAATAAATCGTCTGTGTCGACATCTGTATCCACTAGAATACGGTGTGAACTAGACAGAACACAAGGGAGGTTTTGTCCTAAGAGTCCAAGAATAGTGAACAAGAACCATAAACTCTTCAAAGTAGGGCTCGTCAACATCTTAAGAAGATGTCAGAAAGATTGGTGATTATTTTCCTGTCTGAATCTGAAACAAAACCCAAGATCTGTTTCACCAAATGGCAAGAGACCCAGAAAAATCAGATCAAGAAACCATTACATAAACTAGAATCAAATGTCCAAACCAAAGAGAAGGAATAGGTAAGAAGAATGAGGAAGGTGGGTTCCTTTGTTTATGGACAAGTGACGAATCAGCTCAAAGGAGAGAGAGAGACTGTTACATCAAAGCCTTACAAATTAGACAAAAAGCCAATATAGCAAAATATAAGATTTCTTTTTCTTTTTTCAACGTCTTCTTGTTCTTCAGAACTTTCTGTTATGAGCAGCTTAAAAACTTAAAAATCTCTTGGCTTACATAAATAGTTCTGTGATAAGTTTACAGGAAAACAAAGATCAAGAAAAGATAAAACAGACGTGCAGATGCAGAGAGAGACGAAAAAAAGAAAAAAGAGAAATGGTTGGCGACTAGGGACCAGAATCGATAATAAAAAAAAAAGAAAAAATGACATCTAAATTAGGTATATAAAATGAAATATACGGAAAAACTTGAAGTCAACTTCCTTCGAATGTGTCTTGAACGTTCCCTACTTTTTTTTTATTGTGACTAGTGAGGTTTTTATTTTTCTTACTACTTCTTTTAATATTCCGGTCCATATTCTTTTTGCTTCTCAATAATTGTTCATTATAATACGTGCATAACGTTTTTTCTTTTCTTTTTTGGGTTAAATCACGTCATTAGCGACATCATCTAAGTAATTCTTGTTTATGGATAAGATAGTTGGAATTACATGAATTTATGTACCTACAAACTAACCATTCAACGACTAAACTATAATGAATTAGTGTTTTCTTTGCTAATTTTTATAATGAATTAGTTAATACGTCCATCACTTTAGTTAGCTTTTATAGCAAATAATAGAAGAAAATGGGAGCATGTTTTTCAAGGTAGTTCGAAACATATGTGTGCACGAATATAGATATCTTATCTTTTACGTGGGAAACATGTTTGTATTATATTTCTTATTCGACCGTGATTTCATTTACAACTAAAACAAGACGAATGCTGTCAAAATAATATTTGTAGTGTTTTAGTTTATATTTTCCAACTTCTGATCACATTTTCTTCTAAATATTATTTCCCAAGTCAAACGAGAAAAAGATTCGGATCCGTCATCAAAGAGAGTAGTAATAAACAATCACAACTTGTGATTAATACAAATTTTTAATTAGATTTAAATAACGAGAGAAAACAAGAAATGTTTCGAGAAATGTGTAATCACGAAAGTGTTAGACCATCTACATTAGTGATTATTTGTTTGTGAGTGTCTCTAAATATAATAGTAATAAAAATGATAATAACAAAATAATAAGTGTTTTTAAACTGAAATTTGTGTTTTTCTGGAGACATTTTAGATACATAATAAAAGAAGTGTTTTTAATTTTTATTACTTATTAATACTAAAGACATTTATCAATTTTTATCTAATGAAGATGCTCTTATGGGTGTGTATGTGTGTGTATCTTTAATTTAAAAGGTTCTCTACGACATATTTTTTGTTTGACTTGATTTTCTCCAACAGGTTTACCAAAAGAAGAGAGTGTTGGCTTCAATAATCACGTGGAAAACACGACGACAATACCATGTGACGTGATCGGTTATTGTTGGAAGTCCACCGATGGCGGATGACATGTCCAATGTTGTATTAATTAGCTGTCCTTTTTAATACATTTGTCTAATAAAATCGATCGGTAAAATTATGATTTTCTGTGACCCGTTTCTTCTAATTTTATTTTCGGTCTTTTTTAATAATAAAGCAGTGAAAGTCGTTGTCTTATGTGATGATATTTATTTTTTCGAATGTGAAATGGTGAAGGATTCACATTACAAATTAATAATATGTATGGACTACATAAATAGAAGACTTAAACATAAATTAAATCTAGGCATGCCAACCATTAGCTTATTGATATATATATATCAACATGTAGTATACAATTTGGATAATAATACATCGATGATATTAACTATTACTAAACTATACTCTCATATATCGCGTGATACATTTAAATATGCATAGCATAAAACCATAAAATATTCATAGCGTGTAACAATGTAATGATGAATAAGAAGATTCGACTTTTATAAGCAAATGAAGAAGATAAGTCGCAACAAAGAAAAGAAAAGAAAAAGCGAGAAGCTGAGAAGTCAAACTCGGAAGATCTAAACTTTATGATTCTTTTGGAATTGCCAATTTGCCAGAGATGTGCCAATGAAGGAGTTTGTCCTAAAAGGAGGTAGTTTTCCCTTATATAAGAGGACAAACGATATATTTGTGTCATTCATACGAAAATTTCCGATATTTCCACATTACGTTTGAGACAATATATCATGTAGTAATCTATTAAAACGGAAAAAGATTTCATTTGCATTATTCTTAAATCTTACTACGTAACTATGTAGATCGAAATAAGCTGAAAAAAGCAGAATTAAGCCCGAAAAATACTAGTTTCTAGGTCGAATGGAGGTCCCTACATTATCTCTTTGAGTCTTTCATCATAATTTATTACTGAAATATATATGTATAGAAAATGCGGAGTTGGCCACATTAGCTATGCATGCTTCGCATCACTAGAAACTAAAGGTGGGAGCTGAAATAAAAAGGGTGAATTAATATCTTGCTTGATCTGACATCTGTTCTGATTTCGGAATCATATTTAAAACTGCAAGAACGGATGGTTACATTCTGTAACTAGATGTACACACTCTCGACTACAAATAGGGATAATATTCGAAAATCATATTATCGACCTTCGCTACTGCAAACATATCAATTCAGGATGTAATTAAAATAGTAAATCAACATATCGAAGATACAAACTTGATAAAAAAAGAATATTGGCGTGCACCAAAAGGTAACGTGCTTTGTTTTATGGGTTTTATTGGAGTTTGATGATTCAGTTTGGTCAAAACCCACTTGAGTTTTGGCCCATAATGATAGTAAGTGTATGAAAAAAGACTCTTTATTTTTTGCTTGACCTAAGTTGTTTAATGGAAAGAAATACTTGATTACCAAAGTCTATTACGTCTTATATCACTAAACAGCTCAGATTTGTCTCCACCAAGACAAAAGTTGTACACATCTATCCTTTTGCATACATATTAGTATATTACTTAATTTTTTATTTATTTTTTGCTTTCATCATTGGATAAGATCTAGCCCGCAATGATGGATTTCATACACTAGTTTTTCCATTATTATTTTATTGATTTTGATAAAAACAGTTTTTCATTCTCCATTTCATTTTTTTGGTGGATTACAATACTAGTAAATGAGTTCTTCCGCTTTGTCAGTTTGCAACATACATTATTTGAAACAAATTTACTCTTTGTTTCTAATTCGACAGAACAGCTGCTCATAAGACAGTGGTTTGATGAAAATTGATCAAAACAACAACGCTCAAATCAATTTGATCACATTCACTTAAGAAAAGAAAAACATCAAAAGAAGCAAAGAACAAACTAAATGAGTAAATCTCAACTCAATAGCAAAAAGCTCACAAATCTACAAAAGTCTATATGCCAAACAAAATCCATAACTTGTTTAACCGATTTAACATTATCATCACAAAACGATACGCTAATTGTTGACCTAAAAACATGAAATATATAATTTATAACAAGAGACTCCATCAGAACTTGATATTTCGAAAATTTGGATCGGAGAAAATTTCTCACTGATCTCCGGCGAAAAGAAGCCTCCGAGAGACGGCGATTCCCGATTTCTTGTTGTGACCTTCTCGGAACCCTGAATCCGATTCGTCGTGATACCATCCCACTGATCTCTGCGCTTCGTGTACGATCTGAGAAATACCTATATCCAAAAAAAACTCATCGGGAAATTTCAAGAAATCCATCGAGAGATAGAGTGTGTGTGTGTGTGTGTTTTACCTTCTCTGACGGATTGTTTGTTGTGGCGGATGTCGTGGATTGTGGCAGAGATCTTCCAGTAGAGAGGACGGCCAACGTAGAAGAGAACCACCATTAAAGCGATTAAGATCACTGTACGGAACCAGATTCTTGTTGTCGGTGACGATGATGGAGACGCCATTGATAATCTTCTTCCAGTGATCCCAATCCAGAGAACACAGAAAAAACTCAAATTCCAAAAAAAAAACAAATTAATATAAATAGAAATTGCGCCACGTCATCAACATAACTAACATTCGAGAAGATAGGAGTATTATGGTAATTCAAGGAGCCTCTAGAGCATCTAGAGGGTTTTGATGTATTGATCTCACGGACTTGGTTTGATTGAAAGCATGTAGAATGATTGAATATGAAATCTGCCACTCCATTCTATTAATATTCCACATACTGTATACCAATCAAAAACCTATTTGATGAAAACTTAAAACGTGAACAAATACATAAAAGTAAACCTATTCTCATAACATTCATGCAAAACCCTTATGCCTCATCATCGGACTTTCAACGTTATCTCCCGGCGATAATTTTTACTCTACTCCACTTTGAGCTCACCAACGGGAATAGTTCGAGTCTTTTCATTTGATAACATTCCCATAACATTGATTGTATCTTTCTTCTTATGTTTCTCTTCGAATACAAGCTTGGATCTCTTCCAGTGTCTTCCCTTTCGTCTCTGGCACCATCTTCGCCACAAATATTATCGTCGCAGCTGCAAAAGCCGAGTACAAATAGAATGTACCTACACAAATAAAAACTCAATTAAGCGTTTCTGGAACGTGGTTTTCTTGCGGTTATTACACGCTGTTCTCCCCAAACAAGCCCTTAAAGAGTGTTTACCTGGAGAGCTCCAGCTCATGAGGAAGTTGAAAGTGTAAGAAACAGCCCAAGCACCAGACCAATTCACTAGTACCACTAAGCTTCCTGCGATTCCCTTTACGTTTATCGGAAATATCTGTGTTTGTTTCATCCCCAAAAACAGAGCACCAGTTCAGTATACTCTTCTAAAAGCATTGACTCTGTTTTTAAACAAATTTACTTGCTACAAAAGTAACAAATCTGTTTCAAAATAAGGTTGCTTTCTACACAAGGAAACATACCTCAGACATTATCACCCAAGGAACAGGTCCCATTCCGATGGAGAAAGCAGCTACATAGATCTAAAATAGTGAAGAAGAGAGATTATTTATAGTATTACACAAGAAACATACCTCAGCTCAGACAATATATTGAGTTCTGTTTTTGGTAAAAAGTAAGAACCAACTAAGTTTTACTTACAAGTACACCTCCAACGGCTAAGGAAGGGACCCATTCAAGCAACAAGCTCTGTCCCTGAATCCAAAATATAATAATTTGATGTGACAACTTGACTTTAACGCACAGATTAATCGATTTCAAAGTGAAAACAGGGTTGAGCTAGGGTTAATGATACGGACCTTGAGTAAGAAAGATGTGCCTGTGAGTATGCATCCCAAGAAGATACCACCAGCTGAAATCTGCAGCAACATTTGTACATGTTATAAAATTGAAACTTTTGACTCGAAAGCGCATTTCGTAGACTCAAAGATTTTACCATAATTAGTGGCCTTCGTCCAGATTTATCTATCAAGATTGTTCCAAGAACAGTTATTGGCACCTGTTAAAAAGGAATCAATCTGTTTAAACACTAATAAGAGTACAGATCATCATAGAGTTATCGAGTGAAGCGAAAACGTTTCTCCACCTGAACACAAGCGATAGCGATTGTTCCTAGTTTCCCAGAGGTAAATCCTGCAAGTGTTTTAAACACATATGTTAGAATCTAACTTTACTTGGTTCTGATACAAGAAAAGATATCGAGGTCTATCTTATATACCGGCTTTTACAAACGTTTCACTTGCGTAGAATCCGATCCCATTGATTCCAACAAACTGTTGGAATACCATCAGGGAAACACCAATCTGAAGAACATTCGATCACACATGAGTTTAATGAATCAAATATATACAAAAGATTGATAAATTATGTTTTTGACTTCTTAGTTAAACTTACGATGACAGATCGACCATATTTCTTGGACACAAGGTCTTGGATTCTTGCTTTTGGAAGAATCTCTAGAGCTTGAATCGAGACTTGAATACCGTCTGCTTCATTTGTGATATCTGCATCTTTTCCTCGCAGCTTTTGCAGGGCTACGCGAAACTCTTTCTCATGGCCTGCTTTTGCCTGCAAGAGAATGAAATATTTAGATCATGTTTTGGATACTTATATTTAAAAAAGATCGATAAAAATCATGAATCAGATAGAAAATTACCAGCCATCGAGGAGATTCGGGTATGAAGCACAAGCCAAAGAGCAAAACAATGCAGGGAGCAAGTCCTTTGAAGACAAAAAACATATTTTGATCAGTTTTCAAAGGGAATTTCTATAAAGAGTAACATAGAAACAGAGAGAAATTTACCGGTTAGGGCAAGAGTTTTCCAAGAAATGAGAGATCCGATCAAGAAAGAAACCGATGAGCCGATCACAATCATGAGTTGGTTCAGTGTTGTGAGTCCACCTCGGAGATTCTTGGGAGATATCTCAGCAATGTACACAGGGACCTGATTTGTTGCATTCAGTTACTTTGGAGACTGAGAGTTTTATAAACATTGGTTCATAAATATCAAAATAATTTGCCAAAACCAGTAGAATTAGAATCACACTGCTTTATCTTTGACTACTACATAAAATGTTGACTTCTAGAGTTATTATGTAAGATTTACTTGGTGAAAAAGAGAGTAAATTACCACATAAGAAAAAACTCCAATTCCATATCCTGTAAAGAACCTTCCTACATCAAGTAACAATGCCCCCTGCACCACATTTTAACATCATATTAAGATCAAAATCTATACTAATTTCAGCATATGTAGTTTCGGTGTTGCAAAATAATTGAAAATAAGTTTCTGTGTTACCTTGGTGAAGAAGACAGCGAGCCAACCTGTAATGCAGAAGCAAGCTGATGTCCTCATTGCCTGAAATGAGTTTTGACATATATAAGCATTGCTTTTTATTTTTTAGTTGTATTATTGGCCCCTTAAGTTTACAAGGATTGGCAAGATATATTTACCCCTTTTCGGCCGGAGAAATCTGAAATTTTCCCACTCATAACAGCACCAAGCATTGCACCGATAGTTAAGATGGATCCAAACATGGAGAACTGCATTTTTCACACAACACACAAAAATGATCTCCTATATACTGTAAATTTGTAGTAAAAATATATATAGTTAAATGGGATTAGTTGAATAAAATTGGTCCATATAGCACAGCCATATTAACTAAATAGGTAAAAAGATAGCTAGCTATGTGTAAATTTTTTGCTGTAGCTAAAGATGTAATTTAGACAACCTACAATGTTTGTCCATTAGTATCATTTTGCAAGAGTATAACTATGTTTCTTTCGTATTAGTTACCGAAAATCACAAATATTAGCTAGATGTCCAAAATTTCGACAAAGCAATATTATTTGCAAGTCTAATTACATGAATTTATGAACCAAACACGCCGGAGTACCGTACATTTTTTTTTTGTTTCCTTCCATTTTTTGGACCGCGGTTTTGTGATTTCCCCGGAAGTTAAAATATTGTAAGTTTAAAATTTTGAAAAATCCTAGTTGATAAAAGAGTTCAGGAAAGAAACTCTGGTTCAGCCAGAAGTATAGACACAAACCTCTGCAAGGGAGAGATTGAGATCTTGTCTTATAGATGACTGAGTAGGCGCTGAGTATCCAACCTTTAACAAATAATTACAAAAGAAAATCTGAGAAAATAGTTTGGTGAATTAATTAAGACAGAGGCTGGCAACTATAAAGGAAACTTCGGATTGAAAGAGAGTGTTCTCGCTATAGGCAAAAACTTACACAAGAGCCAAACTCAAAGGAGCCACAGACAGCAACAAAAGTACTGAAGAGAACCATCAAATATGATTCATTATTCTCACTCTCTTTTTCATCATCTTCATGAGTCAAAAATGGTTTCCCAAGATCTTCTACCTTATTCACTATTTCACCCCTCTCTACATCTTTGATTTCCCTAATGGCCATCCTCTCTCTCTCTAACTCTTAACTCTTTGAGAGCTGAAAATTTGCAAGGAAAGAGAGAGAAAGAGATAGATGTGAAGAGTACTTTGGTTCGTGAATTAGGTATTTATAGGTAATAGATGTATGTAAAGTCTCGACATGGGACGAAGATTTTTACAATATTTGTCCTTCGACGGCAAAATAGATTAATGAAATATTAAATGCGATAATGATTGAGATTAATACTGACAAAAATAGTTCTCATGTGGGGACTGTGATGAAGCTCTCACTGACTTGGCTCTGATGTTTACCCCTAGAGTTAGTCATCTCCACTTCATTCTCTTCTTTTTTACTACCTAATAAGTTTTTCCTTGTTCTTTTACATTACTATTACTATTTATATCTAATCTTTCAAGTAATGTAATCTCATAATACTACGACTTTCCTTTCTTGTGAGATTCAATGTAATTTGTAACTGTATACATCGAACAAAACATATGAAGTTGTTTTTCACGTTTAAGTAATTCATTATTATTTTACATAAAATTAAAACAATTGTATCAACTTATATAAAACAACAAAAGTTTATAAGTCTTGATATTCATGAAATGGAAAACATGTTATTTTAAAGATCGAATTGATCATACAATTTTCTTAATACCTTTTTGGAAGGGTTACAAACTTTAATTTTTACTCGTCACTAAAGTACTATACGGCTGTCGCACCTGCCTTACCATCTCAGCCGGCACTGACAATAAATCTATAAAAATTGTTTTGAAACTGATTTCGGATTTCATGTTGATATCTTACCATGTGGGTATTTTCCAAACTAGCCATAGTGATTGCGATCATGTACCCATGTACGAGCTTCAGCAATATTTTGTCCACATTTGCTTGCTTTTTTTGGGTCCACATGTACTTATATACTAGATTTGTTTGTACATGTTTATTGGTTTCTTTTTATGATTTATTACGTAATTTTGTATACTGTAATATCTAACTACTGTCACTACTAACCTCTAAATTGTTCTGAACAAAGGCAAAATCGTATCAAAATTCGTCTTTAAAGATATTTGTGGATGCGTTATGTTCATGCCGTTGGTAGGATTTCATGCATGGACTTTTCTAATCCGACGGGTTATCTTACTTCTAGATCATCAAATTAATAAACATGAACTAAACTGTACCTTCCGTTAATTAAAGCACATTTCCAAGATGATTTTTTTTCCTTCTGTAATTACAAACGAAATCGATATAACCGTTTTGCGTATTTTTAAAACAGTGATTTTAGGCTATCGTACAACTCATTTGAGTCATGTGCATATCATTTTGTTCAATGAATCATGTGATGTGTTGTTTGGCGCAAGTTCTAAATTTTCCAATATTATATGTACACGTACGGTCGGACATTATTTTGATGTACCAAATCATATGTTTGAACGCATGACATCACTCATTTTGGTGTGCGGGTATAATGATGAGTTCAGCATTATATTTTTCTCTTCTGAAAAATATAAGGTGTTATTACATTTGAGGAAAAAAGGGTGTTATTACATTTTTTTATTTATAATAACATAATAACTAATTGACAAACTGAAATGAATCTATAAAAAGTATCTCCAAGACGTATTTTTTTTTTTTTTTTT
>Ga0041059_1001408_pt1 | contig 19109 bp, 21 predicted proteins | sample AraColnosormetaG_FD_56232 | JGI IMG/M metagenome (GOLD analysis project Ga0041059, IMG submission 56232) | Arabidopsis roots microbial communities from North Carolina, USA - Col MF nosort | ecosystem: Host-associated > Plants > Roots > Unclassified | place: USA: North Carolina | collected...
AAAAAAAAAAAAAAAAAAAAAAAAAAAAACCGAGGGTAAAATAAAAAGAACCTGTCAGACCGCCGTGCGACCACCCCGGCAAGGAAGACCAAGCCGAGTAACGATCCTCTACAGCACCGGATGCGTCCGAAGACGATCGTAGCCATCAATCACGCTCTGACCGCACGGTCATGGTTCATCAACCAGGGTTTAGGGCCTGTCTCCTTAGAAATCAAGGAAACAGAGGTACGAGCCTATAGAACAGATCCTGTTCAAGTAAGGTCGTGACCATCTATCTTTTGTGTCCTTATATATACAAATTGGTTTTCTGCTGGCTTTTCGATGTGGGACATTTGACACTCTTATTTCCACACTTAATCCAACTATCTTATGACACGTGTAATTAATTATTTAGTAAAGGAATTGTATTTTAAAAAAAAATTGAGATCCCAAGTTTCCTCAGTACCATAGGTTTTCTTAGTTTACCTTAAAGATATGCAATGGTTTCTAATACAAGTACATTGCATTGCATTATATGTAACATCTAAATCAGTTGTCCATGGATATGCAATTACAAAAAGGAACCGATTACTTACATACAGAACCTATTCAAAAAGAAAAAAAAAAAATTTAGTACCAAAGGCTGTGTGCCTGTGATGCCTTAGAGATTCCTCTCGTGTGGCTCGAGCCAAGGAAATCCTAAGAAATCAAAAACTTGTTTCTCCGTTGAGAGTTTCAGACTTGCAGTTCCTCTAGCACCCTGAGAGACAAACATTATCACAGCTTCAACATAATCATTCTTTCACTTTAAAACCCAAGAATTCACATCAAGTTAATTCACTTTTCTCCCTTACTTACCCGGTTACCACTAGAACTGTGAGTAGCTGGGAATAGTCCAGTGTCGTCAAGTCGATATCCTTTCGATTCTGCTAGCAATCTCAGCCTGCAGTTATCATCGCATATATATATACATATGCTGTGTTCTTTATCTACCAACAAATGTGTTTAGTGAGACATGTATACAAATGAAATCATATCCATACCTTCTGTTCAACACGTCGTTCCCTGTCCAGGCTATGAGTCCAAACGAATAGATATCCCTTGGATAGACCTATGAAAAAAGACTATTTATTGAATGATCTTCCGGGAAGAGATCAACCTAGACATAGCTGAATCAATCATGGTATTGTCCTTTTTATCTTTGACTAACCCACTTAGTTCTTTTCTGCATTGTGTGACATTAGGAGTTTTCAGGTGTTACCTTAAAATCGATACGGCGCCGTAGCTCCTGACCAGGATAAGTGCACAAACCAAAATACGTGTCAACGCCTGAATCAGTACCCTGCACAATAAGGGAAATCATTGAGGAGCTGTGATTGAACAAGAATTTTTGTTACACATGCAACTCTGAGAGAACAAAGCTTTATCTAATGCTAAAAGAGATCATTTTATAAGATACTGAAACAACTGAAGTAATGTGTTTTCAATGAAGATGAGATCCTCTCTTAAATAATTTTATCAGATCATCTTACCTCTTCACTGTGGGTGCTGAAGATGAGATCCTCCCTTAAAAAGTTCATTTCTTTTAAACGCTTTACAAACTTTGTCAAAAATCCCTTGTGACTGGTCAGGACAATAAGAAAAAACAGTTTAAGTAAACTTTGTTACAGGAAACTAACGCAGGAAGATGAGGAAAGAAGATTGTAGGTACCTTTGTCCATCAGGATGGGTGACAACGATATCCAGATCTCCACAAGTAGCTTTCCCACGTCTATATGATCCTCCACATACAATATTCACCTGCAGTAAAGATGTTGGTTAGGATTTCACTAAACTTTTATCACCCAAATATGGAGCAGACCGATAAACTGAATAGTTCATACGCCAGGCAAAGTTTCCTCGCCGACTCTCTGTAAAAGTTGTTCCATCTCTTGCACCTACAATACAGAAAGTGAAGAAATATGAGGAGAAAATTACAAGAAGGATAATAAAGACAAACAAAATTCACGTTGAAGTTTAAGAATCGCACCTCCTGACGTGGAATTCGTGTTTTGATATCATCAAAATATTTCAACCCCAACTTCTGTGCATGCGTTAGTGAATCCTCATTCTTCAAGTCTTCTAGTGTGCGATGTCCTTTCTCATATAGCTTGAGTGCAGTTGCAGGACCGACACCCCAAACTTCCCCGAACAAACTGATTGTACGAACCTTCAACCATAGTAATGAAACATTTATAGTGGTAAACAAAACATATCAGACATCTCTAGCTCCAGTTCGGTCATTGACAGTATTTTTCTTTAAAGAGAAAAAGGAACAAGAGAAAAGCAAATGGCCTCTACATGTGAGCTTGTATCTAATTGAAAATGGGAGATAGCAAAATAACTATAACCAAGGACTTCAAAATTACCTTCTCATCTGTTTCAAAATGTTCAAGCTTGGACAACTTCCCTGTTGTCACAATCTCTTGAATCTGCCAAATTCAGGTAGAAGAATAAGACTTTGTTCTCACAGAAATACATCAAAACAAAGGTTATAGGTATGCACTAGGAAAAGGGTAAGTGTTTGCAGTTTTGACACCCACACACAGAACCTAGACAAAACATTTGAAGCATTTCTCAACTTACATGATCTCTCATTGCCTTTCCGATTCCAGGGAGGTGTTTGAGCTGATCAACGCTTTCAATCCTAGTGGGGAACTTTTCAATGACGGGGATAGCTTTGTAATAGCTAAAGGACCGTCTATCTTCACCCAAAGCTTTTGAAAAAAAAGAAAGAGTATTGTTACTTACTTACTATAAGCGAGTAGTCTAGAATACAAACACCAGAGATTGTACCTCTATATATGTTAATTAACTTTCCAAATATCTCAGTGATATTTCTGTTCAAATCGGGTGGTTTGTACACCGATGTGGACTACAAATCAAAAGAAGATCAATGAGAACTTCCAATATCAACAACATTATTTCTTTCTGAAAATGCAGATATAGAAAACAGGTTTTTGTTTAGTTAACTTCTAAGAACCAAAAGGATGCATCAGCAAAGGAGTCACTCAGGCTTACCTCTGATTGTGGACTAGTGGGAGTCTCTGCGATGCCTTCTCCAGGACTGGCGCTAGTAGAGGGAACACTGCAACTTGTTGGTGAATCCGGTGATCCTTGTGTATTGCTATGACTTTCAACGCCTTTGAAGTCACCAGCATCAGGAGAATATCTGGTTCTTTTTTGAGGTGAAGATTGATCCTCGCTACCACTTATTGCAGGCAAAGACTTTTTCGGCTTATCAACTTCTTCTGAGTCAATTTTGAGAACATACAAATCTTCATTAGCCTTCTCTCCTGAAGTTAGGCTATCTTCTAACCACTGGTAAAGCATAAGGCGCTGCAAGGAACAACCAATGTATATAAACTTGTAACACTGGATAATCTCTATTCGTAGATAAAACTTGTACCCAATTAATCTAATCGTAGAGAAAACTCATGAACAACACAACAGATAGTTATAAAAGATTGTTTTTTCTATATGACGAAATCCATTTTTTAGTAAAAACTGAAAAGAACGAAAAACCAACTTACTGCTGTAAAATGCGAGAGACGTTCTTTCCCAAATTTGTGGAGAAGAGCTTCGAGATTCATGGCAAGAACATGAGTGACTTTCTTCGTTACCCGATCTTCTTCGATCACTGCACCCATTTGAACCAGCTTCTGCTTCCAGATCTTCATTCAAATAGAGAGAAAATTACAGACATAGCATGCAACAATTAAAAAGAAGATGTTAAGGAAATTTGTCGAAGATGATGCAAGTAAAATAACACTGAACAAAATTTTCAGAGTAAAACCTGCAATCGACGACGCTGGACTCCGATTTCAACCATGAAAACTACCATTCCGGCGAACATCCCTTCCGGGTCCGGAGACGGCGACCGGTTTCTCCCTCGCTTTGCCGCCATTTTTCTCGCTTTACTCGTAACTCACTCGAGTTTTGTCCACCAAACTAGTATATGTCTTTCAAAGCAGGAATACCCCAATTAGGCAATTACGCTCGTTTCAACGAACCGAATCGGAACCAAACCGAAATAACCTGTTCTAAACCGAATGAATTTTTTCCTCATTCAACGACCAACTTTGACTTAAAATGCCTCTCTTTTGTTAGTCAACACCATTTTTCATGAAAACTTCCTTGAATTAAAATTAAATCTCACCGTAAGGAACAACAAATGTTTTATCTCTCGCTTGAATCATTTCAACGTCATAAATAATGAAACAACAACTAATGGTGCAAAATTACAGAGTGACAAAGTCTTCTTCACTTCAATGTCTCTCCTAGAAGAAAATTTCTACTTCCTTTTCAGTCATCTCAAGAACATGATCTCTAGCATCCGTGAGCGCACTCTGGATAACACAAAAGGGAAATTTCTCAGCAATGTCGAGCGAAAGATTTGATTATCTCCATTGCACCATATGTTTCTTACCTGTCCAAACTTGGTGATGAAGTTGTTCCCAAGGTTTATCGATGTAACTGTGACATCTTCATTGGCCTTCAATGCTTGAGCAATGGCGAATGCTCCATCATCCTACAAATGAGGCAAAATAATAAGATTGACCTGCTTACAAGTCTTAAAAGAAGACACAGTATTGATAAACGAAGTAGCGCTTTTTTTTTACCCGTATTTCATTGAATCCTAGATCCACAGATGTCAGAGCTTCATTAACTACTTTCAAGCTTCGAGCTAAGCAGGAAGCTCCCTGCAAATAACGTACCACATACATTATGAAAACATATAGTTCGTAGCTATATTAGAAGTACAAATCTGATACTCATAAAATCTGTCTGCAGGAACCTCATCTCTAAGTCCATTTGCCCGCAAGTCCAAAACCGAGATTGTATTGTTATATCTCAACATGTCTGCAACATGTTCAGCACCCTTGGCAGCTATCTGCAGGAATAAGAAATGAAAGGAACCATGACAAAACGAAATAAGTAACTGTGAAGAAATACTTTTGTTCCTAGATAAAGAGTTATGGACAGGCTTTACCTGACACCAACCAAGTTTGAGCGTCTTTACATTTCCATGGAACTTGAGAATTTCAGATAATGCTTTAGCTCCGTCTGGTCCTATGGGATTATAACCAACCTCTAACTGAGGAAATATTGAGAGTGGTAGTGTCATTATCATACTAGTTATACGTAAACAAGGAATCAAAGATGAGAAGGGTTTTTGGCACTGACCGTCGTAATAATTGCATTATCTTTCAGAGCTTGAGCTATAGCATTAACTCCCTCCGCGTGGATGTTATTTCCACCCTATTTTACCAAAAACGTGTTAGCAGAACAAATAGCTCGATATGGACGCAAGGAAAACTTAGGGAGGCTGGAGAAGATGGTCACTTCTCACCAGGTCAATGGTTGCAATTGAACGGTTTTGCTTCAGAGAATCTGCAATCTTTTCAGCTCCCTGAAACCATTGAAAATCTTTAAGATAGACAACAGAGCAAAAAGAGACAAGGTTTTCCGATATTAGAGAAGCACAGACACAATCCAGATTATTGTTATAAATTGGATATATATGTACCTCATCACCTATATCATTCATGTACAGGTTCAGCCAAACCAAGCTCTTGCTTCTCTTGATGTATTCAGCTACATAGAAGGCACCCTTTGCGGAAATGGAGTTGTTGCCGAGATCTAGCAAAGCCACTTTCCCTGCACACGAAAATGCATCTCGGTATAACTACTGAATTCTACAGTAGAGGTACGGAAGAGTTAATATAGACGTATGACAAGTGTTCTATTGGAAAACCTTTGTGGGAAGATAGACCAGCCATCAAAGCACGAGTCCCTTCGTCTCCAATAGAGTTTCCATGCAAATGAAGTTCCTGCAGGTGGAAAGGCCAAGGGAATAAATCAACTGTTGATGACCTTTATTCATTGGTTGTCTCTGATGACATCAGAAATCACCTTTAATGCATCATATAAGATAACAGATCTAACTATGAAATGTCTCTTTTAATATAGAAATGGCACACGATATACATCGAAAGAGACATGAGGAAAGTTTGTACCCGTAAAGACTTGTTACCCTCAAGCCCTTTAGCTAAAGCATTGGCACCCAAAGCACCACCGTAATTTCCACTGAAACAGATTATCCATAAATCGGTATGTCAGGGATATGAACTATACAGACAAAATAAAAAAAGCACGCCCAAAAGATATATCCATCTATAGTCCTAAACTCACTTGAGATGTAAATTGCGTATTGTATTATTCTCAAGAAGAGCTCCAGCAAGACTTGTGAATCCCTACCTCCATTTCAAAAAAAGAAGGGAAGAAGACGCAACAGATTTAATTCATAAACTTGGTATGTCAATCTGAAATATAACTGTACAACACATGAACAGAAAAAACTTACAGAATAGTCAATCATGTTATTATTCAGCTCAATAATCCTCAAGGTCGAATTTCTCTTCAACAATTCTGCGATTTCCTTTGCACCCTGCGCAAGAACATTGGAACTACTTAACGTATGAAAACAATTTGAAGGATTGTGACTAACTTAGGAGCTTGAAAAGCATGTAAATCAAAGCATCTGCTCAAACAAACCTCATCTCCTATATCAGTACTGTTCAGCTGAAGTATCTCAATGCTAGAATTTTCCATCAGTGTAGCGCATAAAGTCTGCCATAACCAGAAAAAATGAAGCGAAACCATTCTCAGCCAGAAACGTATACATAGAGAATAAGTTCCATGTGATTTTAGAGCTAAAGATATAAGCAGAAATCGATATGATCTCTTCTCTTGATGGAACTGAGGAATTTCTACCATTGGACACCCGGAAGTTAAATTTAAAACTAGTATATCATATTTCCACTAACCTTAGCTCCTTCATCACCGATAGGGTTTCCAGAAAGATTAAGAATTTTTAACATAATATTTGATTGAAGAACACCATCAAAGGCTTTAACTCCTGCAGCTGTAATTCCATTTGCAGAAAAACTGACTTCCTCTACAGTCTGAAACACAAACATGGGTATGGTTAGTCAATCAACATAAGAATATCAGGACTCTAATGAGTTGGTAGATAGCAGATGTGAAAGAAGGAGAGAACTATAACCTGATTATACCCAAGGCTTTCAGCAAGAAAGAATAATCCTTCATCTCCAAAGTTGCATCCTGCAAGATAAAATATACAGGTGAGCTATATTTGCGTATATTAAGACAAAAGGAAGATGGCACTACAGATCACATTTAATTCTAATGTAAATCAGTAATAAGTAATGTCATAACAGTTAAAATCATTCAATGCACCTGACATGTCAACACTTCTGAAGGACCTAAGTTCTTTTGCAAATTCATTAAGCCTCTGCTTGGCCTCTCTATCAACCTTAGCAGCAAATCCTTGTAACAAATTAGTACCGGCCCCGATCGACCATTTCACTCCCTGTGTAGAAGAGTTGTTTTCTCCAGCAGAAGTCTTTGGAGACTTAGGCGACATGAACTTCCCAACCACTTTCCACAAAACTGTCAGCTGAAAACACAAATTAGTATAGAAGATTTGAGAGAAAAGACGAAACTTTTATCATTACTATTCTCGTATAGATAGCAATCACCGAATTACATGACAAGCAAACTAATTTCCGCTCTATTACTTCCACATGAAAGAAGAAAACACAGTAATACTAGTCCAAGTTTTGAGAAGTGACGGATAAACAAAACTAGCTCTCCTAGCAATGCTCGTACCGAAAGTGACGACAGCAAATGATCCCAAGGGCAAGACGGAAGACGCAATCTGCTGCACTTTAGCATTAGGAAAACCACTAGCCGCTTGTGACTCCTTATAAACCCTACTACGCTTCGAGCCTCCATCTGAGTTATACGCCGCTTTGATCGCCGGAAGTCTCGGACTTCGGTGATGAATCACCACAGGAGAAACAAACAATCGGTTCCTAGAAACGGAGCTACCCAACAATTCGTACCGGAACCCACTCTTCCATTGGCCCAACCCAGAAGAAGCCTTCAAAATTCACAGAGAAAGAAACCGAATTTAGAAGCTACAAGAATTGGGAAAAAAAAACAAAGGATGAACAGTAGAATTACCTTGGGGAGAGAGTGGAGATTGAGGGAGCTGGTGGAAGAAGAAGCCATTAAGGAGCTGCTTAATTACGCATAGACGCTTGAAACTCTCGCTGTGTGAAAACCAACCACTGAAGAATTAGGAAAGTGTAAGAGACTAAAAGAGACGAATTGGAGTAGAAGAGAAGAGACGATGATGAAGATGAAGTTTGTTTCCTTCGCGCTATGTGTGTGTGTATTCCTTTAGGTACGGGTGTGACCCGACTATCCACCGGGTCGAAATCGGGTTTAAATTTATGACCCGATAGATTCGAAAGAGAACGACTTTATTAGGGTTCATAACAAAAATAATCAATCACCTACCTGAAAACAAATAACATGTGGACTTAAAAAATTGTTATGCAAAAAGATTTGTTTTTTTCATTGGTCTTCTTCTACTACACGCATTTGAATCAGCAGAGAGATTAATTCCTCAGCTCGGCGATTCAATTCTCAGAAGATTATGGCTTTCGCTACTGGAATCACGACGTCTTCAAATCCAACTTTTCTTGGTCTAAAGATCTCCAACACAAGTCTACGTTCTGTGGTTTCATGTAATTCGATTTCGTTTCCTTCTTTGTCATATGTGAATCTCAACCTCAATCGGAGAAACCGCCTTTCTGTTCGATCCGCTTCGGTTCCAGGTTCGAATTGATTCACAAAATTGCTCTGCTTTATTTTCCTATGAGAGTCCTTTTTATTTTTTCTGGGTTGTTTTTGTTGTTATTGCCATTCTGGTTTTAAAATTAGAAACTTTCTATTGAAATTGATAACTTTCGTTGGTGATGTCTGAGAATTCTTAAAAAGATGGTAATAGCTGTTACTTAGATATGTGTAGTGAGGTTCTGCTCTTGAATTCAAAAAGTGTAGTGACTTGTGCTCTTGAATATCTCAGCTGCACCTGCAATGGAGGGACTGAAGCCGGCGATATCTCTGTCAGAAAATGCACTTAAGCATCTGAGTAAGATGAGATCAGAACGTGGGGAAGATTTGTGCTTGAGAATTGGAGTCAAACAAGGAGGATGCTCGGGTATGTCCTACACGATGGACTTTGAAAACAGAGCAAATGCAAGACCAGATGATTCCACTATCGAATACCAGGGATTCACTATAGGTAAAAACTATTCCATCACTATGTAGGATCAACTCTTCTAATCTGAGATAATAAGGTCTGAGAGTAAGATCAGCTAGTTTCTTGATGATGTAGACTTGCCATACTTACAATATGAATGTCAGTTTCTGTGTTCAAGTATGCATCCAAATAAAAAAAAGGCTGAGATTGTTCGATCAAATAGGCTAAAGTTTTATTGTCAAGTAGATGGTCAGTTGATTCTTTTTGATGTGCAGCTTGAATTATATACTACTTAGCTGCCGATTCTTGAACTGAGACTTCTAGTCTCTTGTTGTCTTTTGCAGTCTCTTGTTGTCTTCTGCAGTAAAGTATTTTTACATCTGTGAATTGAAGGCTCAGGTTTTTAATTTGTACTCACTTCTTTTGCAGTTTGTGATCCAAAGAGCATGCTCTTTCTTTTTGGAATGCAGCTTGATTACAGCGATGCTTTGATTGGTGGAGGCTTCTCTTTCTCGAACCCTAACGCTACACAAACCTGTGGATGTGGGAAGTCTTTTGCTGCCGAGATGTGAACCAGTTTCACACATTGCAGTAGATAAACAATATAGTTATAGTTAATAGAAAACTTTGTATTATGGTTGTAGAATGCTCAAACAGAATCTGTAAGTTTTTTTAAAAAAATTGTATGATCAAACCATAATTTTAATAAATTATTCAACCTGGTTACAAAAATTCGTAAAAAGACCAAAGATCAAAATTTTCTGGTCACTGTTACAAAAAAACAATTGTTGACATCAACCTCCATCTCAGGCTCTTCTCTTTTTGTTGGATGTGGAGGAATGCTTATCATTGCCTCTCTTTTTGGCTGATTTATCAAAACCACTTGGCTTCTCTTTCTTGTTATCAGTTTTGGTGGACTCTATACTGATAAGACCACTTGAAGAGATCTTCGACTTTTGCAAAGCCTCAGCTTCTTTGTCCCCAATAGCAAATTGGTCAAGTAGCTCAGGGTCCAACAATTCTTCTATCCTTGCCCTCATTTGTTCCTTTAAACCCAAGCATTGAGAGTGTGAGTGGTGTTTCGATTTTACATGGAAACCAAAACAAAATATACGCATGCACGGAAACAGAAGCGATTACCTCAACTTCTTTTGCTCCCTCCCTGAGATCTTCGTCTACTGATACTTTGTGAGGTTCAAGCACTCTCTGCAACCAAAAGCAACCATGAATCATTTCAGTCAGCTCGATATTCGTGTATGTATTTAGGGCTTAGGGTTGTTAATTTTCAAAAATGAGGGAATATTATGACTGAGCAAAAGAACATGGAAATGTTATGTAAGTTTTCCCATCTGAACTTACATCTTTCAACCGAGGTAAGGTGGATTCGAGCTCTTTTGTTGCGATTCCATTCAAATATTTGTATAACTTCTTTCCAACCTTCAATAGAAGAGAGTATATTTGGCCCCTCTCCAACTGCATTTGTCTCTGTAAGTCAACGTCATGATCCAATTTAGAACAACCAGATGTGTCAAGAAATTTATCTCCACATGTGTGGTGAAACATAATTCAGCTGGTCCAGATCATCGATTTATTTTAAAGAGTAGATATGTTATACCTCGATGCTCGAGAAATCTGACTCCTGCAAGCCCAAACACAGGAGTACAGAAGCTTGAACATACGACAGCGAGACTGGGAGCTTCTCTTGAAAATAATGATGAGCTAGAGTTTTGCAGATGTCATAAACCTTTGAAAAGATAACAAAGTAAAAATAGTTACCAAACCAAACGAAAAGACAGAGTATCAAGCTTGAACATGCGGTTAGTATTATTTGTCTGAGTCTGTACCAGAATCTTATGATTGTGTAGTTATTTAAGCAGATTACATATCTGACTATAGTACATATTTCCCTAAAATAAGTGACTCTCAGAGAGTGAATCTAACCAGATTGAAGTCAACGAGATTGGCAGTGTATGCTCTGAATCTCTCCATATCATAAGGTGAAAGAACTCCGTCGAGTTTCTTCAAAAATCCATCTGGTGAATTTCCAGTCAAATCAACCTCTGGGAAGTTGATCTTAGGGTTCAAAACACTAACAAAATTGTGAAACGAGTATATTATCAACACAATAATACCGCACCAAGAAAAGTCTAATCATCTTAAAATAGTATTGCAGAAAAAGTCTAAATTTGCATGGGGAGAGAATATGATTAGTGCTAACCTCATTGCAAGTTTATAATCCATCTTCTTGAATTTATCACTCAACAGTTTAGAGAACCTTATCCTGAAATCTGAACAGAGTAGAAGAATTTGCCAAAACATTAAAACAAAACCTGTCATCCTTAAAAGCTACAGAAACATTTGATTCCTGTTAAGAATTTACAAACCTTTATAGAAGGGAGCAAAGAAGCCCAGTTCATCCGACTCATCAACTTCGAATTCATCGTTGCTTAAGGTTAATGGTTTCAGAAGCATACATGTGTGCTCACCAGTCACAGCACTCTGATCCAACCATATTTTAGAAATTGTGTTATGAACTGCTAGACAACACTAGAATTAGTAATTCAGGAGAAGAGGGAAAGAGGGATTCTCAACTGGTATTTGACTGATGTAGAATGGAGCAAATTTATGTTTTCTCCAGAAACGGAAGAGGTCCAAAGTAAGCCCAAAAGAGACACCGATGTAGTGGAGTCTCTCAGGTCGTCGATCACGAAGAGGAACCAGCAAAGGTGGAAGATTGGCACGAGGCTTTATCTGTTCCTCAAGCAAAGAAACCTAAGGGAAAAAATTCAAGTAAGAACTAGAATGCATGATGCAAAACCCTACAAGGGTAGATTAAAATAATCAAGAACCTTTGCAGCAGCCTCGGTAACTCTGACTGGTGAAGGCTCCACTTCCAGTTCATCATCACCTTCTGATATTGAAGCTAGCTGACCCTCAAAGTATCTGCACGTATCAATCAATTAAAATATTTGCATGTATTAATCATCTAAGTCGTAATCATTGCATTTACCTGGTCAAGAGTTCAACCGCAGCAGACCCATATCCCATCTACATAGAATGTAATCAAGAATTTGTTAAATCTCACAAGAAACCTACAAGACTAAAAAAATGAGGCGACTAAGAAACTTTACCTTCATAGCGTTGGGGTGGACTGCTATGCGTACTATACGAGCACCAGAAAGCTTTGGAAAGACCACGTCCCGGAACTGTTCACAGAACTTCCATGGTATTTGATCTCCATGTGGTGAATGACCTTCTCTTAAACTTTTTTCAGCTGATTTCCGAGATATCTGTCCTTCGAGACAGACCTGCATAAATATCAATTTCAAGGATACTTAAGACCAGTTACATCCAGAATCAATCACATACGAACGACAAGATATGAGATTCATGATTTTACAAAACAAAATTGCTGCAAACAAACAATTCAAGCAGACTGATAGCTGCTTTTATTCTTTGTTTAGTCCAACTAACTGTTTTTCTCCAAACAAACAATTTCAAAGAGCAGAGCAGAAAGTAAGAAATCGATACCTGAATAACACACAGTATGTCAGGAAGCTGGTTTTTGGACTCATCAACAGGACCTGTGCCAAAAAGAAAATAAGGCAATACTCTAAATCTGATGATTATCTCTAGCTATGAAAAGGAGGAACAATTGCATACCGAGCAACACAAACAAATGATGAGCAGGAGCATCCGACAAAAGTTGAAGATCATTAGGAGAATTCTTGTAGTGAGAAGAGACACAAAGTGCCATCATTCGCTGTAGAATACCACTTAATGCCTTATTAACAAAATATAGGTAGCAAAAAGTACGTAGGTTGTAAAATCAACTATTATTACCTGTAAAAACAACTCACTGTCCTTGTGATAAGAAAATAAGGTGTCTCGGTTGACATAATAAAGATCACACTGACTTGGCAGAGGATGGCTACAAATGCAAGAAAAATAGAAATCATTTTCTAGATCACTAGTTGGCAAGAAAGGATGGCAACATTCTATTTATATGAAGTGAAATACCATACCAAGCAGGATTTGGAAGACAATTAGCAACATCAAGGCATAGTAATCCATTAAGCCAGGATTCAATTGGATCTCCAGAAGCGTATCTTATAGACTCACTAAGTTCTATTTTCTTGAAAAGGCAACCTGAATCCAAAGAAAATTCAGACAGTCACGGAGTTCCCCAAGATAACGAATCACATCAACTAGATAGTGTAGGAAAAAGAGGATATCTAATACTACATACTAAGATATGAAAGTAGTAGGCCCTGCGTGAGAGAACATTAGTTCTAATGAATATGAACACCCATCAGACAGAGGACTACTCTGCATGAAGTTTCAATCAACCTTCGGAGGCCCTTAAGGCCAAACTTAACAACAAAACCTACGTTCTTGGAAAAAATCATTCACATATATTCCTCAAACTTAGGAATTGGAGCAATGGTTTACTTCAAAAACATAAATTTCTTTCTTATGAAAATGCTAGCTGATAAGCCCCGACGCAAAGGCATTGGAGCGATATTTTAAAAAAGATGAACTTCTATATTCTTAATAATAATATTGGGATCTCTACAAAAAAAAAATATCCAGGTTGCCACATGCCAAAAGTGAAAGCAAGATGTAGTAGTAAATACCAGAAAGAGAGCCTTCAACACCAGTGACAGGGGCTCGGCTTTGCTCTTCTAACTGTTGGAGGAGTTTCAGGGACAAAGATCTACCAGTACCTTCATAGCTTTGGCAAAGAAGGTAAAACAAACAAAAATCAGCAGCCTGACTGACCCTATATATAATCAAGCCATGCATATATCTTTCAATATCATGGGAATATAAGCATTTTACTCCTGTTTCACATACCCACTGACAGTAGATGATAAGAAAACTAGGTAAGGGCCAAGTAGAGACTTCACAACTGGCAAAGGAATAGCTGCCGCTTCATCAATAACCAACAGCTCCACTTGTGAGAGCTTTTCATGTTCATGCGGTTGTATATACTGCATGAAAAAAGAAGAAGAATAAAGCAATTTATCGATCGACACAAACTACGGCTTCTTACAAAAATTCAGGGTTGGACAGACCTGGATAGTTTGCCTGTGCTGCTTGAAGATATTGATCCGTACGATGGCTTTATTAAATTCAGGATTCACACTTCTCACGACATCATATTCAAGATGTTCCTTCAAATATATAGTTGAAGATAGAGTTCAGAAAATTATATGGTAATCCTGAATTAACATGCAAAACAAAGTAACATTTTTCTTCTTCCAGGAGATAGTGCAGATTTCAAATCTATGACAACCCCAACAAAATGGAAGAAGTCCAGCAGTTTCTAGAAAATTGCTTCATATGTGTGATGCAGAAGAAGCTCATATTACCTTATATTCAAGTGCATCGAAACCTTTGCAAACAAACTCGAAGACTGTTTTCAAGTTATCTGGGCTCGGTGCTGTTACGTAAATATTAGAGTACCTAACAGAAAATACGATATAGAATTAATAAGACAATAAATACTATTAACAAACATGAATAAAAGCTCAAAATAACTCAAGCCTACCCAGCAGCAACAGCCCCAGCAACAGCTAGACCAAGTGCAGCAGATTTTCCACGCCCACGACTAGCAATCAGAGCAACTATGCTACGGAGGGTCTTATCCAATATTGCATCGAAAAATGTGACAACAGCTTTACCCTACAAAAGAGAAAATTCAATACTGATCCAATGTGCAACACTTCTTAATCCAATGTGCACAGCTGACTAAACCACATACCTGATCCAATGTACAACACTTATTAATTAAAGGACCAACAGGAAAATCATCGTTTAGTGCATCTTTCAAACTCTTCAGGTCTCGTTCTGCCTCAGAAAGCGCTTCCGAATCCTTTTATTACAAACACATAAAATTGAAAAGTTAAAGATGCTAACTGGTATGATGGAAGACAATCTCTCTAAACAACCCATGAAAAGAAGTGTGAATTTGCTATAGAAATTACCTCCTTTGTTGGAACTTTTGTGATAGATTTGATATGAGATGAAAGTGGCAATAAATTCAACTCATCATCCATGACAACGCATGCTTTGCAAGATGCTAGTGACAACAGAAATCGTTCATTGAAACGTCCGGAAGCTTCAGAGTGTGACTCGGTTCGAAATCTATCATGCACATCCTGATATGAACAGAACCAATCATGTAACTCCAAATAAGTAGTTAGCAAACAACATAACTAGCAAAATCAGTCTTCATACCATAACCATGGTGCAGAGACTAGTAAGTGAAGCAAGCGATTGTAATAATAATACAACTAGCCCACCCCCTTCGACTGTCTCTATTGTTCTTGCTAGTAGATTTGGAGTTAGAGCTTCAAAATCCTGAACATAGTAAGAATAGGATGCAAATATGAGTAAGCTGCAGCAAAAGTAAATGTTTCTTCAGCCATTAATCAAGAGTACCTGTAAGATGCAGATGCCAAAAGTATTCCCAAGAATTCTTTCAGAATCTTTGTACAAGCAATGAGTAACATCCACCACATCAAGAAAAAGAGAGAAAGCGTCGAGTTTTTCAGGATCTAATTGTCCTCTCTCCTTCATCTTCTTCAACTGCTTAGCACGTTTTTTATTGTGACTGCACACAAAACCAATTACACCCACTCTTTTTCAGGACCAAGTTATCAACAAATAGAACTCCACAAATATGCGTAACATAGCTCACAAAACCAGGTTCCATCATTCTCTTGGCATGGAAAATTCAAAAGAAACTCACACCTAATTATTAACTAGGCTTCAATTAAGTTTTTAATAACAAAATTTCAACGCTTCAACTTTTGCAAATATCTAATATTTGAATCGGTTGATAAATCAAACCTGCTAATGTCGAGTCTATTCTTGTAGCACCATAGCACACTTGGGTTAGACTTGACCACCGATTTTGACAAAATGTGATGAAGATTAACTATCTGTTACATAACAGAATCAGAAAAGTATTAGACTTGAAATCCGAGGAAAATGCAAAGTAGAAATTATCTATAACAAGAAGAATTTTACCTGGTCACGAGCCTTATCACCAATAATGACAAACATGGAACGGTGTCTAAGTTTAACACCGTTTTCAATCAGAGTCCTTATACGTTCGTCTACCTTCTTCCTCATTCTCACACCAGTTATTGGTTTTGCCTAACCTTAATTAAGCCGAAATCAAAAATTCAATCAAACACAGGTTTTAGCTTAATGTAGAGTAAAAAGGCAGGAACTTGTTTGAAAATATCTAATGGAACATCTCAATTCGAATAAAGTTTCAAGCTTTATAGGGTAACCAATGAAGCAAAAGTCTCAAAGTTGAGAATAAACGGAGAAAAATCAAGCAAAAGAAACACAAAACCGGCTTCGATTCCTGTACTTACTCGCACTGATTACAATTCCTAACTGTAAAATTAATTCTTTCGTCGGAAGTAATGTTTGTGACAGAGAACGAACCTGAGGATGGTGAGTGAAGCGAGAAGAGAGGTAAAAGAAGCAGCTTGATGTGTGTGTGTGTGTACCAAAGCAGAGAAGCGCGCCCTAAGTCAACCATCGGTCAAAACCTTAAAACCCTAAAATTCAATAACCGACCGGTTTGTTTCTTCTTCACATTTCCCGGTTTGTAGGTATAAGACGGGTTTCTTCTCCATTAATTTTTAGCGGTTACATAAAACCGAATTGAAAAGCAAAGAAAAACTCAATAACAAGATCAACGGTGAATGATATTAAACAACAACAAGAAAACAAGATCAACGGTGAAATATGTTTCATATCCTAAAACGTCATAAGTTACTGGAAGTGATAAAAGAATGGGTTCCTGCACACGACGTGAATCGAATATTTACTATTGTGCAAATAATGATGCACGCAAATAGCCAACTATGCATTAAATTAAGAAAAACGAAGATTTTTACTTGTCTCTTAGTACACGTTTTATAATCACAGTTTCTGGAAGAAGGGTCTCTGATCGGTGTTCTACCAAATTAATTGTCTAGATCAACTGATTCATTTAAAATCAATTTAAATTTCAAAAACTTACATCTAACGCCAATGTTTTAATTATTAGATCAAGAATCATTCAAACTATTAAAGTAACCGATAATCCTTGTCCTTTTTTTTTACGTAGAACATGTTATTGTCATTTTATAAGATACTAATATAACTTAGTCTTTACCTGATATAATAATGTATGTATTGCGTTATGTATAGTTTTATTGACGGTCAAATATAACGTTTCACAATGACCAATCAATAGTTTTTGATAAATAAACTTGCTTTTAAGAAAGCAATAATGTCAATAATAAAAGTTATAATGGAGGCATATATATGATATTTACTAAATTATAATCCATAATTGAAAGAAGAATGGGTGGTACAGATGGCGAAGTCTTGTTCAACAAATGCTTTAATCAATTTAGATCAACAAGCTAACCTTACCTGGCTTGGATCTATCTTTGTCTCCCACAACATTATATAACATTATCTCTTCTTTAAACAAAAATAAATCATTTCAAAACTGATAATTAGTGGTTTATTGTTTTAAGTAGTAAGCAGTCTATCCTCCATTATGATTACATTTCACATGCCATGATAAAATGTTGCATGCATGTATGATAATAACTAAACACATTTAGGTGGCCACTTAGATTTATTTTATTTTTAGTTAGGGAAAATTATCGGTTTTCGAAGCCATATTGACAAGTGTTAAATATGGCATACTAGAACACAATGCGTGACAGAGTCCTCCATTCTGTGATTATAGCCTTCACTTCTTCCGTCAAAAACCTAGAATTTTCAGAATAGTAAAGGAAAAAAGAGATATGTAGGTTGATTTCATATTTTTATATGTCGTAAATGTACAAATTTATCTGTCATTACGTAAATTCCAACTCGGTCATACGCTCGTGTATGATTTACTCATACGTAATGCAAGGAACGATGTTTCAAACTTAACAAAAACATATTTACCAAAATTAGGAAACATACGAATTGGACAATAAAGGAATAATACCTTTTAAAAACATTTTTTTTTTTAATTAAATGGGATAAGCATCCAATACACACATAAGCAAATGGAGTTCCGTTGGTGTCGGAAGTGACATGTGTAGACAAAAATTAAAGGGACCTCCAACACTGGATGATGGATCTTAAGCTTATCATTCCAATCACGCAAATTAATTTAATATACAAACCTGCCGACTCCATTTATTATATGTATTTTTAAAGCTGTACAGTTACGAATTGATGCACATATTTGTTTGGAGATTTAATGGGAAATGTCGAATCAATCTTACACCAAATCTATTTGAAAGAATAAGATCTAAAGTCAAGCTAGTTATATCCACCACTAAATTCACTTATTCTGTTCGTTTAAGGAGTATTCAGAATTTACAAACTCTTCTCATTGTCTCCGAAGAATCACAAGTACTCGTCTTGAGATTGGTAAGAGACATCAGTTTAAAATCTTATTTTTAAAATGTATATTCTTATATTAATAGCCATGACATAAAATCGTCTTTACAGTGTATACAAAAAAAATACAACATTCATAAAATCGTTGGATTGTACCTACAATAAGTATATAGGTTATTAAAAAAAAACATCAAGTTTATATCATTCAAATTCACATATGTTTTTTAGTCTCACGTTAGATCATATTATAACTTTTGAGATGAAATTTCTAACAAATTTTTTGAAATTTGACTATAAATCAAATTGAGGCGTGTACGAATTGCACGTGTAAGAACATATGTACACAACTTGTAACGAATACTCACCTTGTAATATAAATACATGCATATGTACCAATAGGAAGAACGTACCCATGGCCATATACACTAATTAAGCAACAAGAAAGTGATTATGTTCAAAATGTTGCCTCCATCAATTACGCAAATGCACCAACACGGCACACAGTATTAAAAAAAAAAAAAAAAAAAAA
>Ga0041059_1001409_pt1 | contig 19099 bp, 12 predicted proteins | sample AraColnosormetaG_FD_56232 | JGI IMG/M metagenome (GOLD analysis project Ga0041059, IMG submission 56232) | Arabidopsis roots microbial communities from North Carolina, USA - Col MF nosort | ecosystem: Host-associated > Plants > Roots > Unclassified | place: USA: North Carolina | collected...
ATATATATATATATATATATGTCTTTGTATATTAACAGTATGCACACACATATATATAATTTAGGTCCATAATTTTTCTACCCCGAAAATTAGAGGAGATTAATTTGGTCTCTTATCTACTATAATGTTCGAACTTGTGACTTGAAAATTCTCATTTTGACTAACTAATCAGTATACAGGCTAAACTATCTGATTAGATTTAAGAAATTAAATCGATATGATATGTAAATGAACACATAAATTTTGTGGTCTATTTTTAAAACTCAATTAAAGAGGGTAACCTCATGAACTTTTAAAAAGTATGTCGAAAAGTTGACTATAATTTGAGAAACAAGACATATGGAAAGGAGAACCATTTCATTGATCCATCAAAGTTTCTTTTTTCATGTTTTATCTTCTGCAAAAAAACTGTTTTAGGGTGAACTCTGTGGTACTTTTAAATAGGTTGTTCCGATCCCACTTTGTTGTATAAATAACTAAAAATAATATGTAGTTCCAATGAAAAAGATCATTATCAAATATTAGTAGAATGTAAGTGTATACAGTGCATAAACAAACTGGTTAACGTGTCAAATAAATTACAAATCAGTTAAATCATACAATATAGAACATTTCGCAGTAATCTGCCCCATATTTAGTAGATTTGTTTTTGTAAATTTCATGTCGCAAGTATAGTATTTAGATATTGCCAGAGGAGAAAAAACAATTTTTTTATAAATTTTTTGGCCATAGATACAATTAAACCAACTGCCAAATTTTAGCTTTTAATACGTAACGTAGGGTAACAAAGGATAACGCTATAGTCGCTATCTATACATTATTAGGTACATATTTATGCTTATAGCCATGATTACACAAAGATACGTATTGATGTGAGTGTATATATAAGCACGTGTCACGAAAACCCATCATAAGTTCACTACTCATAATCTCTTTCTCTCTCTCACACACACACACAGACACACACAAACATAGAAGGAATCAGAGAATAAAAAAAGAATGAGAATAAGGAGAAGAGATGAAAAAGAGAATCAAGAATACAAGAAAGGTTTATGGACAGTTGAAGAAGACAACATCCTTATGGACTATGTTCTTAATCATGGCACTGGCCAATGGAACCGCATCGTCAGAAAAACTGGTACTCTTTCTCTCTCTCGCGCGTTTTGTGATTATATATATTAACTTTAGTCTCTAGCTAGTTCATATATAAATATATCTCAGTTAGACTAAATTTGATTCGTTGATAGGGCTAAAGAGATGTGGGAAAAGTTGTAGACTGAGATGGATGAATTATTTGAGCCCTAATGTGAACAAAGGCAATTTCACTGAACAAGAAGAAGACCTCATTATTCGTCTCCACAAGCTCCTCGGCAATAGGTACATAACTTTATGTTACTACAATATTATACACCATGTCTTTTTATTTAATCGATCGTTAACTGATTTTTTCTTTCGTCAAATATTTGAATTGTTGTTTTAAACAAAGATTTGGCCGGTTAAGTTGATTTTTAAAAATCTAATTGAAGGATTTTCTTACTTGCAAATGTAAAAATAAAGAGAGTTGACAAGTAAAGACTGTTTTATTTCAATTAAACTATGTGTTCGTGGATTATTTCACATTTCAAAAGGTGTTTTCTTCACAAAATAAATCTTAAAAATAATCCTTTGAACTTAAAATATGTTCAAAATTTTCAAGTTGATATATTTTTCTGAAGAAGAAAAGAGTTGCACAAGATAAAAGTTTGTCTTCTCTTCAATGAAACTCAACCGATGTGTTGGTGGGTTATTTCAATTTTAAAAGGTGTTTCCTCCAAAAACAAATCTTTAAGAGTATCTTTTGAACTTAAAAATGTTCGAACATTTCAAGTGGATATATTTAATGAATAATAGACACTTTTTCATAAGTGTATTAGTCGTGCAAACAGTCACTTCTCAAAATTCATTATAGAGTTAGAAACGTTTTCCACAATTGAAAAATAAAAATAAAAAATCCTCTCTATGTATATAAATATGCATTCATTTATGAATCACATACAGATGTCGAAATAATAAAAAGAATCATAAACATATGGTATGTTATAATTTATGTTATATGGTATGAATTTAATAAAAATGTCCTATAATATTTTTTCCCCAAATTCAGATGGTCTTTGATAGCTAAAAGAGTACCGGGAAGAACAGATAACCAAGTCAAGAACTACTGGAACACTCATCTCAGCAAAAAACTCGTCGGAGATTACTCCTCCGCCGTCAAAACCACCGGAGAAGACGACGACTCTCCACCGTCATTGTTCATCACTGCCGCCACACCTTCTTCTTGTCATCATCAACAAGAAAATATCTACGAGAATATAGCCAAGAGCTTTAACGGCGTCGTATCAGCTTCGTACGAGGATAAACCAAAACAAGAACTGGCTCAAAAAGATGTCCTAATGGCAACTACTAATGATCCAAGTCACTATTATGGCAATAACGCTTTATGGGTTCATGACGACGATTTTGAGCTTAGTTCACTCGTAATGATGAATTTTGCTTCTGGTGATGTTGAGTACTGCCTTTAGTTGATGTTTTGAATTTGTCTTTGAATTTTTGAGATAAAATAACAATTAATTATGGATACTAATATCGATATCAATACTACCACTATTACAATCTAGGAGTACGTACTTCTTTATACTATTTAAAGAGCATTAAGTTTTACCGAATGTGAAAAATAAGTTAGTTACCGCGGATACTGAATGAGTTTTACTAATTACCTCATTTATATATTTTTTGGATAAAGTTTAAACGATTTTTTTCTTTACAGGTGAATAATGCGAATTAAAAGTAGTATGAGTATATAAGTTTCATAAGATAGACTCATAGAAGATTTTAAAAATAATAATTAGGTATATATCGATTTTTTACTTAAATTTGAATATCAAAGAAAGAGAAGTTTAATCACGCTTATCGACGTTCATCTCTTGTTATGATATAAAATTATGAATAAGTTAAAAATTTCTCTTATGATTATCGAGAAGTTACAGCTGCCTCTATTTCATAGTCTCTTCGGATCATGGACTAGAACACATTTTTTATCAACCACTGATTCATCAGAGTACTTAAAGTGGAAAAGGTTCACTTATAACTCTTATCCAGAAGAATACTTAATCATCAAAAAGACAACGAAAATATTTTATTTTTTTTGCTATATATTGTCACGAAGAGCCTCATGCATGTGGTGTTAAGCTGTTAAAAACTTCAAATTAAAAACAAGAGAGTTAGTTGAGACGCCAAAAGAAATGTTGAATGTTCCAAAAATAAAATAAAATAGATACTATTATGGGATCTATTATTATTATTCCTATTTGTAATAAATTTGTACTCTCACATTTCAGCTAACAATAAAGTTGTGTGATCTCTGACCACGTTGTGTTGATATCTTCCGCGTAGGTTTTCATTTAATTTACACTATAAATTGGTCATTAATTACTCAAACATGTATATAAGATTCGTGTATTTTTTTGGGATTTATTTTTATTTCTTTCACATATTGTTGCGTCGTAGTTAATTTACACATAGGGACATACATATGCGTACGGGTCGTTGACACGTCTATTTATTATTAACCACACTGGGTACGTAGTAAATTTCATCAGAAGGGACACGCAAAGTAAGATAGCAGCAATAATTGAGTTGAAATTAAACCACATGTTTTCTCTTTTAAAAATCTGGTTTTCAAAACAGTAGTAATCTTTGCCGGGAATTTCGACACCAAAACTATGAGTTTAACAAAAAGAAACACTAATTAGAACATCAAATTGAAAATGACATATAGAACTAAATTTCTTTGCAAAACTTTTGCACTCAAAATGTAAACATACATTATTTTTGGAAAAAAGAAACGTAAAATATTTAAGATGAAAGTGGTATACAACATAATATGTCATCTATTGCATGAATATGTTTTACATTTTTCACAAATTTTTGTTGGTAACTAACACATCATATACATTATATATTTTTGGAAGTACATCATATACATTTATCCTTTCAATATTTCTTTCTAAATGATTTCTTTTAAATTTAGTTGTATATTACACAAATTTGAAATAAAACCGAAATCCGTGTATCAATTTGTTGATATACATGTTGGAAATGACTTTGACCTTTTAGAAGAAATATTGTTGCGAATTTTTTAGAAAACATGAATGTGTTGTAACTTAAAAACGCGACTAGTAGTTGGATAAACAAAAATTCAATTGATTTAACTGCATTGAAAATTTCAAATAAGTTTGATTTAAAAACATTTACGAACATCTTTTAGACGTGATAAGTCTAAGATCTGGATATTGAATGACTCATATATGACCATAAACTCATCATTTCAATCAATTCAATATAATCTACCCTAACCGAATTAATGTCCAACTAAGAAAAAGAATTTCATTTATGTTTATAAACAAAGCGATAAACAGAGATGAGATGAAAGATTTTGTTAAGAAAAAGAAAATAAGTTTGTTTTTAATAGACGAGAACAAATGTTTGATCACAAAGATTAAATTTTTAAAAATTGCTTAAATAGCTTAATAGTATGGACTAAATGTTACTTGAAAATAGTCGTCTTTAGGGCTTTGGTGATTGGTTTACACTAAGTAGAGGAGTGACTTATCACCTAAGATAGAATTGAACTCGTGTGCCTTGTCTCAATAGTTGTATGAGCTTTGAACAATTTGTTAGAAACAAAGATGATAGAACAGAGGTGTTATACCACACTGTTGTTACATTACAACAGATGTGTCACATATATATTAAACAGAGAAAGAACATTTTTGTTGAACGATACTTTATTCTCTAAATAACTTTCTCATTTGTCTCTTGTGATTTCTCACAAATGAGACTACATGAATATATAAAAAATGAAATTGTAATTGCACTCATTAAACTCATTGATTCATAATGTCCTATAATTAAACATGAAATTGAAACCCCCGAATTGATTGTAAATCCAAAACTGATAAATGTGCATTTTGGTGGCTATGTCCTAATCATCTTGTAACATGGGAACAATTTACACAACAATAAGGCAGTTTAAAATAATAAAAATGTAAGGAGGAATGTTTCAAAGAGGGGACCTAGCTATCAAAAGGTTCTAGGATGTTATCGCTATTTCTCCATCAATGCTTAACTGTATATTGTAATTTTGGATTTATTTGTTTCCTCAAGAACTGTAAAGTTTTTATCGTGTATTGACCTTAACTAATTGAAGTTGGGATGGGTTACCCTAGTAATAGGAACTTGAATGGCATGAAATGCACTATAAATCTAGCAAGTGGACTAGTTTGTAGTAGTTGATATGTTTTTTGTATAATGAGACATCTTCTTTTCACAAGAAAGAGTATGTTGTCATCATCGAAGCAACTGTCAATTATTGAATGCCTAACTAGTAAAATTTGTTTAAGGTGAGACTATTGCAATGGTAAATATCATATGCATCTATTGAGGCCCGACTGATTAAAATAATGGATCATGTACTAAAACATATTTTTAAAGCTAGAATAAAGATAAAAGGCCCTAAAATGTTGCAAAATATTTTTGGACCATGTACATATGCTCCACTAGAACACCCAAAGAACCGGCCCAGCATCTATTGTGTAGATGTTTTGAGTGATTCCTTCTTATTTCCTCATGAGCAATTTTATTTTGTGAGAACACCCGGCCCATAAGAAAGCGCTTAGAAAACGAATCTTGTTCTAGATGATTGGAGCGTGTTCCACATGAAAATACCACGTATTGTATTCTTATTTGTAGGCATAAAATCAAATCCAACATTTATGATATTGCTTAATAAGAATGAGCAATACATGATTTGTTGAATTCTTAAAAAATATCCAAACACAGTAACTATTAATAGTTGTTGAATATATATAATTAATGATAAATGAATCTGGGACTAGAAATCTTTGGCTGAAACACAAACACTGCATAAATGTTCAACCTTTTATAAATTGTATAAAATTTATATTTAATAGTTATACATAATCAAATCGTGTTTTTAACATATTTCTCAAAAGTAATTAAGCTATTCTATAACTTCCTTCTATCATCCTTCCTTTCATAGCTCATACTCATATTGAATATGACTTTTGTAGTTAGTGTCAACGCTGCAAATCCTACACCAAAGGTCAAGAAACCAACTGTTGCAAGATCAATTCCATCTCCAACATCTCTTCCGCTTCCAGATGAAATTATTGTGAACTGTTTTGCATATATTCCAAGATGCGATTATCCTTCCCTATCTCTTGTCTCAAAGACTTTCAATCGTTTAATCACTTCGATCGAGCTGAACATTGTACGTTCACTCTTTCAACGGACCGAAAACGTTCTCTATGTTGCCTTGAGATTCAGCCATGAAGAAGACCCTATTTGGTATACTCTCAATCAAAAACCTTACAAAAATAAATCTAACTCTTGTATCCATAAATTGGTTCCATTGCCTTCATGCCCGTCTTTGCCTTGTTGGGGATCTTCTGTTATTGCAATTAGGCCACAAGATCTATGTTTTTGGTGGATGTATCAATGGCGATATGACTTCTAATGTGTTTGTTATCGATTGCCTACATGGAACATTTCAATTTCTTCCTAGTATGCGTGTGCCACGTGGCTGTGCGGCGTTTGGTATCGTAGATGGGAAGATTTATGTAATTGGAGGGTATAATAAGGCAGATTCGTTGGATAATTGGGTTGAGGTTTTTGACCTCGAGAAGCAAACTTGGGAGTCTTTTTCAGGATTGTGTAATGAAGAGTTGTCCAAGATAACGCTCAAGAGTGTTGTGATGAACAAGAAGATTTACATAATGGATCGTGGAAATGGCATTGTTTTCGATCCTAAGAAAGGTGTATGGGAGAGGGACTTCTTATTGGATAGAGATTGGGTAGTTGGTTCGTGCGTTATTGACAACATGTTGTATACTTTTGGTTTTGACAGTGTAAAACGTATTTATCGAGTACGTGTCTATGATCCAAGTGTTAGGGTGTGGAGTTTCGTGAAAGGTATTGAAGATATACCAAAAATGGATGGAACTCTTGGGTCTAGAATGGCAAATCATGGCGGAAAGCTCGTAATTTTGCTCAACCTTGATAAAAATGGAGGAACAGAGCTTTGGTGTATAAAAATTGCACTGGAAAGGCGAGGACAACAAGGAGAGATTTGGGGAAAGATTTTGTGGTATAATCTTGTGCTAACTTTGGAAAATTCATCAACAATTGTTGAATGTTTCGATATAACGATTTGATGAAGTATAAGATGGCTTTATGTAATCATACCGGAAGGTTTACTTTTTTTTGGGGCCGAATGTTGGTAATTTTGTAATGTTTTATTCTATTATAATGTCACATATTTTCATTTTCTATAATGTAATCTTGAAAAGCGTTTTTAGTATTGGACTAATAATATAAATGGTCTAACATATGGTTTTATCAAATCTAAAAATACAAATTATAAGAAATTCAATCAAAACACAACACAATCTCGTTACGTTTAATAAAAATATACCGCAAATTGAAAAACACAATCAAATCAGAAATGCAAATAAGAATTAAGAAAAAAAAAACAAGCGAATTACAAGTTCAAATTAATCTATGCGATCAAATGCTACTTCTCAGCTGCTAGTTACTAGAAATCATCAATATACTATATAAGTAAAATCAATGAGCTCGTGAAAAAGAAGAATCATATTGTGGCTTAATGGAGATGTTTAAGGCTATAAATACATGATTTTATATACAATAAAAATACTTCCAATCTAATCAATTTTAAATGAATATAGACTAAATAAATCTAACTGTTGGTATTGATTCTTTAATCGATTTAAATTATATTATTTCTTCTTATAATTTATCGAATACAAGAAATATTCATAAACTTTTTTAATATATACAAATCTTTGAGTTTGTTAAGATTTGCCTTCATAAACATATATGTAAAGTTCAACTAGTATTACATTTTAGTATTTGTACAAAAATAACATGTGAATTTTTTTTTCTAGTCTTGGTGACTTAAAAAGCTCCTAGGCACCGAAATCGAGACACTCTCGACAACCATGCTCTCTGACGCCGGGGGTGGTTCCGATTGCCGGCGTCGGGACTTATCAACTCCCATCAACCTTCATGTGTTCTATATAAGCTTTATCTTCATTGAATCTTCCTCCGTTATCTCAAATCTCTCAAAATATCTAAATCTCCTTTTTTATGTGAGCTTCTTCACTGAAAGTTTTCTTTGTGACGGAAGAGTATATCGATGCTCTATTGGCTCCGATCTGACTCAGATCTTGGATGCATCTCTGTCTTCGAACCCAAAACAAGAAAATTCACAACAGTCCAACAGCTCCTCTTCTCAAACATCAGAGCAAGACTTCATCAACTTATCAAAAAGCTCTAGATCTGGACTAGCACCAACACCACCTTTGGTTTCTTCTCACCGGTTTTCGTTGATGGCAGGAGTATCTCTTGGACCATCAGATGTGCTTCTTCCGCTGGGAACGTCGACGGCACACGACGAGCTCAAACGCTGGCAATGGTCACCCTATATGATTCACAGTCGCCCATCATTCCAATTCTTCAGAATGACGGAGGCGCTTTCCTTATCCCGACAACATCAACCCTAGGGTTTGATTGGATGAGCCTCATCTTTCATTAAAGCCCAATATCTCCCATGTGGCCCATATCCAGGTCTGATTTCCCTATCAATTTGCATAGTCTCTCTTTGCTTTGTTTCTCGACAAAGGATGGTCGTCGACTCCATTCAGCTTTAGGAACAATGCATCTAGAGGGGATTTGCTTATTCAATTATCGAAACCTTATGATTGTTTATCACTAGATGCATATCTAATTTGGAAACTTAGACCATCCCCAATGGTTAAGAACCAATTGGTTCTTAACCTTGCATCTTCACAATTGTTTAAATTAAAATTTTGAAACATGACATGTAAGAAGCAAATCTTAGTTTTTAATTCATAAAAACTTCTTAGATATGAAGCAAATCTTAGTTTTTAATCTGTTTTGATTTACTTTTAAAATTTAATTCTAAGATATTAGTGTAAGTCTGTAAGATACATCTAAGTTACACCCATAGAGGTGCTCTTAGGGGATTAGTATAGTTCTCAAACCTTAAATGTTGTGATGCGATGAAAGCATCTGCTCTTTTATTTGGTTATACTTTGAGATTTGATATTTCCTCTAGAAAGCCTAACCATGGCTTCCCAAGACTAATGGGCGAAGCATCCCAACCCTCTCGAACCTTTTGGATAAAAACGCGTCGGTATGTTCGATCAATTCTTCTCTCAACCCTCCTTAAACTGAACGACTTATGCCTTGATTTGAATGGAAGAAATCTCCAATCGAGTCCTGCTGCATTTGCTGCGTTTTGGACTTGTGATACTCTTTGGCGAATCCAACAACCTTACTCCTCTAAGGAGATACCTTCGTCGGAACCTTATTTTGACAGTGGGAAAAAGTTTCCACCCGTAGCTTCCATGGAGCACTTCTACGAAAGCTTTTTGGCGTCAATCGCACGATAAAAAGAAAAATCGTTAAACTACATTTATATAAAAAGAAGTAATAAATGATAAAAAGAAAAACAAGATACGGTAAATAAATATACTCTCTCTCTTTTTATATAAATGTAGTTTAAGGATTTTTATTTTTTCTCAAGATAAATGTTGTTTTTAGCTTTTTATGCAAATAATAAATGTATTTAAATTTTTCTAACCTACTATACTTAATTATATATTTTTTATTGGTTAAATTGGTTATAATAAATGATGTTTTTATATAAAAAGATAGATTAAATGAGATTTTTATAATTTTTTAGTATGTTTGTAAATAATTTAAACTACAACTAATACGAAGAGTGGGAGTATAAAGTTTGAAATTAAAAACAGAATATGTTGACATGTAATAGCTCACATACCCAAAGATGCAATTATAAATACATTTTTTACCAAGTTTTGCTGCAATTACAATTTTTTCGGATAGTTTGACTACTTTACCTAGAACGGGAACCAGTTTTGAATGTAAATATCTTAACTGACTCGAACTTAAAAAAATTTATAAATTTATAAATTTCGAATGGGTCTTAAACTTCATTACCTGAAAAATCGGAACTCTATTTTGTTTTTAAGAATTACACAAAATAAAAAAGATTCATAGTTCATACGAAAATATGACAAAGAATTAGGTTGTTTGCCTCGTATAAGGTATTGACATACTTTATTCGCTTCAGCGCTAAAACGGACATTGATGATTTGGATTTTGGACGGCGTAGCTAATGGCATTATCAGCTACTGGCTTGAGATAATAAGACATCGATCTAGGAGGCTTTTCTATCGTCAGCTACAAAATTTCCTCATAAATATTTCATTTTCGTTTCATAAGCATTTTTCTTGTTATTATATACTTGTCAAAGACGATTAGATTAATTATTAATTAAAACCCAAATCGAATAGTAAATGGATTTAAGAAACTAGTATTTTTCTCTAATTTAAAACAAAATTATTTCCTTTTCTTGCCGGCAAAAAAAAACAATTTCCTTTTTTTTTATGAATGTAAAAAACTTATTTCCTTTTCTTGTCCTCTAATTAATTATATATATAGACGCTATATACTCTCTATTATTTGTCAAAGAAAATTAGATTTGATTGGCTAGGTTTTCAGAGAACACTACAACGATTGCATCGTTACTTCTCTTTCAAGGAATTTAGATTTGATATCATTCAAGGGTTTCGTATTGAAGATTAAAGTTACGATCTAGGGTTCTTCTCTCATCACTCACTGTATCTGGATCCCTCCTCGATGAATTCTTCAGACATCTCGATCATCTCGGAAAAGATGGAATCTATGTCAATGAATCACCGTGTTGTGCGTCACTGTCACAACAAGAAATTACAACAGTCTAGATATTCTCCGTACAGTAAAGAGAATATCATCAGTACCATTGAGAAGGAGATGCAGAAAGATGAGGCTATACGATTGGGAGTTGAGCTCTCGCTCTTTGTGGCTGAAACAATGGTCTTATTATCTGACAACCTACGTTCTATGTTACTGTTCTGTCTTTGGGTATTGACGAATGCAGAGTGCACATATTTCACCGATCCCGTGGTAGGAAGGTTGCATTGTGTTATGCTATATGTGTTAGAAACATATATCAAACCTAAGAATGGTGTCTATCTGGCTGATGTCAAATCGAACCAATGGGAAGTTTTCGTAAAGTCTTGCAAGAGTTTTGTTTTTGGAATCAGAGAATTGGATCGCATTGTATTGATTCTCGGAAAGAGAGAAAGCTCTTCTTGTGAGGTAGTGAAAACGTCTGATTTTGAACACTGTAACCAAGAGCTGAAGAAGCTAGAGGAGACGTTGAGGTCTGCCAAAGATGTTTCAGAAGCGAATGGATTCGCGAGAGAAGTGATAAAGTCTAACATACTTTGTTTGTGGAAGTCTCTCTTTGAAACATCACAACCCAAGGTGATAAACCTTAAGAATAGAACTCTTGATATGTTTAAGCCTCTCTTGAACCAAGCAAGGGAGATTACTTGCTCTAGTCTTATTGCTTCATTACACATATGAATTAACGTTTCTTAGATTCGATGATTTTCATTTAAGAATTGAGTGTTGTTACATATTGGTGTTTGCCTTTTATTCAGCTTATATATTTTTATACGTTTCAAACTTTTCTGTGTACATCATCCCGTAAGTGTACGTAAGACAAAAATCATGAGTTAGAAGAAGGTGGTAATAATCAATGGTGTTAAAACTCTACTTATGAAGCATCATCAAGTATGGTGTGTTATCAAAATATGAATTAACGTTTCTTAGATTCGATGATTTTCATTATGCATATTGCTCTTTGCCTTTTATTCAGCTTATCTATTTCTATACGTTTCAAACTTTTCTGTGTACATCATCACGTAAGTGTAAGATAAAAATCATGAGTAGAAGAAGGTGGTAATAATCAAATGGCGTTAAAACTCTACGATAAGAAGCATCATCAAGTATGGTGTGTTATCAAAATAGTGTACATGTTGTCAATTATATACTTTTACATCTTTTGTTGTTATAAACTCCACAACATGTGAGAGATCATGGGCAAGGAAGCTAGGGAATGAAATCCATACCTTCTTCCTCCGATACAGCTTTCATGTAACGGATCATTCGATTTGGCGGGAGCGCAATGGAAGGAAACACGGCGAGATTCCGACTCCTGCTACACATCTTGCCAAATGGATAGATAAACAAATGAGAAACAAACTCTCGGTCATTAGGAAGGAGGAAGACATAAGATACGAACCAAGCCTCCAAGCATGGTTTGCATCTAAAGACCCTTCGAAGCTCTCTTGTATAGTTTAATAATAATGCTTGCGAGTGATGTCACTAATCATTATTAGTTAAAGACTTTTTTGAGGATATAATAAGTTTAATTAACTCCAAAGCCAAAATTAGTGGACTCTCTGTCTTTTTATGTATTCCTTCACCTAATCTCTCATCCTTTCTTCATCGGTCAACATTTTCTCAAACTCTCTCTAATCCATAAAAATGGAAGCAGTAACGGCGATTAAGCCACTTATCAGAGTCGCTGCTCTCTCTGGTTCTCTCCGGAAAACCTCCTTCCATACTGGTCTCCTCCGCGCTGGTATAATTCCTTCTTGCTCAATTCTCGTCAATTTTCGAAGTTCCGTTTTGATAAAGTTTTTTTGTTGGCAGCGATTGATTTGACGAAAGAATCGGTTCCGGGATTGCAAATTGAGTATATAGATATATCACCGTTACCGTTAATTAACACGGATCTTGAAGTCAACGGTACTTATCCTCCAGTTGTTGAAGCTTTCCGACAGAAGATTCTTGAAGCTGATAGTATCTTGTTTGCTTCTCCTGAGTATAACTTCTCTGTTTCAGGTTTGTGTAATAAAGATTCTTCTTATTGCAAAGTTCTTTAGTGAGTTTCACTTTTATTGTTTGGTCTTAAGAGGTTTCTTGATTTGCTACAAGAACATATGTCTTAAGATGTCTGAGGATTATGATTTTGGTTTATCAAGTATCATTAGTTGGATTTGATGATCATTATCAAAACCAAGCTGATTATAACCATTGATTTTGTGGAGAGCTGTGACAGTTCTTATGTTAATTCAAATTTCTTATCGATTTTATGGACACCATTGATTAGGGTTATTTAGTATGACTCATGGGACCGGACCAGCTTAAGGCTCAAACTGAAACACTCTCACATGTTCTGTTGCTTGGATTTTATGCTTTTTGACTGTTTGTTGGCTTTTGAAATTTGGTTTTGCGGCAAGTTTTGTATACTTTTGCTTAATGTTGGAAAACAAGAATGTGTTGTTGGTTGACCTTACATGTTATTGTACCAGCTCCACTTAAGAATGCTCTTGACTGGGCTTCAAGACCACCTAATGTTTGGGCGGACAAACCAGCTGCTATTATAAGCACCGGTGGAGGTTTTGGTGGAGGAAGATCGCAGTACCATCTTCGACAAATCGGAGTCTTCCTTGATCTTCATTTCATCAACAAACCCGAGTTTACTCTCAATGCATTTCAGCCACCTCAGAAATTTGATGCAGAAGGAAACCTTGTCGATGAAGTGACTAAGGAGAGGTTGAAACAAGTCCTTCTCTCGTTACAAGCATTCACACTTCGACTTCAAGGTAAGTAAATGAAGTGGATTAATTCTTGATCATTTGAGATTGGTCGTGTGATAAAAATAATGCCAATTGTTGTGATAATAAACAGTGTATAACACTCTATTTCTCATTCATTTATGTTTTATTAAACGATTGGTGAACTGGTGATTTTGTTTTGTCCAAGCAACGAGATTCTGAACCCAAAACTCACAAGTGTTTTACGAAACTTAAAAAATGGTTAGGATTTCTTATTTTAAATCTAAATAAACAATTTGTCGTTTGCAATAATAGAATATTTTTTGGTGAATTTTCCACCTAATTTTTCCATCAATAAGATGATGTTATATAAGTAGACAAAGAAATTGACTTTTGAGTTGCAAAGTGGATTCAATCGACAAAAGGCATATCCAACGAAATCAACAACAATTATGAGTGTTGTAAACATTTCGATTCCATATGATTAGTTTAATTATTTTTTTTCAAAATAATAATTTATTTTAGACTCCAATCTATTAACCATCTTTAAATGTTTGCGTCGCTATTTTTTTGTTAAACAAAAATTTATAAATTTATAAAGGTATTAATTTTGGGATCTCTATAAATTAATAATGTTGAGACCGTAAAATTATTAATTTATCGATAAATTATTATTTATAAATTTATAGAGAGATTTCTCTAATTTCTTAACCTTTTTAATTTATATGAAAGTATAAGATTTTTTTCATTATATAAAATATTTTTCTAGAAACAAATTCCAAGTAAAAATCAATTATCATGTAAAGAAAACAACACAAACTTTTTTGATACAGTAAAAATATTGAATTAATTTCAAACAAGAACTAATACGAATTTAAGAAGAAGAAAAAAATATTAGAATTATTTTTCATTGAAGTTTCTTACATATAACATAGTTGATATATATATTATTATTAATTTATGTTGATTTTCTTGAAAAATATAGTTTTCATCTCTTTATGATCACTTTTGTAACATTACTTTTTGGAAAATTACCTCTAATCACAACTCTTCATTTAATATATTTTGCTCTAGATTAGGGTATCTTTATCATTTTATTTTGTACTTACATTTATTTTAAATAATCCTAGAAAATATTTTGGAAGGTCGGTTATTATCATCTATGTACCTTTTTCAAAATATGAATAAGATGTAAAATTTATTCGAAAAAACGTTTTTATATCAAGTGCAACATATGGTTAAAATAATTGTATACAATTTTTTGAAAATCCTACTCCCTCTTAATGTTTATCTTGATGCAAACCAAGCTTCCATGCATCCATCATACCTTCAGCCTCCTTGTTCACGAATGGCGGATATCCTGTTCTGGATTTGTTTGTCCACAATTCGAAGTAGCTGTGATGGTGGTAGAGGTGGTTCTCCATGCCTCCTACCATTTCGCTCTCTCCATATGGAATAGACCGCAAATTGAAAGACATATTTGGTTAGGAATATCAAGTCTCCCCGATGACTTATCCGTGAGGATTGTTTGAACGCTACTCCATGTAGTAGTAAATTTCTGTCCTAGAATTTTTCGGCTTAGTCCAGACAATATCTCTTCAGCATAACTACACTTGAAAAACAGATGGTCTCTGACTCTCTGTCCTCTAGTAAGTTGTCGCATAGAACACAAGCCGGCTTTGCTCCCATTGCCAATTCAACATTCTGTCGCTGGTTGCTAGGCGGTTCTTTAATGCAAGCCATGCTATGAAAGAGTGTTTAGGTGTGGCATGAAGAAACCAAATACCTTTACACCAATCCACTAGTGACGTATGCCTTCTCGAATTGCTTCCCACGTCTCATTTGTGCTGAAACTGTTTTTGTAAAGATCACCTTTTCCTTTCCATAACACCACATCTTTCTCTTGTATGAGACCTTTTTATCGAATCTCGGCAATCAACGCCTCTATATTGTTGAGACTATCGAGTCTGTGCCTTCTCTGCCTATGACTTGCTATCACATCTTCCAGTGTGGAATAAATCGTTATTCTCATATCAATGCAACCTCTTTGACATGTGATGTCAATTAGCTTCCTCATGTGTGACCAATTGTCGTACCAGAAAGACGTGTCTTTTCCATTCTTCACCTCTGTGCCTTTTTCACTTAACTGTAACAATTGTAAAATGTTTTGGAGTGGCATCTATTTATCGACAATTTTTATAATTAATTTAATTTCATCGAAAAATAATCTACAGTTTACTAATCAATTTAAAGAAGTTTCAAAATTTAATATAAGACTAATCTAATCGACTAATCACACAGAATATGTAACTATCTAAGCCACCTACCCAAACTTCTATTTTCTCGATTAGCCAATGAACCAACGACACTTGAGGCAAATTATACAAAAAAATATTTCCCTTATTTTGTCCGTTAGTCGATGATAATTTAAAATTTAGGCATTTTTTAAGGTTTAGGCATATTTTAAAGTTTTCACAATAACGTGGGAATAAAAATAATTAAGGACAGTAGTTTCAAGTTTGAACCAATCCACTAATGTAGTAGATATATAATATCAGGAAGAACATTTGGGTAGAGAGACAGAGAAGTTTGAGAACCTTAAGTATTAATCTATGATTTGAACACGAAAAGACTTGTCTCTCAAACAAAACAAGAAAATATTTTCCTATTTTGAAAATTTTTGAGTGCTAATCATGGCGATCTCTCACGTTCATCTTTTTCTTCTCCTCATCCTATCACTCTTCTTATTACCTACTTTGCGGGCCATCGATTATTCTGACTGCGGTTTGCTACTAACCCTGTTCTTTGTCTTGTTACTTTGTTCGTGAGTCGGTTTTTGAGATCAAAGTAATATTAGGAGTTGAAAGGTTCATATAACTTTCCAACAATCTCATTTTTTTGTTTACTTGGTTTTTGGAAATTAAGTTTGCCATAAAATTTGGTTATTGGATTGCTAGTGTTGAAAATCGGTTTATGTAATTTAGTGATCGAGGACTAGGAACAATATAAACAGAATATCGGTAGATGCATCAAATGTTAAGGATCGACCAGGACAATTATTGGTTTGGATTCGAAGTCAGATTCTCTAGAACCGATCCCTAGCTAGGGTTGACTCTAGGAATAAAGCCAAAAACTGAATTCTTGATCTATCATAATCTCTCATGTTTATGTATCTTTGCCTTTGAATAATCATATAAAATGGTATTAGTTCTGTGTTTACTTGTAATGAAACTTGTACTCTTTCACTTTTAAGTCTTGAGGCGGCCTTATATTTTTGCGGCTGGTTTAGGTGATGTAAGTTCTCCTGTTGAAGTCACTAGTGTGGAGGAGATACTTAAGGATAAGGACAAGGCAAGCTTTAAAATATCCGGTTCAACAAGTACTTCATCGACTCCCTTCGCAAATTTTCTTTATTTTTCTTCAAGTTTTTCACTTGTAGTTTAGTTTGTTTTGTTTTGCATAAAGTTTTAACTGTGAACAGGTAAAAATATCACTGGAGGAGATATTTACGTGGATGTTAAAGAGGCCTGATTCGTTACTCTACTAGCAACTACGACTTATGTGCATGTATGGCATGCCCTGTTGCACCTGGTGCCTTCGTGCTTCCCCTAGACAATCTTTTTCGTTCATATCCAATGGTTAATTTTCTTACATTTATTTTCTCGTAATTGTTAATATTGCGTGATAAAAGATTAGGTACTGCATATGAATTTTTGTTGCACGTATAATAAATATAAATAAGATAAAATTATTTTTAAAGGAAAATAAAATGATGAGAACTATTGGTCCAATTGTTAAAAGACCCATCATAGGGTTAGAGGACTAGAGTTCGAATCTTTCCACAGAAAATGACAAGAATATTCGATGTTCCACTTGCTCCAAAATTGGTTTGGGGTTCGGTTCGAGATCTCTCGGTCATAAAAAAAAAACTAGGAATGATGTGTTCCACAAGGAAAAAACACAACATCAAATGTATCTATCACTTGTGTTCTTTTTGTTTTGGGTCAACCAATTGTGCTTTCTATCATCAAATTTCAACAGTTAGTTAGGTTTATTCCACTTCCATTGAATATAATTTTGAAGATCAAGCTCCTAGCCTGAGGCGGCGCAGTTGGAAAGCATGTTACAACTACAAGATTGGAGATTGAATTTCAACTAGGTGCAAATAAATCATTCGAGCTACTCAATTTAGTAGTTTAATGATTTATCTGATGGTGAATTTGCGAGAAACTTCTTATTAAATAGCTTGTTCTACCCTAAGATTAGTCATATTGCTCAACCATCGAACCACATAATAGAACAAATCAACAAACTAAGAAAAAGATTAGTTAGATATTTTTATTGAAAAAATATTCTTTCATTAACACCATTTTGTTGGCTCTAACGATTTATTATTTTTTGCTCATTTTTTATATTTACAGGTGACATTCAAGGTTCAATTAAATATTTTTGACGACTCTAAAGATGTGAATGAAATAATGTGCCTCACTTTCAGGTACAAGACTAAACGTTCCTTCGCGGTCTCTGGTTAATCAAGTTGCCGGATGAAAAAATGTTCTCAAGTATGATCTCTTTATATTGTATGATAAACTTGCATTATGTATGTTTTTTTCTTCTTCCCTTTTGTGTGGTAACCAAGAAACAAAATAAGTGTTTGTATATAGTTCTTTAATTTCGTTTGATTTCTTTCAACCGGTGATAATAAGGTAAAAAATCTAGACGCTTTCCTAGTATAAAGCTCCAAGTTGCTATGAATATGACTCAGAATTGACTGGGAATTCAGAAAATAAAATAAAATATTGATCTTTAGTTTGCATTCGGTAAATAAAATACAAAAAAAAATTTGAAAAGGTGAACTAGAAAAATGGCGAGATGAAACTATAAAATTATACATAGATTTTATAATTAAAGTGGTTAAGTCCATTTGATTCCGCCTTTTTTACCGAAGTTTGATTTCACTAAATCATGTTATCCCGCATAACAGGGATTGGGTATAGATCGAGGTTTATCGATCCAAAGATATAAAAAATAAAATTAAACGAGTTTATGTATCAGTTTTGGTTTATAAAATAGGGTTTATGCTTTATAATTAAATGTATTTAAATGATTGTTTCGGTTTTATAAAAGAGTGATTACGATTTGATTTTACAATTAAATGCGTTTATTTTTTTATTAGATAATTTTGATTGGCTAGAAAAATAGAGTTAATTAACAAATTTTTCTTTTTTTGTCGTCTGAATAATTATATTGATGGTTAAAATGTTACACATACATCATATTTCAATCTTGATAAAACCAAGATGAGAAGATTAGGATTTAGAAGAGAATAATCCTAATCTACCAAAAAAATATAGTCAAAGAAAGTGGACAGCGGACAAAAGGAGAATCCAGGATCAAGAGGAGGATCTCTCTTCAACAAAAAGGCCATTGAGCCAGAATGGATGTCCAGACGCAAC
>Ga0041059_1001410_pt1 | contig 19094 bp, 10 predicted proteins | sample AraColnosormetaG_FD_56232 | JGI IMG/M metagenome (GOLD analysis project Ga0041059, IMG submission 56232) | Arabidopsis roots microbial communities from North Carolina, USA - Col MF nosort | ecosystem: Host-associated > Plants > Roots > Unclassified | place: USA: North Carolina | collected...
AGAGAGAGAGAGAGAGAGAGAGAGAGAGAGAGAGAGAGAGAGAGAGAGAGCTTCAATGATAAAGAAGATGAGGTTGATGATGATGCTCAGGAGATGCAAGAGCGTGTCCACACAATTAGGTCGTTCATATTCTTACACAAGTCTCAGATCCAAATCGGCCAGGAGAGATCCACAAGACCATCTCCAAGACGTTGACCAGAGTCCTACACCGTCTATGTACCAGACAGTGTTGGTTGGACGTACGAAGAAACCTTACTTGATCAGTAAGAAACACTTGAAGCACCCTCTGCTTAACGCTCTTGTAGAGAAGCAACAGAGATACGAAGAAGACGATAATGAAGATGGAAGTTGTATAATTACGGTGAAATGTGAGGTTGTTTTGTTTGACCATCTTCTGTGGATGCTCGAATACGGTGACGAAGTTCACATATTAGAGTCTCTAGATGACTTTGCTCATCTCTATCTCTCCCCTTGATTAGGTTTCACTTCTTTTTTTTCTTTCTTTCTCGATTACAAGTTTTACTTGCTAATCGTTTTTCGTATTAAACTTGTCTATTCCCCTAAAATGTATAATACTCAGTCTACCGACAGGCGACAGGTTAGTGAGTTCTGTTGGTGAATAACAAGACATCTCACCAAAGTGTGTTTATTCAATTTCAATGGTTGTTTACACGTTTTTCTTCCAAATTATGACATATTGAAATGATTTGTTATCTATCTTGTGGCGGGTACTCAAATGTTATAGAAGCGCAAAGAAATCAAACGATCAATAAACAAGGCTACTATATATTGGGCCTAAATGAAGTCCAAAGCCTGGAGAAATCAACTAAAACACAAAGTTGCCATCAACAAGATCTCAATCAGAACCAGAAAATAGGTTTCTGACATAAAACCACTGACCCATAATTAAATTGCAACCAAAAGCGCTTTAGTTCCTACAAAAAGTTGCAAACTTTATCCATAAAATATAAAATTTGATTATCCAAGCTTAAAAAAATGAAAAAGGTCTAAACTTTACTCTTACATGCGCCATTGAACTAACAGGGCTAATGGCTGCAGCTCCTTTACTGCTCCAACTACGATTTCCACAGTTGCAGAGATATTACATCCTTCGAATTCAAGTTTTGGGTATTGATCGTGAGAATTCAAGGAACATCTTTTCTTCGGTCAGTATGTGGCACTCTAAGTTAGTGTTCGTCTCTCGGATCAAATTTTCGAATTACTCTTGCTTAGTTTCTCTGATTACTTGTGTAGATGTGATTACCCAATAAGCTGAAAACAAAAGGCGTGATTTTGTGATTACTCTGGCGTAATAATGCCTCAGTATGGGTCAACGGGTCAACACTGCGAGTTCACGGCGGCGTCTTACTTCTCGTGGCCGACTTCAAGCAGGCTAAGCAACGCCGCGGAGGAAAGAGCTAACTATTTCTCAAACTTGCAGAAAGAGGAGGATGATGATGATGAGGTTTCTCCTGAACCAGTCTCCACAGAGCCTAAAGGGCAACGAGCCACTACTTTACTTGAGCTCATGACCATAAGAGCCTTCCACAGCAAGATGTTGCGGTGTTATAGTCTTGGAACAGCTATAGGGTTCAGGATTCGGAGAGGGGTTCTTACTGATATCCCAGCGATTATTGTGTTTGTGTCTCGGAAAGTGCATAAGCAATGGCTAAGTCCTCTTCAGTGTCTTCCTACTGCTCTTGAGGTATATTGAACTTAAAAGTTTGATGGGATTGGAATCGAAGTTGTGTGTAATTGGTGAATGTGTTGATTTGGTGGTTGAATCAGGGAGCAGGAGGGATTTGGTGTGATGTGGATGTGGTGGAGTTTTCGTATTTTGGAGAACCTGATCATCAGCCCACACCTAAACAAACATTCACTACTGATATTGTTGATCATCTCCAAGGGTCAGATCCTTTCATTGGATCAGGCTCTCAGGTATAATCACTCATTGTAATCTGGTGTTATGGAAATAGTCGCAAAGTCGATAATCTTGTGTTGTCTTGCTGCTAACTTCAATCAGGTGGCAAGCCAAGAGACTTGTGGGACTTTGGGGGCAATAGTTAGGAGTCAGACTGGAGGTAGACAAGTTGGGTTTGTGACTAACCGCCATGTTGCTGTTAACTTAGATTACCCTAGCCAGAAGATGTTTCATCCTCTCCCTCCTGCCCTTGGTCCTGGTGTCTACCTTGGAGCAGTTGAGAGAGCCACTTCCTTCATCACAGACGATCTCTGGTTTGGCATTTTTGCTGGCACCAATCCAGGTTTGGAAACATCATAGGTTTTTTAGTTTTACCATTAGAGAGGAAGGAACTCCGCAATAACTTTAACGTATTCTGCAGAGACGTTTGTGAGAGCAGACGGTGCATTCATCCCCTTTGCAGACGACTATGACCTGTCACGAGTCACAACGTCTGTCAAAGGTGGAGTAGGAGAGATTGGAGAGGTCAAAGCCATAGAGCTGCAGTCTCCAGTTGGTAGTTTAGTGGGTAAACAGGTGGTGAAAGTCGGGAGAAGCTCTGGCTTGACTACAGGAACTGTGCTGGCTTATGCACTGGAGTACAATGACGAGAGAGGAGTCTGCTTCCTCACTGATTTTCTTGTTGTCGGGGAGAACCATCGCAGTCCGTTTGATCTTGAGGGAGACAGCGGAAGCCTCATAGTGATGAAAGGAGAGGAGAAGGCAAGACCCATTGGGATCATATGGGGAGGCACTGGAAGCCGCGGGAGGCTGAAACTGAAGGTAGGGGAGTGTCCAGAGAGCTGGACCACTGGTGTAGATCTGGGAAGGCTTCTTACACATCTCCAGCTTGATCTCATCACCACCGATGAAGGGTTAAAAGGTAATAATTCACTCAGTTTTTCCTTTAGGTGTTCAGACACTTGAGCATATAAAAGAACAAGACTTATACATGTTGTTGTTGTTGTTGTACTTGTTTAGCGGCAGTGCAAGAACAAAGAGCGGCCTCAACAACGGGGATGAGCTCAATGGTTGCAGACTCATCACCTCCGTATGTGAATCTCAAGAAAGAGAAGAGAAGCCCAGAAGAAAAGTTAGAGGCATCATTAGGACCTCTTCAGGTCCAACATATTGATCTTGAAGAGAGAATAGAAACAAAAGGAGGTGCTCCAAGTGTCGAACACCAGTTCATGCCCACCTTCAGCGGTCAATGTTCCGCTTCTGCTTGGCCTGAGACTGCTAGAGAGGATCTTGTTGCCGGCTTTACAAATGGTAGCTGCGATGGGGATTTATGTGTTGGACTACGTTTAGGAGACGATGGAGCTAAACGCAGACGCACTCAGGTGACCAACGAAAGAATGAGACCCGCCGAATAGATAAAAATGCTAAAGAACTTGAAAGTTTGTCTTGCTCTTTGCCAACACTTCCATTGAGAGCTTTGGTTTGGATTTGTCTCATGGCAATCGAACTTGAACATAGCCAAATTTAGCCTCAGTTGGATGCGGTTACCATTCTCGTTTATTCTGTTTGTCCAATCCCATATCTCAGCATCATTGTATCATTGATGTCCAAAAATGTACAAGTTATCAAAGTTGAGATAAAAATTGTTATGTAAGAAATAAAATAATGCTTGACTGGCTTCATATAGTTTTTGAAATTGAAGAACAGAGTCGCAGATTCATGAAAGCTTTGATTTTTTTTTTTTTAAACTCTCCTGACAAATCAAATCCCACAGAGAGAGATTGGTTAATCTTTTGCTTTTACTTTTGTCATTCTCCTGCGCTTAAATCTGGTGAAGCATACTTGTCCGAAAGGAGACACCTTTCTTTGGTCTATTAGGCGACGGTCAATTTTGATTCCTCTTTCATTTCTTGCTGATTCGCCTCTAGGGTTTCTGTCTTACTTATCGTCTCGTGCTCGAAAGTTTCTGTCTTTTTTTCCGGGTATCTTGCAGCAAAGAGGGTTCTGATTCTGGTGTCTGCAAGTCTGATGCAAATTCTTCAATTTCTCTGTTTGCTGTGAAAATGATTGATATGAGTTAGGCGTTACAAGATTTCCTTCCTGAGTGAATCTCCTTGTTGATGCTACATCGCTCCCTCAGAGATTACCAATTTGTCTATTGGACAATCAGACTTTGCAGAAGAGTCACATGAGTTCTTCTGCTTAGATACGCTTCCATCTTCAAAAATGTTCAACCTTTAAGCTTGTGTTCCAATTGCTTATTGTTTTAGGTGTTTTTTCGGATTTTGGTGTATAGTTTGATGATGGCAGGAAATGGAATGCCTACATTGGGTCGTGTCAAGGTTTGTGATTTAGTTCCCAGTGAAGGTCTACCTTCTGATTCTTACAAGTTAGCGGTGACTACATTGTCTCAATCTCTGGCACAGTACTCTGCAGCCATCATTCAGTTTCCTGCTAGCGATGGAGCCCTCCTTAGATCCGGTCTTGATTCTGCTCGGCTTTATTTTCACCAGAGAGATTCATATCCAGCCACTAATAATATGATCCACACAAATGATTCACAAGAATGGTGCAAGACTTCTGGCTACTATGCAGATCCTCAGTCGTGGCAAGAGAGTTACGAGTATAGACCTGGTTTGACTCCGACCGAGCCAAGCAATTCTATGGAGTTCCCTCCTGCTGGTTTGCCTGATATCTTTGCTTTACTAGGAAAAGCTGCTCGTGTAGTTCTTGATGCCATTGGTTTCTATTTGAACTTGAGAAGCTGTCCATTTACTGAGATTCTTGATAATGTCCCTTTGAGAAATTGTGAGGTATCGTCTTCTGTGTTATCTGTTTGCTGTTATGCTAGGCCATCCTTTCATGGAGCACAGCACCATAGCTTAACAGAAGACGAGCAGCTTATCCTGTATTCAGACCATGATCACCAACTTGACAAGAGTCTGATCTCATTTGTGAAATCAGATAAGGCGGGGTTGCACATCAGGGACATGCATGGGCAATGGATTTTAGTTGATGTGGATCTTGGTCCTCAAGAGGCTGTTGTGTACCCGGGGCTAGCTCTTTACCAGGCTACAGCGGGGTATGTGAGTCCCGCAGTGCACAGAACCGATTTGAACAGTCTGCAAGGAAGTATAGAAGGGAGGTTCTCCTTGGCCTTCAAACTCATGCCAAAATCAATGACCAATCTGAGTTGCTCGGAGATGAGAGCAGCAGGTCATGGTGTTGAAGCTCAGTTTCAGCTCCCCGTTTCTGTTGATGACTTCATGCAGAGATCTCACTCAAATGATGAACTTTTTAACAGACAGACTTTGCAAAGCTTCATCGTCCCTCAATCCCAGGATGGTATAGAAGTTTACTTTTATCAGTCTTAACGCCTAATTTCCATCTTTGTTCTTTCATAGCATTTAGAAAGGATTCAGATTGAAGAATATCGGAGTTCATAGTTCAAGTGGTGTTAACTTACTCAGAAGTTTTGATTAACAGTAGATCCTTCCTTTGGTGCAGGATCAATGAAACAGCTGAAAAAACGGAGGAAGAGTGATTCTAGATGCAAACCACTACCACCTTCAAAACGGCTGAGGTTAGAAGCACAGAGAGTTCTCAAGGAACGAGTTCAGGAGATTGCAGATAAAAAAGGAATCAAACTAAGATTCTGCAATCTCAAGGAGTGCGAGAATAACCACAATGTAATGAACAGCCCTTGTGCTAATATAAGAAGGGAGATCGGGTGGCCGCACGGAGTTCCATTTGTTCATCCTCACGACCTACCCAATAAAGCGAAAATCGGTTTCCTTGAGACATATGAGCCTGGATGGTCTGAAACACATGACATGGAGTTCAGTCTGTCTGAAACCGCTCAGGGAAACCAACATGTGACTAACTGTAACCATTCTTCACCCAATAACACTCCTTTTCCTTTCGCTGAGACTTGATCCCGAGGTTACCAGTTCATTTCTTTGATTGCAGGAGATGCGAAAATGAGTCTTCCAGTTTTGGTCTCTTGGTTGCCTTGACTCTTAGTCAGGTTTCAGTGTCAGTGGTTGCACATGCTGTGTATGATCTATGGAACAGGGAGACAAGATAGAGCTGTATGAGTGACTCTTATTATCTGACTCATTGTACATTGTGCCTTTGTATAATATACAAGTATAGCATGTTCCAGGATTCTCATCTATGCACAAAAACCATCTCATATGGCCAGTCAGTGATTTTGATGAATAAGATTTGAGTTCTTTTGGTGCATGAATTTTGTTGCTGTTGAAAGCAAATTAGATTAGAGTCTTGGTCAGTGTGTGTTCCATAACATGAAGAATCATCCTAAAGCATACATTACATAAAGCCGGAACACAGTTTGGGTCTAACTCTACCCAACAAACAATCTAGAAACATGTCTGAGATCTCCTGATATTGTTGGCCCATCAACCCCTCACGCCAAGAGCTGTGTAGTGTAACCAATCAGGCATTGCCTGGACAAACAAACAAAAAAATCTACAGCCTTCATGTGGCATGACTCTAGCCAGTGAAGAGAATCAACAGACTTTCTTCTTCCAAACTGTTACTTTTTGTTTTTTTGGAACAAACTGTCTCATCATATCAGTTCCGTGGTTGTGACTGATCCTCAAAGGGAAGTTCAATTTGCATAGCATTCCCGTAAAAGTCTTCCAAGTTATAGAATGTCCTTTGCGGAGGTAAGAATAAATGGATCACCACATCACCTAAAAGTATATCAATCAACATAAAACTGTCATTATTTTACCCTCACATGACACATTGAACTAGAGGCATGCCAACAACGCAAGAAGAAACTCACCAAAATCTAACAACGTCCACGAATTTGGCTTTACATCTCCATTAGCAACTTTTCCGTACTTCTTCTCAGCCAGGTCTCTCATCCTGGATCTGCATTCGCAGTTCATGAAGAGAAAGTAAATTTGATGTTTTCCAAAGTGGAATATATGAGCAAGTCTAAATAAATCTGTACCCTATTGCATCAATTTGAGGGCGGGAAAACGCAGTGGCAATGATGAAAAACCGAGTCCAGTAAACAAGAGGCTTGACAAAGAGGACCTTAATATCTCCAGCTTTCACATCACTCGCAACTTTAGCCAATTCAACAGCAACTGCAACAAATGTGAATAACAACATCAATACCATTGCTAAAGCCAAATAGGTCAAGAAATATATACTGCAAATGAATATAAGGCTTTGGCTTACATGCTAAACTCTCTGCATCATCGTCAACCTCAGCTGTTGGAGACTTAACATCAGTGCTTCTAAAAACAACCTTCCCATATTTGTTGAACAAGTCGTCGAACATCTCATCAGTATCTTCGCTCACATTCTGCACAACGCATTGTCAAACCAACTATACTCAGCACTTCTAAAGTTCTAATCTTTCTTAAGCATTACTTAATCAGGTAATTCGCACCAAATTACTTCCTAGAACAAATACAATTACTGTAGAAATTGCAAGGCAAAATCGAAACGGTAAGAGTTTGATCGTACCGATAGAAACCCATCTTCTGCTTCCTTTCCCACAGCAAATTTCCGTGAGTTACTGAGAGAAGTCAAAATTTTGCCTCTGGATAGTCGCCAACAGCAATTATAAGGAGACGATAAATCTCTGTTGCTAAGGCATGACAATGAAGAAGAAGTCTTTCTGGGTATTAGAGACGATACAGCTGGTAATCGAAAATCTCCGGCAAGCAGAGCTCCGGCGACGGTGAGACCGGTGGAAGATGCCATTAATCTCGCTGGTTTCGAAAACTCTACTCGTCAAGCGGATAAGATATCTAAAACCCTTCGCCTTTGTTCTGATAAAAGTATTAACTTAATGATATTCAATTTTGTGTTAATTAATTACACACATCGTATCATGGGCTTATTTCTTATTTTCGTTTTGGGCCTCTAATATCTCGAAATGGGCCTGTTTCAAGGATCCATATCAGATAGACAGATAATAAACATGCAGGCAACTTCTAATTCCATAGCCGAATGTTCTCTATCACTGTGTGTTGTTGTTTAGATTTTATTCTAAGATTTTTAAAAAATGGAGCTGACTTGATTGGTTGGTATTATCAGGCAAGATTGTTGAGAATGGAATAAATGAGAAACGAAATTATCGAAAAGATAAGACTAGAAATGGGGGTGGACCACTAAAAGCATACTTACTAGAGTTCCCAAATTGGCATTGATCATTAATCATATATATATAAATAAAAAAATGTCGCATTCTATGATGAGTACATAACACAGAGGGCCAAAAAAACCTCAAATGTCACAGTCTCACATAGGTCATAATCCCACGGAATCAATCGATATAATTTATGAAAAAGAGAGGTAGCTAGTAGCCTACACAGACACACACATGTCTCTGCCTGCATACATTATATACTTTTTATAAAATAATTTATATGAAGCAAACAAGTTTGGTTGGGGAAGTGTGATGAATTGGACAAGTTTGTGTAATTATAGAGCAAGAGAGGGACATTGCAAATAATACAACCGCACATCTACCTTCCTGTCAACATTTTTCTTATTAATTTTTTTTCTTGGTTTTTCGGGTACCATTTATTTTTCTGTTCATTACAATTCTGACATTTTCTTTTGTTATATCACATCTATACTCAAAACACACAAAATTTTCAAAGATATTGACATAAATCCACGGAGAAATGTGGTGTAATGGAATTGGAGAGGAAGAGCCATTCATTTTCTTTTGCCGACCCCTTTTTTCTCTCTACACATTTTCATGCATTCTCTTAAAAGTTGACAGTGAATTCACGTCTTCTCATGGTCTCACATTTCCTTTTTTTTTTAATTTCCATTATGGTTATTGTATAATTAATATCCATATTTATATTGAGAAAAGAGAAAGACCTATCGATTTCACTTGTTTTCTGTTCATATGTGTAGTGGGTGGGAGGGTGAGGTTGATTCCTTATCTTCACCCAAAGATTTTATATGTTAATCAATCTTGGCAGCTAATTAACACACTAGTTAATTAATTTAAATATGACAACTTAGTCAAATTGGAGCTATCGACAGAGGATAAATACGATTCATATCAAACATGGAAAGAGAGATTAGTTGTGGGTGGCATCTGATTCCAAAATGAAACGTTAACGTGGGGATAGGTCAGAAGGATTAGGTGAAGGTACATGAGTGAGTAACCCATATAATGGAGATGTTTCTTTTATTTTATACTACGTTATACGTTAATAATATTGTTTATATGAGTCCTCGATAATTACGGCTCCGTCTCGATCTACAAATTGCCTTGGATCCACGTAACGTGTAAAGACTTGAAAATTCGTATGAGTTTTTGCTGCTCTACTCAATTATAACTTTATCAGATAGATTAGGTGGGTCCACATGCTGGTGCATGAATTCAAGTGCAACGGTCAAAAATATCGTGGAATATGGAGTAGACAAAATAAATAAAAATGAGAAGTTTTGTAACAATGAGGTGCGAGAAGGAGTGGAAATTAAAGTCTTTGTTAAGTGTGTTTCCGATAGAAGTAATGAGATGTTTGAATGTTGACAATGAGCTCCATTGATCTATATATCAACTTCCCTTCCCCCACCAAAATCTTTCATTTATTTATATTAATACGCGTATAAATTCCATCGTTGAATACCACCGTTGCTTCTAATTCTTGTAATAATATATTTTGCTCCTTTATACTAATTGGTTGTTGTCAAGTTACATTGGTTTGTTAGAAGAGGTTTAAATTAATGTTTTTTCTAAGACATTTGATAATACTTCAAATCCGCAAAATTGTTTGTTTAAAGAGCTGCATTCTGAAATCTAAACTCGAGAGAGGAATCCATTATTCCTAATGTAAGAATATAAAAACAAATTGGATATTAAGTAAGCTTATGGAAGTAGTAAAGAATTGGACACACATTATTGAGGGTTTTGGATTATAATGACACATTGCTCCACTTTTTCCAATACATGTGATGCCATCTCGAGCCGTATCCAATTCTTTGCTCAACCAACTTTTCTGATGCATTGCTTTCACGTATTTTACGTATATCGATTATCTATACATTGCCATACATATATGCAATGTCCATATTCTCTACTTTAATATATACACAACTACTTTAACATGTATGGCATATATGACGTCTATCAAGCATATGTATATGGTAGAGGAGATATATTATGAACATAGGGATGATGAAAACGAGATTCCCTCGATAAAAGAATAATAAAGTTTGTTATGTATACAAAAGTTAGAGGTTCGATTATGTGTTTGTGTGACATTGAGATTCTCTCATTATGGTGAGCGGTTGAGATGATGTGGGAAAATAATAGATCAACGACTTTTTTAAGTTCAACTAAAGAAAAAGAAAGAAAATAAACTACTTTTATCAACTCAATGGAGTCATGCCTTTGCCCTCAAAAGCAGGCACGCCAAAACCATCACCTACATTTATATTCTTACTTCTTCATTTTATTTTTCTTGCAAACCAAAAATCAATTCTAGTACTATTTGATATTTCTTTCATGATTTCCTCACTGCACACCTTCTGTTAAAGTTAAGTAATCGAATCATACGTTGAAATATACACGGAAGTATATGGATTTATTTTTTCTTAAGTTTGATGATGCCTTTGCAATACTTAGAAAAAAATCATAGATAAAAAGTTTAAGCCTAATTGACGAAAAGAAAAGTACTTACAGCTCAAAAATGAAAATAATGAGTGTTAAACAGAAGAAAGAAACTTAAACCTTAATCTTAGCTATAACAAAATGAGATGATGAGCATGTGTACAGCATTAGACCACTTTTGTTGCCCCTAAGCTCAAGTAGTTCAGACGTGAGACTCATTCAAATAATCTTTTATATTCCGTTGGTTTATGCAAATTTTTAGTTTAATTCCACGGGATATCTCGACTATAATTGTGATTCTTTAATAATAGAATTTAGAATGAGCCTCGACTTTTGCTATTAGCAACTTGTCTTTTGTTTTTATTTTTATACTTGAGTTGTCAGCGAAGATAAAGAAATGATAATTGTACGATGTCAGATCGACCCAAACAATAAGAAAATGCATAATACGACTAAATGTTAATAAAAAGACTAAAGATAATGTCTGAAAAGCAGATGATGCAAAAGGCATGCTCATCTTGATGCGTTTGCTATGCTAACCTCGTGATTCTATGCCCTCTCTTCGTGCTCTAGCATTTCCAAGATAACTTAGTTTATCTTGCGGTGGCTTTTATTTATAAATACGATAATGCCCGACTAATATTATTTAACTTCAAAGTGTAATAATTTGACATATAATAGTTTGATTATTTTTGATCGTCAAAGGAACTAGGTGTACACATGCATTAACAAAGCCAAGCTGCATCCTCCTACAAATATTAAAGAAAGTCAAAAAAATATTTGAAAACAAAATTTGAAAACGTCGTGAACCAAATTTTTTTATTAGAGATTGTAAGTATACGCCAAATTAACAAGAGACTAATTTAGTTTTCCTATTAATGTGGCAATGACACTAGTCGTAATAACAAAGAGAAGTTTGTAAGACACGTGGCAAGATGTTAGTTCAACAGACGTGGCAACGAGAACCGTGAAAAAGTAACTGACATAAATAAAAGATTATAAAATAAAATAGGAAAATTAGAAAAGAGGTAAAGAAGCAGCGGTGGGTACACCGTACCTTTCTCAACGGCTTCCAATTAAAAAAATAAAAAAAAAATAAAGAGGGGAATAGTGCCAAGCTGGCAGTCCACACGTGCCCATGCGACCCTCGTATCCCGGCAACTCCATCACACGTGGACCATAAGGTCCCAGAACCTTAAGATTTTGTCTGTATTGTCACGTGGCGTTGTCAGTGACCGTCTCTCGGCTCTTTTTACGGATTCGCCCCGTTGGAATCTTACGGCCTTTGTCCTCCAACGGATAAGCAAGCAATATTTATGTACGAATAAAATCATTTATTGATTCAGAAATTCAAATTCATGCATGCAAAGCAATTTATTATAGAGAGTTATTTCCAATTCAACTACAGAGGATGATATATAATTAGATAATGGCATGTTTTGAATATATATTTGTGATTTGATTTTGGTTTTTAAAAGGATAAAGCAATTAATAATTTAAGATAGTCACAAGACTTGCAAGTCTTGTCACATGAGCCACCTCTATTGTATAGTACCATTATGTTTTGGCCGTTTATAAATTCGCATTTACGTATGTGTACAATGAATCTTACAACGGTGCAAGTAAGTAACTTACACCAAACATTTTTGTTACCAATAAGATCTATTAATTGTCAGGTTTGACCATCCATAAAATTAAAGACGAAGCAGAAAAGAGAAGAGTTAGGCGAAAAAAGAGAGAAATAGGAAGTTTAAAGTAAAAAAACCAGAGAAAGTAAAAGAGCAGATATAGAAATTATGATTTTGACCGTAACCTCTGAACCAAAGATTTTACAGCTGTCCTTGTCAAAGTTTTTTTTTGTTTAATTCTCTCATGAAGAAACGCTGGAAAAGGCAACTACTTTAATGGTCACTGGTCAGCCGGATATAACCGAAGAATCCTCATGCTTAATTAAAATTATTAAAAAAATTGATAGTAGAAAACAACAAAATGCCAATTACAGAAAAATAAATAAAATAAAACATCACATCTTCCTCTCTGTTCTCTATAAATTGGCAGACAAGAGTGTGTTGGGTTCTGCTTTGATATTTGTTTTTTAGTTTCTCCTTCTCTCTGCAGAAACCGTAATTAAAAACCCCCCACAACTTCTTCAACATAACGTCTTCTTCTTCCATCTTTCGTTGCATTCACGTTTTTAAAGGTTCTCTGAATCACTCCATTAAAAATAGCTTTGAACAAGTTTTCTCAATAGTCAACAAAAACAATGGCCGTTGAAGCTCACCATCTAAATCCTCTGTTCTCTTCCAACAGGTACAGAAAATTTCTTGTTATAATCTCCTCTGTTTCCTTTGTCCTCTCTTCTTTTCAGTATCTTAACGTCAAAGGTGTTTTTATTTTTTCCTTACAGAGAAATGATTCATCCCGTTGAAGCAAGCGGTGTAGTCTATAACACCCAGATGAGATACGGCACCGTTCCGACGTTTAACCCCACCGTGGAATGTCAAACTTCTCTGTTTAACCCAATCTACAACATCTCACCAGTCGATCGTTTGGTTCATCAATCCATGAAACCAACGATACAGTCCGTTGATAGTTCTCTCACATTCAACAGCGACAACAACGTCGATTTTCTTCGTCCTGTGTCGTCGAGAAAACGTTCTAGAGAAGAATCCGTTGTTCTAAACCCTTCCGCTTATATGCAAATTCAGAAAAATCCCACCGATCCTCTTATGTTCCTTGGCCAAGACTTGTCTTCTAACGTTCAACAACATCATTTCGATATCGATCGTTTGATCTCTAATCACGTAAGTTCTTATCTAATATGTTTTGAGTATATTTTTTGTTAATTTTTCTGGTTTACATAAATTGATGGGTTCTTCAACAATTCCATTATTAGGTTGAGAGAATGAGAATGGAGATTGAAGAGAAGAGAAAAACACAAGGGAGAAGGATAGTGGAAGCCGTCGAACAAGGTTTGATGAAGACACTAAGAGCCAAAGACGATGAGATAAATCACATCGGGAAACTAAACCTCTTTCTCGAAGAGAAGGTTAAGTCTTTGTGCGTAGAGAATCAGATATGGCGTGACGTGGCACAGTCTAATGAAGCCACCGTAAACGCCCTACGTTCTAACTTGCAACAAGTTCTCGCAGCCGTGGAGCGTAACCGGTGGGAGGAGCCGCCCACGGTGGCTGACGACGCACAGTCTTGTTGCGGTAGCAACGACGAAGGTGATAGCGAGGAAGAACGGTGGAAGTTAGCGGGAGAGGCGCAGGATACGAAAAAGATGTGTAGGGTAGGGATGAGTATGTGTAGAAGCTGTGGGAAAGGAGAAGCAAGTGTGTTACTGTTACCGTGCAGACACATGTGTCTATGTTCTGTGTGTGGCTCTTCACTCAACACTTGTCCTATATGTAAATCTCCAAAGACCGCTAGTCTACATGTTAATCTTTCCTCTTAGACCTAACCAATACCAGTAAAATGTAAATGCCCCCAAAAAAAGTAAATAGTAGACAAAAGTTTCTTGGTTAAAAACTGTTCATTCTTTTTTTGTTTGGATGGTGATGATGATGATGGAACACGAATCTTTGACATATGTGTCAGATCTTTAAATTTCGTAAGGGGTTCACGAGGGACCTCTGTTGCTAAAAATCGTGGGTTAGGTTTATACCCACTTTCAATGTCATTTCCCATCTTTGTATGAATTTTCACCAAAAAAAGTGGAAAAGTTTTGTGTGTGGTTCAACTACTAGTCTTTTAACATAGTAGTAGTAGGGGTATAACGTCACTTTTCACAAGCTTGAATTTTTCTTTAACATATACTTTTGCCCAATCGTTTTTTTTTTTTGTTGTGTTTTTCTAGAAAATGATATATTCGATACAAAGACTAAAGTAAGTGGTCGAAATCGTGGGTTATGCGTGACAGGCCATTAAACCAAAAGCAAAAATAAAAAGCCATATCAACTTTTCCTCTATACCCGAGAGAGAACTGATGCTAAAAGACTTCAGGAGTGGGTTGGTGCAAGTTAGTGTGTTAAACACTGTGTAGCAGGGTTAAAGCACAAGTTAGCTTAATAGAGACACCAAGGTTTGACTAGCCGTTAGAATTGGCGCGTGGAGAAATAACGGTGGAGTGGCAAAAGCTGACGTGGAGAGCGCGCGCAAATCTCGCTGGGTAAAAAGAGTGGGTCTCATACCCTTATAGTATTAGTATCCTAAAGTAAAACTCGTTAAGTCCACCAAAATCTCGTCTTGTGTTCTGTCTGTTCCACTTCTTCCGGCGTTTTTACTTCCCAAAACGGCTCTGTTTACCAAATAAATGTTAAAACAGTTTTATTAGTGTTGCTTTGTCATATTTCAAGTAACAATAGAAGCATATCTTCCTTTTGGACCAAAATATTCGAAAAACCAAGATGTAGTAGATTCGCCCTAGTCGTCTTAGCATTAAAACCAAAAATAAAAAATAAAGTAAGATTCGTACGTTGGTTAAAAAAAAGGCTTAAAATTGATAAGATAAGGGTTAAAAAAAAGTTTTGGAAACGTACTGATTTAAATGGCCCATGAACTGATAGGTTTCAAGATATAGCTTTAGATTAGGAAGAATGGAATTAAGATTTAAGAGAATCAAGGCGCGTCAAGAACACGCCTGTGTTGTCCCTTTCATATCAAAGAAATATTTAAGTATTTGACTGCCTCCATTCCACCCAACACAATCACCACCTTCCTTTCGTGTATTAAACATAATAATACTATAGTATATAACTAAATTAAAATATTCTTTCTTTGGTTCTAAGTTCTAACATATTGCAATGTTAATATTTTGGTTTTTAAATCATTCAATGCTCTGTATCTATATGCTATCATGCAATCAACCACGTCATCATTAAGTAATCGGTTATTATAGATTATGAATTTGAAGGAACTTTGACTGAATAGAATAATGGAGTAATTCACTAATTTAGGGATAATTATGCGTTAGGGTGATGAGGGTTCGAAGCATGTGAAATGCAGTTGGTTCACGTTCTCTTTCACGCCACTTTTTTAGTAGTAATATTGAATCATGATTTATTTATTTGTCCTTTTTGTTTACATCTTTTTGAATGCAGAGTTGTTCTTGATATATAGAAATAAATACTGAAAACATTTATATCGATGGAAAGAGTATCGTATAAAATTCACCGCTAAAATATAACACTTTATCATTGATGATGTCGTATATATAGTACATAATAATTTGGGCACGACTCTGAACTTATCGTGGAATGGTCCCGGGGGATGGATTCATCAACATTCACATTATTATTGCCGTCCCTTCACGCTACTTTTGTAGTTTTGTGCCATTAACTCATTTGTTATCAATAAAAGAAAGATATCTATCTATACGGACGTTGCAATTGTGATCATCAAGTCACGTCAAACTATTACTCCTCGATCTCTTTTACTATTATTTTAAAAATCTCAGCAGTACTACTGGTATAAAGCCTAGACTTTCGACTCTTTTTATATATTGACAACACAAAGAAAATGATATACAATAATTAATAACTTAGCTTTTCCTCTAACACATGTTAGATGCCAAAGATAATCTCCATTCTCCACTATCTTTTGATTAGTTCATGTAAATGCGACACCTACGCAACACAATACGCAACTATGCACCACCACATATGATAGATCATAGAATATAATACACTTACTAATACAGTAGTACGATTTCGTAGCTAATTAAGTGAACATACGAATTGGTAATCAAAGCAAGCAAAAAGAAATGGTAAAAAGAACATTGTCGGTAGAGAAAGAAGCTATTTTATTTAGGGAACAAATCTTAAAAGTGGAGTCCACAATTTTTTTTTTTTTAAAAAGAAGACAAAAATTGGCATTTAAAACATTAAAACATTACACAAGCACATCCACATCGCACCGCCGGGTCCACAATTTGCTTTCCTATTTTCTTCAGAAAAAATAAACAATATTTGGGCCGTAATGGGCCCACAGAGGGGACCGTTTCTCCTTTATTTTCCCCTTCTCCAACACGTGAATTTGATTCCACACACTTGGAACTTTCCTCAACTTCCCATTAGAATATCAAAACAAAACTAGCCCATCTTACACGTTATCGTATTTAAACTTCATCTTAATTTTATAAAATACAGTTCAAAAGAAGAACGTATGTTTCCAGGTGACATGCTGATAAAATTCTACGCATAGTTTATGTAGATCACATAGTTGTTGTTATATTATAAAGAGCATATTACTTTCTTTTCTTTGGTTATTTGGCTCTTTAAAATGACTATTGGATGTGTTTTGAAACCGACTTTTCACATTTTAATTATTAGTATTCAAATATGATAATTATGAAAGTGGGCTGCATCGTCATGAAAGAGCTAAGTAACCTTCTTCTATGTTGTCTGAGTCACCTTCACCATCTGATAGAGTCATCGAACAGTTTTTCCAAAAGTATTTCCTCTTATCACAAAAGTCAAATACAGTGGCACATTATACACTCCAAACAATATAGTAAACACCAATAGTACTAAAAGAAGAAAATTTGTTAGATTTCCGAGTGGGGTCACGTTGTAAAGTTTTAATTCATTTTCGGGATTTTATCATTCTTATAGTTTATTTTTGAATGGAAATCATCAAAGTCATCTTTTGCTTTTCCATGTATTAAGATGAATGAATATGATTCCTCTTTTATATAAAGAGTAATAATATATTCCACACAAAAAAAAGAGAAGAAATTTCCAAGGGAAAGACGGCACTAGAAAAGTTATACGAATTAATGTCATCATGATTTCGAAATTGATTGATTTGTGGGTCGGTTTTCATTTGTTCTGTAGCCTAACCTCTAACAATCAACGTCTCCACTATGTATCAAATAATCCATCCGTTTTTGTTTTTGACCAAAATTTTTGTTTTACAATATAAGTTGTTTTCAAGTTTTTATGCAAATTATATAATATTTTAATAATTTATGATTAATTATATTATGTAGTCTCTTTTCTAATTGGTTAAACTTTTTAAAAATAAATGTTCTTAATCTACGTGCTTTTATCTAAAACAACTTATATTATGAAACGAAGGGAATATGTATTAAAGAAATCAAATATACTTTTCAAAAAACTTGGATGAGACCTCATATTCATAATGAATGGTGTACCATGTCAACCATGGAACAACTATGATATATATTGATGGCCTCCTTTCTTTATCTTTTCTTCTTTCTCACAACTCTTTACTAAATATTCTACCTTTCAAACCAAAGTGGAACGCAACTTTCGGTTTTTTATCAAAGTCGTCCATAGTCTTTGACACAGTCGACAGATTAAGATATTGATTGTTTATTTAAGTTGAAAATTGTTGCATTTGCCATGTTTGTGATTGTGTATGTATGCATATAGTATTATCATGTTGGAATTGAAAGTCAAAACGCAAACATATATAGACTAGAATAAATGTAACGTGTTCATTGGCATTTGCTTTTACAACCCGCAAAAACACTAAAAATATGAATTATGCGTCTTTTTTTCTCTAATCCCAAACAAAAATGTAATCAAATTCCTAACCAGAAAAATGTAAACAAAAATTGGAATGAAGGATCAGATTACGAGTGGGTACCATCAGACCTTATATCAAAGTATTAGGCACATAATTCTCACTTCCGCACTCTAGAATCTTGATCATTTCCTGTTTTAATTGTGGTGTGGGACATATGCAGAAGTCTATTTGTTCATGATAGTTTAATTTGTATCAATTTGCTAAAGCCACATTATATAATGTCTTAATATCTTCTTGTTGGTCAGATCTTGGAGCCATCATATACTAACAAGTAACAATTTAAACATTATAGTGACAGATATAAATGTGCTTTAGTTTGGACGACACAAAGATGAATTTGGAATAGAGAGGTGAGAGGATATCAAAGGCTTTAAAGCAAAAGGAATAGCCTATACCATTGTTGCCCACTTGACCTAATCCTTTTTTCTGATTTAATTTTGGGAAATTTATTTTAATTTGTACCTATGCAAATATCATCCTCTCACCCACTAAATGGTACAAAATATCAAAACACCATGTGGTTTAGATGAGGGATATAATTAGAAGCTTATGTTTCCATCCGAGACAAAAAACAATATATGGTTGAGACATGACATTGATATATTGGATAGAAACAAGACATGAAACAATTACAAGTAAAGACTGTACTTTTCGTATGGATGAAAAAAAGGTGAGGAAATAGTTTGGTTATTGTCCACATTAGGAACCAACCACTAAAAAATAAAAATCTAACTATTAATATCGTGTATAGTTCTTTAGTGGGGGCAAGTGTGAAAGTATAATACAATATGTAATTTCAATGTCGATAGATTTAGAAATATGGAGTCTTCATTTCAAACAATTATCATAACATAACCCTTTTTTATAACCAAATAATTTGAAAACAAGAGTAAAGCAATGCAATGATGGTATGAAGAAGAATAAATGCACAAGATAGAGAATATGGCAAAGCTATAAAAAAGTGATGGAAAAAAAAAAAAAGATGTGAGT
>Ga0041059_1001411_pt1 | contig 19081 bp, 14 predicted proteins | sample AraColnosormetaG_FD_56232 | JGI IMG/M metagenome (GOLD analysis project Ga0041059, IMG submission 56232) | Arabidopsis roots microbial communities from North Carolina, USA - Col MF nosort | ecosystem: Host-associated > Plants > Roots > Unclassified | place: USA: North Carolina | collected...
CAAAAAAAAAAAAAAAAAATCTTTTTTCGTCCTGTATTTATGTAATATAACTCTTTCATTCGTAGTCATCTAATTTTGCATAGAAACTTAGGAAAAAATATACCTATTTGAAACAAAAATAAATAAATTAAACACCTATATGAGTTCTTTTTTTCTCATAAATATAAATAGAATTGATTGTATGGTTATTTATGTTTATGTACGGGTTGAATAAGTAATTACAAGTAATTCTGCAGAATAAACATCTAAAAAAATTCTTCATTACTGGAAAAGACAAAGCTGTTAGATTGGAATTTTATTCGTCCGATTAACTTCCGGTATTTGTTCTTTAGAATTAATATCCATAAAACAGTAGTACTAAACAAACGCAAGAAATAACTAGGTTGAAAATTACAAAATAGCGTCCATGTTAACTGAAACGACAATTTTATGAAGAATAAAAAAGTGGTTGTTTGTCTTTCTTCTTTTTTTTAATTCTTTAGGGGCATCAAATTGCCAGCTAACTACCCAACAAAGAAATTGTAAGAATTACTACTTATTAAACTAAATAATACATGTTTTTAAAAGAAAAAACAAATACTTGTTTGATATGCAATAATGTTTGGTCGTGCGTGCAAGGATTGCTTTAAAGAAGTAATCTCCTAAAACAATACTGAGTAAATAGTTCGAGCAATATAATTTTAATCTATTCTAATCATTAGTCTGGGAAAAAAATCTGATCTGATGACCCAATTGGGTCTTTCGAGCTGTGCACAGATTTTATTCTACTGAATCCAGAATAAAATAGATAAATTTTATGCAAACTATAATGTAAAGTGTATTGTATGATACTAGACATAGATCATTTTATGAAATCCTGTCAGTTTCTTCTTTATATGTTCTTCTTTATTATATCCTTTTCAGGGTTGCATTTCCTTGAGTTTCATTCTACTGTCTTTTTTTCTCTCTTTTTTTCAATTCTAGTTTGATGAAGCCATGCATCACTTTTTTGTACTACATAAATTCACACACTGACACACACGAAACGGAAATTATACAGTAAGGTTTATATATAGGTGTACTCTTAATATTTAGTAACGCAGATAGTTAGTTAGCTGTCTTCCTTAGCCAAAATATCAGGTTTGAATTGATTAAGTGTAATAGTAAGAATAAATTAACCAAAAAAAGTGTAATAGTAAGAGACTCTAATACAATTTAGTTATGCATAAGGGTCGATATTTGGTTTGTTTTGTTATTTTATTTACGTCATTTAGCTCCCAAACAGTCACCGAAAAGCTTATTTAGTCTCTTAGGCGATTCCTGCATACTCCTAAAAGGTTATGTTAAAGAGTTTAATTAGGATATTGATTAACATTTCTAATTTTCCAAGGAAATTAAACTACCTTATTCACTTAGCGAGTTAATAACCGTTTTCTTGGGATCTATATATTTGGAGTATTTACGCTCTACGACAAGAGATGAAAGCTAAGAGAACAACATTAATATATAAAAACACATTATATACGGGAATCTAATTTATTACAAGATAAATTTTATGCGCCTAACTTCATATCTTTTTGTCATTTGCTAAAATCAACTCACCAATACATACACTCTCATCTTGCATGTCACCTTTCTTTGCCTATTTTTGTTCGTTCAAATAGTTTTTGGGACCAAATACCACAAAATTACTTTTGTGAACACATGCATATGAAAACCATAAAAGAAAGAACTCATGCATATGAGAAATAATTATTGTTGTCATTCTCTACAAGATCATAATTAGAAAAGAGATTGTAATCAAATTAAGTAGATTTTTGAAAGTATATGCTCGTCGTCACATGACGTAAATCATAGTAAGTATTACATGATCAGAAAGTAAATTTCATAGACATGGTAGAAGTAAATGTCATACACATTTAACTGAGATAGATAGTGTTTTTTTTTTTAATAACAAGAATGGCTTATGAGCTTTTGGACTTTCCACGCGCACGATCTGCCGTCCAGTGGTTGACTCAACCTAACCAATTATTACTTAATATAGTTAATCCAAATAACTCAGTATCATTCTTTCTCCCTTATTTTAAAAACATTAATATGATGCAGAAACTGTCACGTTCAACAACCAGGTCTCTGATTCTCCCATTTCACATCCCTTTCTCTCTCTCTTTCATTCTCATGAACTCTTTATTTTCTGCTACACAGTTATTTTATCCATGGAACTTGACAACTTAAGCAACCAAAGACTTCGCGATTCTTATTTTAATATAAAATAACTACTAAGTTGTCAAGGGCGTTAGAGGAAGAGCTTTTGTGTTCTTAGTTTCGTAAATTAGATGGTTAATTTTTAAATGTTTCATCAAAAACACAATATCAAAAGAAAATAATAATAAATTTAAACAATATATGTAGATTAAAACTTCAAATCACAAAATAGATGGGAAAAAACCGGCCGGTTTTTGGGTCACTACAAGTTGGCGTTTTTCAAAGTATAGGCTTGATTTGTCATTTGTTTCTAATTTCGCATCAACTTGACCTAAAAGTGAATTACGCTTAATGTCGAAATATTCCATTCCTTAGTTTATTTCGGTTTTGATATAATAATTACAACTAAAAATTAGGATAATCCAAGTATTGTCATAATACACAAACTGACAAACGCAATAATTTTCTCTCGTAAGTCGTCGTACCTCTTTAATCCGTTATTGATTGGTTCAAGGTTAGATTTTTACATGATTTAATCATCGAATAGACGAGAAATATGTCTAGCCGTCTAGGTCCATAGAGTATGCATCATTTTGTAATCTATTTTAATCACATTAGCACATAAATCTAGTCAGTGCATATTCGAAAAAAAACACAGCTGACAACAAATATAGAAATTGAAAAAAAATGTAAAAGTAGAAAGAGACAATGTACATAAATCTATATCTTTGTGTTTGTGTTGTATAGGTATTCAGTATTCTAGTTAGATAATTTCTCTTTAGAAGTCGTATAGCATATGGATATGCTTCTATCTAAATATAATATATTTGAAATTTGTAAGGATTTTGGATAAGTTTTGATTTTTTTTTCTAGTCAGCGGGTGAGTGGGAAAATATCATTCTTTCTACTCAGACCCAATAGTTTCTCGATTGTTTGTTACTTTGTAAAGTAAAAAATGCTTAATACTTTAATGCGTTGTATAATTATGCAGAATTTTAGTTTAAGCTATAAATTATAATACACTTATAGCTAATCAATATATAGGAATATTCTTACTATATGTAGAATATTGGAGAATTTTTTTTTTTACTATTAAAATAAAAATAAGTCTTGCTTATATCATGGCAGGTTGAACTATATGGGGACCTAACTACATGTCATTAGGGGAAAAACATTCATATCATAGGTATCATATGACGTTATGATATGAAGTTTTTTTTAAGGTGGATCAACACTTGTGAATTGTATTTACTCGATACTCAACATCAAAACTCGCGATCTCAACGGATTGGCGCAATTAGAAAGCAGTTTATGGGGTCTAACCGTAAGTTCAGTGTTCCCAAGAATTTGAATCATAGTTGTGTGCAAAAAAACTCATTAATATAAACTATACGTTCATGAGTTTTTAACACATCTACTATTTCATCGAGTGAGTTTGCAAAAAACACTTTTGCTAAGAAATCTGTTTATCTCTTATTACTCGGATGCTAACGAAACATGGAAGTCGATAAAATTATAATGAGCTAAGCTAAGAGCTCTTCCAATTTTGATCCTAAATATGCAGTGAATACGGCCACCACAATCATTTCTCATATGAACTAGTATATCAACCAACTATAATCTTGTTTTTAACTTAAAACGATGTATTTAACATATATAAGTGAAGCCATTAACAAGCAGAAATGCAGAATCATAAACGACAAACGACAAATATATATTAAACTTAATGTTCGATGACCAAGTTGCAGAGAGCCCACCATAATTAGCTGTCCATATCTAATGGTATCCCAGACTTGGTTATTTACAAATTAATTAGAAAGATGATTAACTAGTGTCATTATGTGTTGACATTTATTTATCCACTATCTCTCATGTTCTCTATATATACATTCCAACTCCTCTTCCTCATTCCCTCACTTCTCACAAGACTTCCAACTAACAATCTTCTTAATTAAGATTAATCTCTTAATTAAGACGCTTAGTTAACAAAACATATAAAAATGGAAGCCATGGGAGAATGGAGCAACAACCTCGGAGGAATGTACACTTATGCAACCGAGGAAGCCGATTTCATGAACCAGCTTCTCGCCTCTTATGATCATCCTGGCACCGGCTCATCCTCCGGCGCAGCAGCCAGTGGTGACCACCAAGGCTTGTATTGGAACCTTGGTTCTCATCACAACCACCTTAGCCTCGTGTCTGAAGCCGGTAGCTTCTGTTTCTCTCAAGAGAGCAGCAGCTACAGCGCTGGGAACAGCGGATATTACACCGTTGTTCCACCCACGGTTGAAGAGAACCAAAATGAGACAATGGACTTTGGGATGGAAGATGTGACCATCAATACAAACTCATACCTTGTTGGTGAGGAGACAAGTGAGTGTGACGTTGAGAAATACTCTTCTGGAAAGACTCTTATGCCTTTGGAAACCGTAGTGGAGAACCACGATGACGAGGAAAGCTTGTTGCAATCTGAGATCTCTGTGACTACTACAAAATCTCTCACCGGCTCCAAAAAGAGATCCCGTGCCACATCTACTGATGTAAGTCTTTAATTTTCGAACTGGTTGGCAATTAGCTAGAGAGATCACATTTGGTTTAGTGACTAATATAGAAACGGTTTGCCATGGACTCAGAAAAACAAGAGAGCAAGAGTGAATAAGAGGGCCCAGAAGAACGTAGAGATGAGTGGGGATAACAATGAAGGAGAAGAGGAAGAAGGAGAGACGAAGTTGAAGAAAAGAAAGAATGGGGCAATGATGAGTAGACAGAACTCAAGCACCACTTTCTGTACGGAGGAAGAATCAAACTGCGCTGATCAAGACGGTGGAGGAGAAGACTCATCCTCTAAGGAAGATGATCCCTCAAAGGCCCTCAACCTCAATGGTAAAACAAGAGCCAGTCGTGGTGCAGCCACCGATCCTCAAAGCCTCTATGCAAGGGTAAATTGCTTTGTTTGTTTCCCACAAAAAAGATAAAATATCAAATTTTTATGGAAGATTATGTTTCAAAAAATTAATTTGGTTTTTTATTATTTTTTTGTCGTGCAGAAAAGAAGAGAAAGGATTAACGAGAGACTAAGGATTTTACAAAATCTCGTCCCCAATGGAACAAAGGTAAAAAAAAAAACTCATGCAAACGTTTAAACATGCAGAAGATATGGCTCTTTTACATGCAAATTCATTAATTATACAAGAAATTGTTAATAAAGATTCTAAACATTTACAATTGCTTAAATACGTAACAGGTCGATATTAGTACAATGCTTGAGGAAGCAGTTCATTACGTCAAATTTTTGCAGCTCCAAATTAAGGTAAGCAAGGGTTTTAAATACAAATCGTTTTTTTTTTGTACGTTCAATTGTTATATGAATATGATCTAACTAATATTTTAAAATATAATTACGCAGTTATTGAGCTCTGATGATCTATGGATGTATGCGCCGATTGCTTTCAATGGGATGGACATTGGTCTCAGCTCACCGAGATGAAGCAGAAAACTTGTGATTTTAGTTGGATATTTTCTCTTATATATAACCAAAAATGTAATATTCTTTTTCTTTTTTAATATTCTCCGCCTTCGGACGAGTTCGATTATAAATTCTCGTACGATGTTCAAATATGAGAGAAATGGAGAGTCACGTTCGATTTTTTTTATACTTTCATTTTCTTTTATATCACATATTTACATTTCAATTCTTATGTTTCATCTGTTCAATCGATAGTTTTAATACTTATCAGGATCATAAGATCTATACCTTAAACAGTTTACACTCAATCTGATCACCGTTTTATTTAATGATCAAGGGACATATATGATTATTTTTAATCTGATCACCGTTCGAAGAATACCTAATGAATGGAGAGTTATTATTATAATATTAAAATAAAAAATAAAAAATGAAGAGGTCTGACAAACGAATGAAGAAAGGTCTGACAAAAGAGGTAATAGTTGAAAATGTGAATGTGCTAATAATAACTTAACAAAGTAACTTCTATTTAAGAAATGTGAATGTACATCATTTTGGTTGAAATGTGTGTGATATTTAATATTTAGGCGGAATTTGTTTTCATTTTTTTTAGGCTTAATTAAAATGGTAAGTTCATTCCAAAGAAAATCCTTTTTCACTAGGAGTAAAACCCTATTTTACAAAATTAGTTGTGATGCGAAAAACAAATGCTCATCAATTAATCAATGCACTCATTTGTGAAGGATGAAATATCAAATATGACCACTTAAAAACTTCGGCCGCAACATTTTCTTTCTCACACGTATATTCATGAATGAGACCAATTCATACTTTATGTTTAGTTTATAATTTTACAATGGAATATTCAGTACTAATTTTGCGTATATGATTTTCCACTGTCGGATTTATAAAAAAGTATAATTGTTCCCATGCAATAGCTGTGTTTAGACCTTATAGTATATAAAAATAACAGTTATACCTTGCCAAAAGTTCGAATATATGATATATAAAAGGATATTAAATTAGTTTCTTGAGATATCTATCTAATAGTCCAAAGCATTTAAAAGTGGCTGGAATAGCATATCCAACTTATTTCCCCACTAAAATATTATCGCAATCAATCATATTCATGGCAATCAATATCAGATATTTGATTTTTTATTTCTGCTTAATTGATGGATTTATGACAAATTAAAACTACTGTTGCGAAGAAAAAAATTACAACTACTGTTCTACAACTTTATCTATATTTTGAACGGCCAATTTTAATAGCAATTATGAAACCCTTATAGCATTGAAATCTAATGAATATCTAATTTTATAGTATTTCAGTCTTAGAATTTATTGAAAAACCCATCAAAAACAACAAATAAAACGAAAAAAACTGTACTACTTCTAAATGTGTCTCATAGAGAGGGTGATAAAAGTTGCATTGCTTAGTGCCTAATCGATCGATCAAATAGTACATGTAATCAGTACAAAACATATATAGAATTAAGTACCATTCTTTTTGCCTACCATAGTATATAGTAACCAAAAACTATGGACAATACTTTCAACTTGAAAGTTTCAAGTTTCAACGAGTGTTTTTTTTAGATAATTTATTTTAAATGTTAATTTTTCTATTGTACTATCATATCTTACCATTTTTTTTGTCCTTTCTAGTTGTATCACTATCTATTTTATGATCTTAATTTGTTTTGTAACACCATTATTTTTTATATTACTAGAAATTTTTAATGAATTTAAAATAAAAGTTCAGCTATATTATAATAGGTAGTCTAGTTCAAGGACATAGATTGATAGATAAAAAAAATGCTTAATGCAAAATTGTATATAAAAATATTGTAAAATTGCCGTGATAGTTTTCAAAGTAGAATTTGACTTTGGCTTCTGGTCACTTCTTAAATTACGGGTTGACTTACGTTCATGGAATTATTATTTTTATTTTGTCAACCGGTTCATGAATATATTTGTATGGTTGAAGTTTTTTTTTTTGATGTTAACAGCTACAGAAAATGTTAATTATTGAATAACTTGAATTTGTTTTACAATTAATATAACATTACAAATTAGGAACAAGTCATATAATTTTTCTCATATACTACAGTTTTATTATATAAGAAAATTAAAATAAACAATTTTTAAAGATATTTAACAAGACAATACTTAAAGATTAGTTCATTATAATACTTTAAAGAGTTTTTAGAATTTCGTAGTCTGTTTGCGCCAAAGCCCATAAACGGCGACTGTTTCTCCCTTTGTACCTTTCTCATATTGTTTCTCTTTATATAATTAAAACTTTGGAATAAATACGCTCAAGTATAAGTTTTCACTAAAATATACTCAATTCGATATAATTTATAATTACAAGAATCAATCAACATTATTTATCGAAATGACAGCTAATAAAAAAACCTTCCAATTTTTTTTATTTTTTATTGTCAAAACCTTCCAAATTCATAAGAAACAAATTATATATACACTACTTTTTCTTAATACTTTTTTTCTTTTAGTTGTGTGTTTAAAACTTTTATTGGACCAACCAACTAGTTCACAGTATACTCCAATCGTGATGTAGGAGACAAGTACACCAAAGATTAACATCATCAATACAAAGTTACAAACTATATGTGATCACCTTCATGACTATAATGCTTTAACCAATTTTCTCTTTTGATTTCTAGAATCTAGACCCTTCATCGTTTGGTTCAATTGTTGAATCATAAGCTCGTGAAATTCTAGAAATGTTTTGACTGATCCTATAGACTAAAGGTGAAAGTGATTGTACTTAAACAAAAAAATTAAAAAAAAAACCTCTAATATTAACTAGTACTTTTTTTTGTTGCTTTGTTATTAAAAAAATATAACTCTTTATTTGGGAAAAAAATATCTGTAACCAAAAAAATATACGAAACAACTTAACCGTCTGTAACAAATTGCCGAACCGACTAATTGAGGAGCAAGGGCAAATTGGTAATTTCGTTTAGATTTCCCGCTTCTTTCATCATCTCCAATTTCTCACTTCTCGAGTGTTAACAAATTACAATCCCAGACGAACTAGATCAGAAGAAGGAGAGAAGAAGAGAAGAGGATGAGGTTCCTCGGAGACTACAAGTTCGCTTTACTTACTTGCTCCGTTATCGCTCTCAGCATCTACTTCGCGATTAACGTCGAATTTCGTTTCGCGTACGATTCACCGGGAACTCGTACCGGAGTTAAGGTTTCCGAGAAATCTCCCTTCGACGACGAATTCATGTACATGTCAATCGCTGAAGATATCGATCGATCTTACCTCCACTACGATTACTACCGTGAATCTTGCCCTACCGCCGAGAAAATCATCGCGAAAGCTATCAGAGATATCTACAATGTCACACCCAGCGTAGCTCCGCCTATTATCCGTCTCCTCTTTCACGATTGCTTCATCGAGGTCAGATTTTCTGATTTCTGGCTTTCCCTTTCTTGTAATTTTGATTTCGCTAAGCTAGATCTATGGAAGATTGTTTGGGATCTTGTTTCGGGAATGTTTGATTGTGATGTCTCTGTATCGGATTTGAATTCATCTCTGTTAGTGTAATTATGCTTGGTCAGTAGATTTTTAAGTGTGAATCTCTCAATCTTGGCTACGGATATGCAGAACTCATGTGTTTGATACTCAGATTTGATGTTATTAGCATACTTTGTGAATCAAATACGGATATGCACAAGTTATTTGTTTGATCCTCAGATTTGCTCAGTTTTTAATATCAAATTCTATGTTTTCTTTAGCACTTCTTGTAGTTTGCTCATGATGCTATTTGGGGAACTGTGTTTTTGCTGCAGGGATGTGATGCATCAGTCCTTCTAGACGCAGATGAAGCACATACTTCTGAGAAAGATGCATCTCCAAACCTATCCTTGAAAGGGTTTGATGTGATTGACGCCGTTAAGTCTGAGCTAGAGAATGTCTGTCCCGGAGTTGTTTCCTGTGCTGACCTACTTGTATTGGCAGCTAGAGAAGCCGTCCTAGTTGTAAATTTCCCCTCTCTCACTCTCTCTTCTGGTTTGTGCATGTTAATAGTGCTGCAACGCTTGATCATGTCTTTGAAACTATCAGGCTGGTGGTCCATTCTATCCCCTAGAAACTGGAAGGAAGGATAGTGCAGCAGCCTACAGGGATTTTGCAGAACACGAGCTTCCTGCACCAGACGCTACTCTGTCGGTGATTCTTCAACGTTTTTCTTTCAGAGGATTCAACGAGAGAGAAACCGTCAGCTTATTCGGTAATTTCTCACTTTTAGATGTCAGCATCTCTCTTTGTTTAGCTAAATCTTCTCCGTATTGGGGTATATCACTTCTTGGGAGTGGCTCTCTTTGTGACATGATTCTTTTCTTCTGAATGATCTTAATGCAGGAGCACACAGCATTGGCATCACGCATTGCACATTTTTTAAGAACCGCCTCTACAACTTCTCAGCAACCGGGAAGCCTGATCCTGAACTCAATCCAGGGTTCCTCCAAGAACTGAAAACGAAATGCCCCTTCTCTGTCTCGACTTCATCTCCATCTGCTCCCCCTGACATTGGTTTACCACCGTCCTTACCTGCATCAGATTCCGAAAACAGCTACGGTATGAGCTCAGGAAACAGGAATGATGAAGTGATCGACTTGAGCTACAACAATGAAGGAGGTGATGAAAATTTTGGAACACGATACTTCCGAAGACTAATGCAGAATAAAGGGTTGATGTCTTCTGACCAGCAACTAATGGGTAGTGAAGTGACTGAGATGTGGGTGAGGGCATATGCTTCTGATCCGTTGTTGTTCCGCAGAGAATTTGCTATGTCAATGATGAAACTTTCAAGCTATAATGTCTTGACTGGTCCTCTAGGACAAGTGAGAACAAGCTGCTCAAAGGCCCTCCCCAGGAACTGATCTCTCTTTTACCACTTTAGCGGACTCCTGTTGATAAGATTTGATTTTGTTTTCGAATATATGTAGTAACTGAATTGAGGATTTTGAGTTTGATTTCAGAAGGCTGATAAATAAGTTGAGAGTTCAATCCCTCATTGTGTATGATAACCATCACCAATTTTTCTACTACATTTTTTGGCTCTGACCTCATTTATCAAATTTTGATAGGAAAATGTCACTTTGGTTTGTGCCAAAAAAGGGCAGGCTCTGTTATATTATTGACGGCAGAAAATGGTAGGCATGCTTAAACGTATGAGTTAGTGTTAAATTAGGTAGAAAAATGACAAGCTTGGTATATAACGTTCAATAATATAAGGAAGATGTGGCAGAGTTAGTGTTGAGAATGGGCTAGTCTACTTGTGTTTAGGCCCATATATATAAGGCCCATATATATTTGAAGACCACAAATAACTAGGGTTTACAAATTTGGTTATATAGCTCTCTCTCTCGAGCCGCACATATTTCGTCTTCTTGATCTAATCGCTTTGAGCTGTTAGCAGAGAGCAGTCGACAATCATGGGTCACTCCAACGTCTGGAATTCTCATCCTAAGAAATACGGTCCTGGTTCTCGCTTATGGTACTATCTTTTTCTCATCTCTCGGCTTTCTTTTCTTTTAAAATAAAAATTCTGTTTAGTTTAGAGAAATTGGGATTGCCTAAGAACTTTTATCATGTTTATCATTCGAAAGATTTTCAACATAGGAAGATTTTTTATCTGAACCTGATCCTTATTGATTATGTGAAACTTTTGATGTGAAATTTTGCTTAGGGATAGTTAAGTGTGGTGGTTTAGGTGTGTAAAGCAGAACACTTTATCCATGAAGATCTTGTATTAATCTTAATAGTTTCCATGGGATAGAAAATTGATATGTTCCTCCGCTCTGTTTGAGTTGACTTGTTAGATTTCTTCATTCCATTTTTTACTTTAGTTTACGTTAAAACATTGTTTTGTGAATAAATATATGGATTACTGTTAATAGTTGTGTTGATTTGGAGCATCTTAAACATTCATGTATTTGTTTTGTAGCCGTGTGTGTGGAAACTCCCATGGGCTAATCAGGAAGTATGGTCTCAACTGCTGCAGACAGTGTTTCCGTAGCAACGCCAAGGAAATCGGATTCATTAAGGTAAATACTTTTATGATTTATCAGTCTTCATTGCCATTTTTTCAAGCTCTTGGATAGATTATTCATTGCTCTGGTTTTGTTTTGCCCTTTTCTTTGCAGTACCGTTGATGATCGATGTTGTTCACACAGGAGCATCATGTCTTTTGAGTTTTAAACTTTGCGTTGAACTTGTAATCGATTTATCGACATTGAACTAATTTGATTATGTTTTTGTGCTGTTGAATCTACAAGTTACTTTGTTCTACTATTGCTTATAAGTTTATCAGATATATTTGCTTAATTGATTAGAAGAAATCCCTATTGAATGTAACTGAAAATTGTTAAAACTCACCTGGAAGTGGTAGATGAATGATATGTTTCTTACAGTATTTGGCCACTACAGATTCTATCGAATTGGTGGTCTCTTTATATCTTCTTATGCATGCTTGAAATTATGTTAACTTTCATCAGTAGCGTGTACTTCTAGGTTTTCTTAGTATATGTACTAAATGAATTGGATATTTCCTATTTTGATTTTGTCATCTTTATTTTACGTTAACAATATATTCAATGCTTAAAGCACACAGATATAATTTCATTTTATATAAAAAATAAGAGACTACTTTTTCCAATTTTTGTATCTCAAATAAGGCGCACTCCTTTTTATTGATGAAATTATGTCAAAGCATGACGATTACTAATTATGATAGACATCGCTATTTTATGGTTTTGTGTTTTGTATTTTTTTTTTATCTTCATAATGTCAAACAATAGCTTTGGTTTTGCTGTTACCTGTTAGATTGGTTAGTGTGTATTTCTTTTGGGAGCTTTATCGTTTTAAGTACTATTATTTTTTTCTTACTATGTTTGTGTATTTGTTTCTTATATCTTGCATCTGTAAAAGGATGATAGTTGTGAGAAGTTTTGTTCTGAAGGTTAATATGCTTCTATCTATAGTTATGGTTATATCTTGAATTTTGTTTTCCAAAACTACGATGGTAACAAGTTCATAATAGTTAATATACATATCAAGAATAGTAAAGTTTATTTTTTAACGTCTAAAAGTAAAAACTTCTTTTAGTTCAATTAATACATCGCGATTATCAAGAATAGTAAAGATTTCCACTATTTATCACTGGAAAATTCATACAACAAGATATACGAAGGAATTTACATCTCCTTCATCATCATCGGTTTCTTCTTTTGATTCCACAATGAAGCGTTTGCTGCTGCTTGTTGTCCTCTGCAGCCTTTCTCTATCAAGTTGTTCTTCATTCTCGTTAATGTTTTCTCACTTTTGTTTGAAGGAAAAAAGAGTATATATAATGTTTTTGTCTGAAAACATTTGCAGGGTGTGAATCAAAAGTCGTGCCGTATGATTATTCTGCAACCATCGAGGTAGCAATTGCTCTGTCTATTTACCTGACCTTAGAGAATGTTCGTTGTAATTCTTGTTGTTATAATTACTCTGTTTGTTTTGGTGCAGTGTCTAGAGATACCTTTAAAACCACAGTACAATGGAGGAATCATCGTCAGCCCTGACGTACGAGATGGCACCCTAGGCTGGACACCATTCGGAAACGCGAAAGTCGATTTCAGAAAAATTGGAAACCATAATTTTTTTGTTGCACGAGACAGGAAACAACCTTTTGATAGTGTCTCACAGAAGGTTTATTTGGAAAAGGGACTTCTCTACACTTTCTCTGGTAAAAATAATTCTGATTGTGTTCCTTGCACCACACTCTTTAAGATTTTGTTCCAATTCTAATCTGATGTATTTTGTGTTCCTCGTAGCTTGGTTACAAGTAAGTAAAGGAAAGGCTCCTGTGAAAGCAGTTTTCAAGAAGAATGGTGAATATAAGCTTGCTGGTTCGGTTGTTGCTGAATCCAAATGCTGGTCCATGCTTAAGGGTGGTCTCACTGTTGATGAATCTGGTCCTGCCGAACTCTATTTTGAGGTATATTTTTCTGTGAATTGTTGCCAGTTTCTGCGTTCCGTGAATTTATTTTTCAGCCATGCTTAGTCCTGTTTCATTGTTCATGTGTAGAGTGAAGACACAACTGTTGAGATTTGGGTTGATAGCGTCTCGTTGCAACCATTCACGCAAGAAGAGTGGAACTCTCACCATGAACAAAGCATTCAGAAGGAGAGAAAGAGAACCGTGAGAATCAGAGCCGTGAACAGCAAAGGCGAGCCAATACCGAAAGCAACCATTTCCATTGAACAGAGGAAACTCGGATTCCCATTCGGGTGCGAGGTAGAAAAGAACATTCTTGGGAACAAAGCATACCAAAACTGGTTCACTCAAAGATTTACAGTGACAACTTTCGCGAACGAGATGAAATGGTACAGCACAGAAGTTGTAAGAGGCAAAGAGGACTATTCAACGGCTGACGCGATGTTGCGATTCTTCAAGCAGCATGGGGTTGCTGTACGTGGCCACAATATTTTATGGAATGATCCTAAGTACCAACCTAAATGGGTGAATGCTCTGTCTGGTAACGACCTCTACAACGCTGTGAAACGAAGGGTTTTCTCGGTGGTCTCACGATACAAAGGCCAGCTTGCGGGTTGGGACGTTGTGAATGAGAATCTCCATTTCTCCTACTTTGAGGACAAGATGGGTCCTAAAGCCTCATATAACATCTTTAAGATGGCGCAAGCTTTTGATCCTACGACAACCATGTTTATGAATGAATACAATACGTTAGAGGAATCAAGCGATTCAGATTCTAGTCTAGCAAGGTATTTACAGAAGCTTAGGGAGATTAGATCTATCCGAGTTTGTGGTAACATATCTCTAGGGATCGGTCTCGAGTCTCATTTCAAGACTCCTAACATTCCGTACATGAGATCAGCTCTTGACACTCTTGCCGCTACTGGTTTGCCTATATGGCTTACTGAGGTTGACGTCGAAGCTCCTCCAAATGTCCAAGTAATTCATATCCTCCACCGGCTACTGTTCTGGTTCTTATGAGCACTTCTTATCTATATGTCTAATGTTGAGTTTTCTTGCAGGCCAAGTATTTTGAGCAGGTCCTAAGGGAAGGCCACGCACATCCGCAAGTGAAAGGAATAGTGACGTGGTCAGGTTATTCTCCATCAGGTTGCTACCGAATGTGCCTAACCGATGGAAACTTCAAGAACGTACCCACTGGTGACGTTGTGGACAAACTTCTCCATGAATGGGGAGGCTTCCGCAGACAAACCACAGGTGTCACTGATGCTGATGGATACTTTGAAGCTTCTCTCTTCCATGGTGACTACGATCTCAAGATTGCTCATCCTCTCACCAATTCAAAAGCTTCTCACAGCTTTAAGCTGACTTCTGATGTCTCTTCCTCACAGAATCAACCATCTTCTTTTGTCTTTCGTGTTTAAGAAGCCAAGTATAAAACTACTTTATAATTGAGCTAGCTAGTTTGATTCTTTAGTCAAGAATGGTGGCAAATAGTCTGTTTTGTTATTATTCTAGACATGGTACATATTTATAGCCGTATCTCTGGAAACCACCAAAGGCTTTATCATGAGCACCAATTTGTTGGGTTCTCAAATGTTTAAGCCTCTGTATTGTAATGACTTTTATCAATAACATTGAATTTAACTTTCTCTAACTACTTTGGAATGTCGATCGATTTATGAATTCTCGGAAGCTTCAACTAGAGGTGTTGCTAAGTTCATTAGGTTACTTCTCTCAACTATCGCGATCTGTTGTGGTTTCGGAGAGAAGCATAAAGTATCAACAAGCTTGGAGGTAAATATTCAAGTTTCATTTGCTTAAGTGCTAAATCTTTACTAGGGTTTTTGCGGATTTGAGAATTTTTGTGGATTTAGGGTTTACATATTTGGCCCCCGCGCAAAAAGGATAGTCGTTGCAAACTTTCCTAGATCTAGTAATGCTGTTTCTATTAACGGTTAATGGACGATATATTAATTGACTAATTTTCCAAAACCATGATGCTAAAATTTCATAAAGTAAAGTAAACTATGTTGAAGATTTTGTTTGTTAATTAAACATATCTAGACCATAATATATAAGTAGAATATATTGGAGATCCTTATAATCATCATCAGCAACACAATTTGTTTAGTTCCGCAATGAAGCTACTTCTGCTTCTTCTTCTTGCCATCTGCGGTCTCTGTCTATCAAGTTGTTCTCCATCTTATCTTACGATATTCTTGTTATTATGTTAAATCTACTATAAAGTTATGATTTTCATTCTTTTTGAATCTCAAGTTCTGATTTTCTTTGCCATATATATATTTTCTGATTGTAACTAATGCGAAAACAACTTTTGAATCTAGCTGTTATTACCAATGAAAAAAGTGAATTAATTTTTGTATGACAACGATTCTAGGGTGTGAAGAAACGTTCGTACCTTATGATTACTCGGCAACAATAGAGGCAAGCAATTCTCTGTTTATTAGTCTTTCTTCATACATGTTCGTTGGAAAGTGATCTTGTTCTTATTAATTTTTTTTATTTTGTTGGTGTAGTGTTTAGAGAACCCTTATAAACCACAGTACAATGGAGGAATCATCGTGAATCCTGAGCTACAAAATGGTTCACAAGGCTGGTCAAAATTCGGAAACGCCAAAGTCGAATTCAGAGAATTTGGTGACAATCACTATGTTGTTGCCAGACAGAGGAATCAATCTTTTGACAGCGTCTCACAAACAGTTTATTTGGAAAAGGAACTTCTCTACACTTTCTCTGGTAAACATAATTTCGTGTTTCTTGGAGCATACTCTTCAGAATTCATTTGATTTTTTTATTACTATTCTTGTAGCTTGGTTACAAGTAAGCGAAGGAAAAGCTCCTGTGAGAGCTATTTTCAAGAAGAACGGTGAATATAAGAATGCCGGTTCGGTTGTTGCTGAATCCAAATGTTGGTCTATGCTCAAAGGTGGTCTCACTGTTGATGAATCTGGTCCTGCTGAACTCTACTTCGAGGTATGTTTATACACAAACATACTCCTGGTCCTCCTCTCCATTGTTTGTCTGCGTTTATGAATTTTGCAAGCTGCTTTAAATTTTACCTATGACAATTCTTATTTCCCTGGTCATGTGTAGAGCGATGACACAATGGTTGAAATTTGGGTGGATAGCGTCTCGTTGCAACCATTCACACAAAAAGAGTGGAACTTTCACCAAGAGCAGAGCATTTACAAGGCGAGAAAAGGAGCCGTGAGGATCAGAGCCGTTGACAGCGAAGGCCAGCCAATACCAAATGCAACAATTTCCATCCAACAAAAAAGACTAGGATTCCCATTCGGGTGCGAAGTAGAAAAGAACATACTTGGGAATCAAGCATACGAAAACTGGTTCACTCAAAGGTTCACAGTGACGACTTTTGCAAACGAAATGAAATGGTACAGCACAGAAGTTGTAAGAGGCAAAGAGGATTACTCAACGGCTGACGCGATGTTGCGATTCTTCAAGCAGCATGGGGTTGCTGTACGTGGCCACAATGTTTTATGGGATGATCCTAAGTATCAACCTGGATGGGTGAATTCTCTGTCTGGTAACGACCTCTACAACGCTGTAAAACGAAGGGTTTTCTCGGTGGTCTCGCGATATAAAGGCCAGCTTGCGGGTTGGGACGTTGTGAATGAGAATCTCCATTTCTCCTTCTTTGAGAACAAGATGGGTCCTAAAGCTTCTTATGACATCTAGGAGATAACGCATGCCATCGATCCAAGGGCAACACTGTTTATAAATGAATTCAATACATTAGAGGAACCTAGGGATCCAGTTTCTACTCCAGCAAGGTATTTACAAATGCTTAAGGAGCTTCAATCTATTCGGATTTCCGGGTATATTCGGTTAGCGATTGGTCTTGAGTCTCATTTCAAGACTCCTAACATTCCGTACATGAGATCAGCTCTTGATATTCTTGCTGCCACCGGTTTGCTTATTTGGCTAACTGAGATTGACGTTGAAGCTCCTCCCAGTGTCCAGGTAATTCATATCCTCTTATACAAGTAGGGCAAAAGTCACAATTTTCGAATTCCCGTTTATCCAACCCTATTGATTTGGAGTTTTGAGCATTTGTAACTTGTCTAATGTTTGAGTTTCTTGTAGGCCAAGTACTTCGAGCAAGTTCTAAGGGATGGCCATGCGCATCCGCAGGTGAAAGGAATGGTTGTGTGGGGAGGTTATTCACCATCAGGTTGCTACCGAATGTGCCTCACCGATGGAAACTTCAGAAACCTACCCACTGGAGATGTGTGGACATGTTGCTACGTGAATGGGGAGGACTTCGCAGCCAAACAACAGGTGTAACTGATGCTAATGGGTTCTATGAAGCTTCACTTTTTCATGGTGACTATGATCTCAATATTTCTCATCCTCTCACTAATTCAAGCGTTTCTCAATGCCTTAAGTTGATTTCTGATGACTCCTCCTCACAGACCCAACCATCTCTTTTTGTCTTTCGTGTTTGAGACGATAAGTTTATAACTACTTTGTATTTGAGTAGTTTGACTCTTAGTGGCAGCAGACAGTGTGAAGAAACTCCCATGGGATATCCTATCCATGACCATGAGATCGTTAGGTTGGTTTTTATAGTTTAAGTCTTTAAGCTTTGATATTGTAATAGAATGATCATAATAGTGAACTTCCTCTAATTAAAAAAAAAAATGAACTTCCTCTTAACTATTTCGTTGAATCTTTGGAAATGGAGCTATTGAATCATTTAAATTTTCTTTAGTTAAACTTTGCTTGAGATTAATTTTTGTACTTTTCTAAAGCTATTTCAAATATCATTCATTTAGTTCCGACCAAAATAAAAATAAAATATCATTCATTTAATTTTATTATTTTTATTATTAAGGTGTGCTGACATAGTATAACATCAATTTTCATCAAAACAAACAAAGAAACAGAAAAATATTAATGGAGCGAAATAACTTATATTTTTGACCCAATATTTATGTCAAATTTGCTGGAAGTTCGACCATACGAATTTTTTTGTGTGGTTGAAACCGGAATATTAATGGAAGCAATATTTGGGTAACATTTAGGTTTTTTGAAAATTTTAGGATATGATTTACGTATTTTATTTACTTGCATTATATTTGAAGTTTGAACAGACATATCTATTGACTATTGACTACATTTGCTTTCCATATTTGGCCTCCGTGCAATAAAGGATATTATTTGAGAGTTTTTCCTAGATTTGATATGCTGCTTTTTCTGTTAACGGATAATGAACACGTGTGACAATTTCTTGTTTGAAGACAAAGTGTGGTGGAAGAAAAAAAAAAAACGNGNGGNAAAAGTTTCATAAAAGTATAGTCAATATTTATTTATTTTGTTAATTGTTACCTAAAAATGTACAATATATATCAGAAACCCCTTAATC
>Ga0041059_1001412_pt1 | contig 19077 bp, 10 predicted proteins | sample AraColnosormetaG_FD_56232 | JGI IMG/M metagenome (GOLD analysis project Ga0041059, IMG submission 56232) | Arabidopsis roots microbial communities from North Carolina, USA - Col MF nosort | ecosystem: Host-associated > Plants > Roots > Unclassified | place: USA: North Carolina | collected...
TGTGCGTGCCCCTTCTCTCATCCCTTGAGGTGCTTTATATAAGGCTTTGAGCCGCCCCTCGCGATATTCTTGGGAGATTTGTTGTTATCTTTGAGGCGGCAATGATAAATCTTTATCTTCTGAAGATTTTCTCGAGATTTTCTCTTTGTTGTTAATATCCTGAAATGATTTCCAAATATCATTTCCAGGTCTTTCAGATATGGTATCTTGACCATGCGTCGGGTCTATATCTTTCCTTTAGGATTGAGATGTTTTGGCTTGAGTGAATTTTCTTCCGAGCCGGGTACCTCTTGTCGGTTTGTAGTCAAACGGCTCGTTTTGTGCGAGTTAGACCGTTTACCCGAAGCGTTTACGAGATTCGCCTCGGGGTGGTATCGTGAAGTACCCGAGGCGCTGCTAAATTCGGGTCGGAAGATTACCCGCAGGGTCTCCGAGGTGTTTTCTAATCTAGCTCGGGATGATTCCTTGATGCGATTTCCGAGGTACTTGTCATCGGCCCGGAGTACGCGTCTTGGAACGACTCCCGAGCCAAATATACCCGACAGATGTTTCTGAGGCGTTCTCGGAGTTTGTTTAGTTGGCTCGGTTCCTACGAGACCAAATCCGACCCCAACAGTCAATAAACTTTTCGTTTGAATCTTTAAGAAAAAAACTTTTTTGCTCTACTTTATGTTCTATTATTGTAAGAAAATGTTTTACCTTCTAAATTGGTTCTTGACTCTATCACTTCTCTTTTTTTATGCGGTTTTGATCCTTTTCACCTTCACGCTTTCCAAACTTAAAGACATCAACTTATATCTTTGGGAACTTGATTCAAATTGATACGATTAAGAACACCACCATCAAACCATATGCTTGTTTCTTTAACGCTTCACAGATCAAACATACCTTAATCCCTCTTTACTTCACCTTCTTGTGAAATAATCTTTCACATACTTTTTTCCTAAGGTATCTCTTTCCATCTTTTTATGATTTTGTCTAAGCTGTATTTATCCTACCTTCCAAACTTTTCACATGCTCCATATTTTCTTCTTTGAATATCCCTTTATTTCCTTGTTAGTAAAAACCTTTTTCAAGCTCGTCGAGAGGTAGCTGAGTCAAGTCAATAAACTCTTCGTTTGAACTTTTAAGAATAAAATCTTGTTTTGCTCTGTTTTGTTTTATATTTTTATAATAAAAGGTTTTAGCTTCTAAATTGGTTCTTAACTCTATCACTTTCTCTCTTTTGATGTTGTTGTTTAAATCGTCTTCACCTCACGCTTCACAGACTGAAACACCTCAACTTATATATTCTGGAACTTTATTCAAATTGATACGATTATGAACACCATCATCAAACCATGTCCTTCCAAACTTTAACGCTTCATGGACCAAACACACCTTAATCCCTCTTCACTTAGACTACTAGTGAAAAAAATTCACATACTTCTTTCCTACTGTGTTTATTTCCATCCTCTTATGATTTTGTTTCAGTAGTATATGTCCTACATTCCAAACTTTTCACATACTTCATATATTTTCTTTGAAAATTCCTTCCTTTTCTTATTAGTAAAAGCATTTTTCAAGCTCGTCGAAAGGTACGTTAGTTAAGTAAATAAATTATTTGTTTGAACTTTCAAAAATAAAATCTTTAATCGACTATAAATGGTCTATAGATGTTTATTTATATAGACACCACTGCTTTATTATTTAAGACTTTATTAGTTTCTTTATTTGTTAAGAAGAGGTTTTCATTTACGTCATTAAGCTTTTCCTTTTCGTTTAAACTTTAACTTTCTTAGACTTTCAAAAAACTTTGGCTTGGTTGTTTATCACTATCTTTTTCTTAATTTGTAGAAAATTTCTTCATTTATTTGAATTCTAATTATCTATATTAATTTAGAATTAAGATTTTTTCTTAATTTATTTGGAAGCTAACATAATGAGACTAATAATGACAATAATATTTCTATATTGTGGTAATTGAATTGTACATTTTCTTATTTCCATATCTTTTTTTTCCTTTTCATAAATATTTTAATATAGAAATTTGTTAAAATTTAAAAATGTAACTTAACATAGTGGCCAAAAATGCTAATTAATGACATGTCCAAGCACAATTCGTTGTTTTAAATCCTATGTGGACGCCTTTAGAAGCAAATAACCTCAAATTTTCTATAGTATAGACTATTTTTCACATCAAGCATGTACTATATATGTTTATTTGCGGGTCAATTAATGTGTGCATTCTAGTTGAGTTAGTAATGGACATAAACTGTGAGGTATACTTACTTGGCTTGCACATTAGTGACTCCATTCTTGCAGACATCACACCAAAACCTTGGTTTTGATGACTTCAATGAAGTTGTGTTAACACCAGCATGAATGTGAGTCACTTTCTTGTTGCAATTACGACAACTAAAGTAATACCATGACCAATCTGTGTCAAGAGCATAGATGGTGCAGACAACCCTAACCTTTCCAATATGAAATTATAAATTTATATAAATCAATAAAGGGTATTATGATTTATAGTACATGTAAATTAAGAACTCAAACCTCCATAGAATGAAGAAAATCACGGATTGACTTCCTCTCATATTGCTTACAGTCATCATCCTGTTTCACAGTAACCATGTGAAACTTTGGAACACTCACGGAAAGTGAGAGAAAGACCATCAACATGTAAACTGTTAAATAACATATAAACGGAAAGTGAGTTAAAGACCATTATCAAATAAACAAATAAACAAAAAAAATAGACCGAGAAACAAAAGCTTGAACTTCAGGGAAATCCGGGTTGATGTGGACTTGAGATGCATAAAAAGAGTTAGAAAAACTCCTAACTCCTACAAACACAAAAAGTAGAACATTTAATTATGGTAATAACTGTTAGAATCAATGAGTAATGTCAAGAAAGTTCAGAACAGACATGTACCTTTGTAAGACTTAATCTTTGCAAATCTCAGAACACAGATAACCATTTGACCATCAGCAAATTCGCATGCACTAAAAACACTCTGAGCAAATGCTCCCCACAAAGTACATGACATTCGCTCATCACTAAACCAAACAATATATTAGAGAGATTGAAACAATAGTTGCATTCTTGAGGATAAAAAACATAGGTACATAGACTTACGTGTCGTCCCTTAATTCAAAGTCAAGCTTTATGGTAGGTTTGTTTTTAGCCTCGAGAGTCTCAAGCTCACCAATATCAACCACTTGACCCATAACATCTAGTAGAATACACTGACAGTCAATGAAACAATATAGAAAAGAAGAATTTTACAGGGATGAAATTTAACTACTGGTCATAGGCTTACCAACTAAAATAGCCGGATTTGAGTCACCAGCCTAGATATTAGCGAAAGTAGCTAATGAAAGGTAGCTAGAGTCACTAACAGAATCACACCGTATGACCTGTGTCCCAGTGACAAAAGTCATCTTGTATAGATGACCAGTAGGTCGGAATTGACCTGATGCATGGTTAAGAGCAAAGGTTTCTATAAACCTCCACTCATTCAAAAGCAAGTTGTTCACAAAATTGCTCACCAAGTCCTTCTTAACTGATGCATGAATCTTGACTCCCTATTAACAACAGAAACCATATAATTAGAATGGCATTCGAAAATCACATGTCAATACAATATGTTTTGTAAACTTACATGTGCATCTACCAAGACTAACTCGAGGGTTTCACCAGTCATGCTAGTGTATTGACGCCACGAGTGAAACACCTTGACTTGGATGCGCCATGAAGTCTTGTAAGGCCGAATATCTCTTAGAAATGCGAAAGAGGCAGCCATTTCAGTTGGTAAGCAAGTTTCTTCTTTTCTAGATTTTGTGATATTTGGTAGAATGGAATGTGTAGAAATAGATGAGATACATGCTATATTTATAGTGGTGTGAGATTGGTAAGGGTTTTAAAAGATTGAGTAGGCGAAATCTGGAGGATCAAACTGATAATAGTCTTTGCTAGTATATGAAATTGGAAATCCGGCTTGAAAAAGATCTTCGTGTTAAAGATGATTGAAGATGATGTGTAGATATTGACATTTATGTTGTACTAAATAGATACGTTTTAGATTGTCTTGGTAACAACATTGATTTCAGTAATTTAATTTAGCGAGTTTCAATGATAGTGAATACATTGCGCATACTGGTGTATCTGTTTTTGGGAGGTTATAATATTAACAACTTGATTTACTATATATTCTTACTGTGATTAAGACTGATTTACTATATATTCTTTGACGAAATCACGTAATTGATGATATTAATGATTCACATTGATTAGAAGAATGATTAAGCTGAGATTCTTGCATTGTTTGTTTGCAGGAGCGGGAAAAATTGAAAGTAGCGGAAGGCAGTATTTGGGCCAAAAAGAGAGTAAATTCATTAGATGGGCCGAAAAAACCGGGTAAAACCCAAAAAAAACCGACCCGAAAAAATCCTTATTTTGTACTTCAAAAATGCTAAGTAGATTTTAAAAACAGTAAAACTCAAACATAGTAATTGTATACTAAATAATATACAGATATAAGAGTTGTACATTCATAAAATACAAAACATTAAATCATATATATTTTTAATCGACTAAACAAATCAAATTTTTATCTTTGAAAGAACAAAATAGTCATGCGATGTACCGTGGGTTAAAATCTAGTATTAGATTAAAACCATATACAAATTGTAAATAACACGTAAGAAGAAGAGGTATTCCTTTGTAGGATATTTCTTCAGTTAAAAATATATATTATATATTGAGATAGTTATTGTGATTAAATGGTTATTGTAATTAAAGATAAAGTACTAATAAATTTAGTATTTTATTTTTATATATTAACTAGATTTTGACCCGCACATACGTGCGGGATTTTATATTTTACGAAATATGTTTTTAAAAAAGTATAATCATTTTGTTTTTAAGTAGTATTTAAGAAATTATTGTTTATGGGAATTAGTAATAGAATATAACCATAATATTAGAAATTTATTACAAAATTATATTATATGTTTCAAAAAATTTGGTACACAAATTTGCTATTTCTGTTTGATTAGTTATACATTTTGAATAGGAATACAAGTTAAAAATTAATAAATTATTATTGTAGAATGATTGGATAGTTTTGTTGGTTCTGGTAAATAATATATAAATAATTTGTACAGTTGCAGAATTGGTGTGTTTTAGTTATAATATTGACTATGATTTTTATGGAATAAAATGTAAAATAATTTATTTGTAAATCCTAAATTTTTGTTTATAAGTTATAACTTTATCCAATGGTAATTATTAAAAATGCTAGACCCAAATTTTAATATAGTGGACCATAACTGAATCAGAAATTATTTGTGTTTAGGCCAAATATATAGACTCAACTCATAAGACTCTTGGAATCGATCGATTTATTCGTTCGATTGTTTGGAATATATAGACCCAACTCTTTTTTTGTCATTGAAATCTTTATTCAAATTTAAACGCCAACAAAAACGATATAAAGACGGGTACTATAACTCCCTAACGAATACGAGATATATCACCAGATATAGACCCAACTAAATATCTTTATTTTCCTCACCGGAGATCTATGCTCCTTTAATTCTCTCTCATTTGAAGCCCACTGACGGCCGCCGCTCTCCAAGTCGATATGTGTCAATCAGAAGGAACCTAGGGTTTCAACTGATGGGCCTCTCCCAATCTGGCCCGTGAAGACCCATAAAGCCCATTCCGTTTGATGGTGGCCCAAACCATTACCCACTAAAGGCCAGGTCTGTTTTAATCTCTCCTTTGTCGAACCTTTGTTTTAAACGTAGCTCACTAAAACCAATTGATTGGGGATTTCTTTTGGAACGTTATGTGACTTCGTTGCTTTGGTTGTACAAGAACTCTCTGCCTTTAGAGTCAGCTAGGTTTCTGATCATGTGTTTTTTACCTTTACGGCAAAAGGTTCTATGTGCTTAATCTCTTGTTTTGTGAGAACCTTACTTAAAGATCATGGTTTTATTTGCTGGAAAAAGATTGGCATTATGCTCCCACCTCTTTGTAGTGGTGAGTACCAATGTTTATCCAGCCCCTTTTGCCCATTAGTTGTGTGTCTTCGCTACCTCAAGGATTTCTATCTTATTACACACTTGAAACTCATGTTTGAATTTCCCATCCGGAGGTATACCGACTATAAACTTTGTGTGGAATTCCTTAATCTCCATGACCTTTGTGGTTTTCATGTGAGAGAGGACCCACCTGTTCTATTACGGTTTACTAGGACTTTGAATCTCTACATTGACCTCTGTTTTTCTCACAACGTTAACTATCATGTCCTCTGTACCAACTCCACCAACTGTGGCTTGTCTATGCTCATCACAAACCCTACGACAATGACAGCTTTCAACCTCATTCAGCAGAGCATCATCTCCGTAGCTCTAAACCTTGTCAAAGCCGTTTCTGGTGTAGTCCTCCTCGTGCCGGCGAGATCCCAGACTTTGACGCCTTCTTTGAAGTCAAACTGTCTATTGACCATGGCTATTTGGTCCTCCAGTGTTTCACGCTTGGACGATTTATCGCTAATTCTTGACCTCACATGTACCATCATGCCTCACCGCTTGTGGCTCAAAGCTCTCAAGATTGTATTATCGATTACCCTTGTTTATCCTTTTATCTTTTTATGTTGGCATTGGGGAATGCCCTTCTTTGTTGTAAACTAAACTTTGGGATCTCTGAATCCCTTCGTCTTTGTCTTGATCTTTGGGTTTTTACTTGATGGAATGTAACAAGTTGTTGTCCAAAAAAAAAGGATTTAAGGAATCAAAATCTTCTAATTTATTTGCCAATAGAGATTTTTAAGGTATATGCTCGATTTGTTATATTTTGTAAATATAATTACTGAATTTTGTATCGTAGAGATCTATATTTATTGAATACGGTTACTGCAAATTTGGAGGTGCTCCTCATATTTTCTGATTTCTTTAGCAGGTTTCTTAAAATAATTGGAATGTTGGTTGATTTATTTAGTTGTATACTTATTTACTATTTAGTAATCGCAAGTAATTAGATTAGTTAGTTGTAGAAATATCTTTAAATGATAATTAAGATCTTGGGCAAATATTTATGTAAGAGGTTCAGGAAATAACTGCAAACAACATTAATATCTGAACAATAAACAATTAATGATAAACTAAATGAATCGACTCTAGGATCCGTGTCCAGGACCGTACCTCGTCTTTATCCGACCTAAAGCCCAGGATCCAAATTTGTAATTGTCTAATGTAACCTTTTATGATTTTTTTTGTTTATTCTTTAAATCCAATAGTATCAATGACATTCTATATAATATTTTACTCTTTATAAAATTATTTATTTTTAAGTGATTCTCAATTAATAGTATAGATAATCAATTATTTATTTTCGTTTATAAACTTAATAAAATAGTTAATTTCATTTTAATACTTTTTTATTATTTGGTGACAAAATATTTAGAAAAAATCCATATTTTTAAATATTCTTTACTTCATATTTTGGTTTTTTCTATTTTACAAAAATCTAAAAAAAAATAGAAAATAAGAATAATTTCATACATGTTAATTATTGAGGTGGCTGCTAATTGAGGTGGACGGATTTATTGGAGAAAATTTTCCATATTTTAAAATATTTCTTTTATTTTTATATTTTGCTTTTTTCCATTTTACAAAAATCTAAAATATAGAAACTTTGTGGAATTTTAATAAGTAAACCGATGATGTGGCTATTCTCAATTAGTCGTTTAAAATCTCATGTGGACACTCTTATAAACAAATAGCCTCAATTTTTATATAGTATAGACTAGGTTTTAAACCCACGCTACACGTGGAGTTAGTTGATATATTTTGGCTAATATTATATTTTAATGATGATAGTTATTAACTATTATCTTATATAGTTATAACTGTTGGTCTTTAAATTTTTTTGATTACTATTTAAAAAAAAAAACTCATTTCTCATATTCAAATCATTGCCAACATATGTCTTTGTATATTCTTCATATTCCTTCTCATTATTTTTATTGTCAAATTTTCATGGTCATGTCGTCGTTACTTTCCCCATCCGCTTCTTTGTTAAACTCCTCTTCTTCCTCTTTCTCGTCATCTTCATCATTTTCTTCCTCATCTTCTCCATCTTTTTCTTCATAAAAAATATGTTATTATGTGTTGAAAACAAGAATGAATTTAAACATACTAACCTTAACCCAACATAGTTCTATAAGCTTCTAAATAAATTAAACAAACTAGACCAGTGTTGTTTATTTAACATTTTGAACTCAAAATTTGATGTCTTTATATCAAAACTTAGTTCCACGTCTCCTACTAAATTTCAGATTATTCCAATTATGTTTGGATGTTTGTTTGATGCCTGTCATATTTAAAACTTTAAAAGATTTTTCTTTTCCAAACAGATTGAAGAAGCTTAGATAAAATACACATACAAAAAAATGTTTGAATGTATATCCACCATTCAACTTAAAGATATTAATACCAGAAACTCCTAAATATATGAACCAAATGTTGCTTTAAGGAGTTCATGTCATAACTGTTTTCTCACCTTTTCTCATAACTAATTATTTAAGCTTATCTTATAGTGTCACAATATGACCTCTTCTTCATCAAGAAAATGGTTTTCTCTTTATATCTCTATTTCTTGTCGCAAATCTATCCACATTTATCTTTTTCTCCTTCATTTTTACATGGAAAACATTTCTCTTTGTTACCTAGATTATGACGTTAATTGTTCATAATGCAAGAGAACTCTCATCAGTTAAAATTTATCACCTTTTTTTACGTCTTGCCGATTCTCGTTCTTGATTGAAATTGGTACTCCAAGAAGAACAACGTATTCCACAATTTCAACACAAGTTTCCATACATTTTGTCTTGTTAGATATCATCTAACTAAAGTATATTCAACAAAAGTTTTTTAAAAGAACCATGTAATAACTTACGTCACTAACCATAGCTGCATCCACTTACAATTTCACGTAAACAATTTTCACTGTATTAACCTAAACATATTTCCCAAGACAACTTCCTTCCATGGTCTTGCATGTATGTTCCTCAACTCCTATCATCACCTATACTTCCTTAGATTTATAAGCCCTCGACACTTCCTCAATATAAGCATTTGATGTTGCATTCGTCAAAATTACTGAATAACCATTCAAAATAAATTGTTTTACAATACCACACAACTTGTCCCAACCAACCTCTTGCAACCTATAAAACCGGAATCTTTGCCTCTTTTCTCGTAATTTGGAGGTTTAAAGTGTTAGTAAAATTAGTTTGGAGGTTTATAGTACTAGTAAAAATGTAAATTTATGATGTGGATGCTCTGAATTAGTTGTGTAAAATCCTATAAGTTAGGGTTTAATAGTACATAATTATAATTACTTAGCTTCCTTTTTTATAAGTTTAAATTTAATATTTGTTATTTTTCTTTTTAAAAACAAAAGAAAGTAATTACTATTTTCAAAAATGTTAATCAACTAGATTTCAACCCGCGGTACAACGCGGGACTATTTTGTTCTTATAAGAATAAAAATTTAATTTGTTTAGTCGATTAAAAAAAAAATATAATTTAATTTTTTATATTTTCTGAATGTACAACTCTTATATCTGTATATTATTTAGTATACAATTATTATGTTTGATTTTTACTGTTTTAAAATATATGAACAATAACGTTCATTAAGTTTTAAAGTATAGTTCATTAAGTTAAAATCTAGATTATAAATAAATAATTTAAATTTAACTTATATTTATTTGATTAATAATATTTTTTTGTTTAGTATTTAAGATAATATAATTGTATTTTGATTGTTATGTCTAGGATTTCACCCGTAGTATACCGTCTTGTATTTTTATCAACCCAAACCCGTCATACCATCTAATCTCGTTGAGTGAAACTAAACATATGTAATGGATTTCACCCGTGGTATACCGTCTCGTATTACTGTCGACCCAAACCCGTCCTACCATCTAACCCCGTTCAGTGAAATTAAACATTTTGTTTTTGTTTTTTTAATAATACTTTAATTTAACAGATATATAATTCAATTTTTTTTTTTTCAAATGGTTATTTAATTGTTATAAAATCCATACATTATACTATTCTAAACTTGTCCCCCCATCTAATCCAGTTTTGTAAAATTAAACATTATTTTATGTTTTTGTTCTAATAATTTTTTTATTAAAAGATTAATAATTCAAATCAATTTAAAAGATTTCTTTTGAAATGGTTATTTAATTTTATAGATTTTATATATTATATATATTCTAAACGTTTTTTCGTTAAATATTCTAAACATTTTCTAAACTTTAAATAACTATAATATTTATTTTTAATAAAGTATAATATTAATAAAGTTTTAAAATTTCTCCTTTTCAAAAGTAATTAGAATGGATGGAGATATATTAGATAAGGAAATAATAATAATTAGGCATATTAATTAATTGATAATAATTAATGTCAATGGCATTCCTTGTAAATAAGTTCCAACTTGAGGATTTATTTGCTAAAATGACTACAAAAATGTATATGTAGATTAGATGCTAAATATGTTAATTATGGATGTTGCAGCTCTCGATTCGTTGTTTTAAATCCCACGTGGACGCTTTTAGAAACAAATAACTTCAACTTTTATATAATATAGATTTGAGTATCAGCAATACAAAAGAAATATATTATATTTTAACTGCTTCACCACACCAACTAACTATGGTTGTCGTTCAACTTTTGTTGTGTTTTTTCGCTCGGGTTATTCCGCTTATACCACCCAATTTTCACTAATTACAATTGCTGTGCTTGATCTGCCAAATTTATTTTTTTACGCATAGTCTGATCTACTACCATTCTATCACTATTCAAACCTAGTATTAAATAAAACAAATTTTGTAATTCTTACAATTTAAAAATTATTTACATATATCCACGGATTGATCCGAATTTTACCACCTAACTAATCTTGTAGGTTATTCCAATTATATCACCCAATTTTACTCACTACAGTTTGTGTTATCGTCCCACCAAATTCATTTTTTACGCACTGTTTTGACCTACTATCATTCTATCACTATTCAAACCTAGTATTTGATAAACCAAATTTTGTAATTTTTACGATGGTATTGATACGAATTTTTACCACTTAATTAACAGTTCCGGGTGAGTATAGCCGTCAAATAGTCTAGTCACCAAATTTTTAATGATCTAATGCATAATATAATTTTTCTTGAACCAAATGGAAATGGCCAAATATATACAATCTTAAGATTTTACAGATAAATAAATAAAAAATAACTTCAAATAATCTATGGATTATATGTAAGAAAAAGATACTTGGTAAGAAAAAAATTAACTATTGAAAGAATGATATATTATAGCATGGTTATATTTTTGAAAGAAATATGAATCGTCACATATATTGATCTTAAGAGACTAAAGAACAAAATCATGTTCGGTATAAATCACACACGTCAACAATATTGCAGCAATAAAAAACAAGAAAAATTTATTCTATAATTAAAATTCTACTTCTTTCTATTTTCGTAAAAAAAAAACTAACCATAAAATAAACTTGTATTAACGTGAAGATGATGAATGAACTAACAAGTGAAAGAAATTAAAGTAGTTGATGGAAAGGTAAAGAGCATGTCTAACAAGAAGACACATTAAAGGTTTTATAACAACAAGATCGTCAAGAGACAGTAAACCTAAAATGGCGAACTCAGACAAAAGATTATTCGAGAAGGTAGCTATAATAACCGGAGGAGCAAGAGGGATAGGAGCGGCCACGGCGAGATTGTTCACAGAGAATGGCGCGTATGTGATAGTCGCGGATATCCTTGAGAATGAAGGCATCCTTGTGGCGGAATCGATCGGTGGGTGTTACGTTCATTGTGACGTATCGAAGGAGGCTGATGTTGAGGCGGCAGTGGAGCTAGCAATGAGACGTAAAGGTAGACTAGATGTGATGTTCAACAATGCCGGGATGTCGCTTAACGAAGGTAGTATCATGGGGATGGACGTGGACATGGTTAACAAACTTGTCTCGGTTAATGTCAATGGTGTTTTGCATGGTATCAAACATGCCGCTAAGGCCATGATCAAAGGTATATATGTATTATTACTACCTCAGATAGTGTTTAATTCCGAAGCTCCAACTTTAATTATAAGACAACTAAGTTTAGTTATGATGTAACTAAAACCGAGAAGGGGGACGAGGAGGCTCGATAATATGCACATCGAGCTCATCAGGGCTAATGGGAGGACTTGGAGGACATGCGTATACGCTCTCCAAAGGAGCCATCAACGGGGTGGTGAGGACAACGGCGTGCGAGCTTGGGTCTCACGGCATCCGTGTGAATAGCATCTCTCCTCATGGAGTTCCCACTGACATCTTGGTTAATGCGTACCGTAAGTTCCTTAACCATGACAAACTCAACGTCGCTGAGGTCACCGACATTATTGCTGAGAAAGGGAGTTTGCTGACCGGAAGAGCCGGTACTGTGGAGGACGTAGCTCAAGCAGCTTTGTTTCTTGCAAGCCAAGAATCGTCGGGGTTCATTACCGGACATAACTTGGTTGTTGATGGTGGTTACACATCTGCCACTAGTACTATGAGATTTATCTACAACTAGTTTTCGTTTGGTGGTGTTTCCTTTTCAAAGTTGTTCTTTGAAAAAAGAAAAAAAAAAAGAGTTTATCTTAATTGCTAACTTGTCAATCTTTCTTAATTCGGTTGAATAATCTGAACAAAGATTTAGCTCATTTCCACTTTCAACACATCTTAGGTGCAAAAGAGCGGAAATGAGTAAAAATAACCTCACATGAACGCATTTCAGTACAAAGTGATAAAGCATTTGGATATAGGATACATGTAGTTTCGAAGTTAAAAGTTCCAAATGCAATAACCCTGTAGGTGACCATACGACATAACCAAAAACCACCAAACTACTAAAGGTTAACAAAGAATGACCAAATTGAAGTACCATAGGAGCAACCACTACAGATGCTTTGACAATCAGTCCATGGAGGTGTGACTTTGTCCAAGTGTCCCCACTTTAAAAGTCCCGAGAGTCGAGCTGCTAGCCGTTACAGTCACCGGTGATGCTTTAAGCTGCATGATCCACACCCTCTTAAAACTCATCTAACTCTGAGAACAACAAATCTCACATATCTTCCATTTTTTCTGTATTTCCAACACCAAATCATCATCTGATCAACTTGGTTACTTTCTGTTTCTCTACTAGACTGGTCAGGTCATTGCAGAATCATGTGTCCGTAGAAGACTGCATTTTATTTACGAAATTGAACTTATGATACAATATCTCAGCTTGCCGCAAAAGCAGTAATTTTCGAATCTCACCATTCCCATTTATGTGTGTATAACAAAGGTAGATAGAGAAGAACCCAATAACATAAACTGATCAATGGAAAAATTCCTCTTTAAGAGTGCAAATACAATTTAATCTGACTGACCGATAATTTCCTTTGCTTTCCAGATTCCTCTGTATATGTACAAAATCCAACGAAACAAATTTGTTGCAGAGGCCAAACCCAGTCTCTTGTTGGTCAGATCTCGTAGTCTATATCTGTTGCATTCTGGGAATCAGATTGCTTCACCAACCGTTCCTGCTCATCATACCGATCAAGGTTATCACACGGAGCTGGGAAGATGGTGCCTATCACACGCCCCTCCACGTACGCACACTGGAATATGTGCTTTTTCTTGTATGTTATCCCCACTGACATGTCCCTGAAGGTTACATTTTTAACAGGAATCTCTTTGCTTCCTTGGATACGCACTGGTACACGCACTCCCTGACCGTATATCCCAGTGTAGTTTATGTTCTCGAGTATCGGAAAGGCTTGGGGATTGAATCCACCATCTGGGTGCTCGTTGTAGTCTGTTTTAATGACAATACCAACTCTCAACTCATCCAATGTGACATTCCGGAATGTTATATCCCGGACATACCCACCTCGTCCTGGTGCGGTTTTAATCCTAACTCCACGCCGGGAGCTCCAAATCAGAATATTCTCGACTGTGATATTCGAGACACCACCAGACATCTCACTTCCTATTGATATACCAGCGCTGTTTTTGCACAGAGGCTTTAGGTACACGTTGATTATTAGATCAACATTGATTAGGGAAAGCAATTCTCTCTTACCTAACCATGGAGCGGATGATGAGGTTGCGGATGAGTATGTTCTTTGAAGGTTTTCCATATGTAGTTCCATACTGGTCCCAACCGCTCTTTATTGCGATTCCATCATCCCCAACGCTGATGTAAGAGTTCTCGATTAACATGTCCTCACACGAATCTGATGCACAACAAAAAGATATTAGCCACCATTAAAGCCAAGTAATGTTTACAGATCGCCCAAGCCCATACTCTGACCTGATTTTTATCAATAAGGTTATATGTTATGTACCATTAGGTACCATATGGTTATATGCAATGGTCAGATACAATGAAAGGAGCTGTGTCGCTCTTAAGCATCTGAAATTCCTGAAGTCTACATATACTAGTCGCTAGAATCCCAGTTGCAGGTAGGGAACTAAGATTGTTTCTCCCTTTTGTTTCATTGATCTAATAGCTTAGAGGCCTAGAGGTATCACTACTAATTACACTAGCTCTAGCCATCTTGACTGTTTCTGTTCGGTTATTATATGCATCACATGAGCTTAGGTATCTAATTCCTTTGTTAAATATCTGAGTTGCAACATCCAGCCAAAGTCAGAATTACTTACCCGGATCGATACCATCAGTGTTTGGGGCTTCGAACACAGGCGCCAAAATGGTCATATTGGTGATTGTGACATTTTTGCAGTCATATGGGTGAAGCGTCCAAAATGGAGAATCACGCAAAGTGATATTGGCAAAAACAATGTCACTTGACCACATTATCTGCACCAGTGGTCCTCTCGTGTGGTTAAGCAGCTTTTGGCGATACTTCTTCCACCACGTTTGTCCCTGCCCGTTGATGCTACCATTATTCCCTGTTTTCCATCATCAATTAGCCATCAATCATACAGTTGACAGATTAAACTCCCAGGTTTGGCAAAGAAAGAAAATACTATTAGCCACATAAGTTGAGTCAATTCAACTTTGATCATCTAATACCAAAACTTAGTCAATTCAAGCAGCTAAGAGAGACATAAAAACTTTACAACTAGAGCTTAAACATTCTGAATAGTCTTACTACATGAAAAGCCCTCATTTCAGCTACTGCCTAAAAAGCTCAACAAGGACAATGCAAACACAAGAAGAGTTACATTGCAAACACAAGAATAGTCCCCAGAAGCAAAATTCACAAACCAATCAACTAACCTGTAACAACAACATCTCTAAGATTCTGTCCATGAATGAAACTTCCATAACGAGGTCCATGATGCTCTCTTCCATATCCATATGAAGGTAAAGGAGGAAGCAAAGACCAATACTTTTCATCCTAAAAACGTTTCAACATCAAAACCCAATCTTAATTCAATAGTGAACCAAATAACAAACTCTGCATCAAAACCCTAAACAGATCCCAAACACATAGATCACAATTTCAAATCAGAGGAAACAAAACCTGAAGAGCAAGAATCTCAGCGTTCTCAGAGAGGAAAAGAGTCATATAACTAGTGAGATTAAACGGAGCAGTGAGCCAACGACCAGGAGGAACATTAAGTTGACCACCTCCTTTCTTAGCAAGCTTAGAGATCTTATAAATAGCTTTCTCGAAAGCTTCAGTGTTGATTGTGACACCATCGCCGACAGCACCGAAGTCTGTTAGATTGAAAACTACAGGTCTGAGCTTGGGGAATCCACCGGAGAAGACGGTGGTGGTTGTTGAAGACGACGACCAGAAAAGGGAGAAACCGGAGTAGAGATTTGTGGAAACGCCGCCGAATTGCCAGATGAATAAGGAAGCGAAAGTGGCGATCCAGAAAACAGTGATGAGAGATTTGTGAGAAGAGAGGAAACGTCTCACCATTGTTGTTTTGGATTCAGATGAAGAAGAAGAAGAAGAACATTTTAGATTTGGAGATCTTTTGAGAGATTTGGTGAGATGTTATGAATCAGGATTTGTTGAATGTGTGTGTTGCGAGATTTGAGTGAATCTTAAGGGAAGACACAAACTTTGTGTGTTTTGATTTGTTTGTTGAAACTAAACAAACGTCTCAAAGAGAAAGCGATTGAGTGAGAGAAGTGTTGTTGTTGAGATTGAGAGAGCAAACAATGATATTCTTTTTTTCGCATTCCGGAAAAAAGAATAACCTGAACCGGAAAAATAGAATTATTTGAACTGTAATCGAACCGAAATGTATTTATAAACCGTTTGAAATCTATGAAACCGAACCGAAATAAACTAAAAACTGAAATTAGACTAAAAATATGGGAAATTTGCAAATATGACCAACAAAAGAATTATAATTGCAAAACTAACACTTCAACCAATATGTATTGAACTTTATGTAATATTGACAAACTTAACCCGTGCGTGAGCACACGCTCTAGAGTATTGTGGGAAATTAGATGATGGGAAGATGCGAGATGCAGCTAAACAGTACGCTATCGAAACTTTCAATGCATTGTCTCCAACAGAACGTGGTGTTTGATTTGTAGATGTGTAATTTATGTTGAACAAACATGGAGTTTCTTTTGTAATCAGAGACCAATTGTATTGAAATTCAACTAATAACTGTGATGTTTGAATATTTATGTTTGAAGTGAAATGTTTCAGTCTATTAGCCTAGTGTGTTGGGTTATATTACAGTGATGCAATAACAGATATGCTGAACTCCTACAACTACAAACTCCTATAACTCCAAAGTATTCAACTAATAAATGAAATGTCAAGTTCTTGCATATCCTTATAACTTAACGAGTAATATCAACATATATACTGAAAACATGACATCAAAAGAAAACAATTTTAGTTGAATACTTTGGATATCGACACGAGCTTTTTTTATTTGAATCTTGCATATGGTTCGGAATAGTACAGTAAGTAGTAAATAGAATAGGATACCATGCAAAACTATTTATGCCGAAGCTGCCATCCACGATGCCCGTTTGGCTATATAATCATAACATTTATAAACGTGATGCTTGCAGGTAGAAGCTCGCGATTGACTGAAATTGCATCTCCAACATACAGCATAATGAAACTAAGTAAAACATATGTTATTCGGCCAACAGTTTCATCAAACGTGTAAACAAACTCATTGCTTGGGCTCCAAAGGCAGAGTGATGGTTTTGGTTTGTTATGGTTTACCCCATTGATTATGTTACAGGAAAAATCTGTGTATACAATTACTGATGCATCATTGCTTGGGTTCCCACTTCATTATTAAGGTTTAGTTTTCGTAATTCGTTATACTGTATAGTATGTAAGTAAGATATGGATGATTTTGCACTTGAAAGAAGCAGAGAAGGGTGATTACACAAACAGCGGGGTTTCATATATATACATTTCAAAAGCGGTGTTACAGGGCATTACTTAATTACATCGGGATTAGAGATACCAATACAAATATAACGATGAACAGGTAGTACATAAAAATCAAAATAATAAGGTATACATCAAAGTTGGGTATACCAAACTATTTCAATAAATGTACTTAATCCTGCATTAGTAGAAGTAAACAAACCCGCTTCCGCAAGATATGTGGGAACAACCATTATTTAAGCCCACTCCACAAAGTTTCTTCATAACACCTATTAGCACCCCATAGCAGTAGTTGACGACTTATATAGCATTACGACACGAGGCCTTGTTGTGTCCAACACCACAACAACGTGAACACCTCCTCTGGGACCTTGTCCTGTTCCGCTGCATATTAAAAGTAGATAGGCTATTAGCTTGTTAATAGATAAGAAGTACATTGTAATGTTTACTAATAGGTACTTGCCTTGAATTCACCACGAGACAAGATTCTGATCTTCCTTTGTCTCCCTGGTGGCCAGCGAACCAATGGTGGTTGCAGCTCTCCTGTAGTTCCTGCAGCAATTTCTGGTGCGACCTCTCCACCAACAAAGTGAATAGGATAGATTTTCTCCTCATAACTAAGCTTCACTAACTCATTAAAATATCCATTTGCTGCTAACGAGTCTGTTGGAACGCCAAACCTTGCAGCAGCGGCTATTGCGTGAGCACAAGGGATCCCTAACCCCTGAAATTCCAAACAGGAACAAGTGGACTCGTCCAATTTGACAATAAAACATTCCCCTGTCCGTTCTTGTACTTGGAATTCAAAGTTGCAGATAGGCTTAACAGACATTGACATAGCTGATTGATAGTTTTCCTCAACTCTTTCCTGCACTCTCGAAGCTAATGTTGTAGGGCAGTCTTCGGCTTGAGCCCTTCTAGTTGCAAACCAATCCATCAACGTCGTTCTTATGTACTCCAGCATGCAGTTTAGCGGGTACTCGCGGGCCTCTCTGATAACGTTGTTCCAAGACTCACATATGTTACTATCCATGATATTGAAACGCCGGCCTTTGGAATGCACTCTTCTCCACTCTGAAAACCCTATACGAATTACAAAGTACAGAGGTTATGGAGTAAACTTCATCTCAGCCACGTTAATAACAATATATGTAAGCTGAGAAAAACACTTACCCAAATCAACTAAATATGCAGCACATCCGGGGTTCAATTTTTGTATCTTCAGGAATATCCGATTGAAATCCGTGACATGGAAAGCTTGTGCAGCTTNAGACATTAGGCGGCAGAGGCTTTTTGGCTTATATAGATGTCTGATATTGCGCNAAAGGTGAACCGTGCAAGCAGCATGGTTGGCTTGCGTATAGACCTGCAACAATATTAGGGAAATCATTCATTATCCAATCAAAATAGAACCAGCTTATTGGCANATTAAGTAAATCGATATATGTATACTATATGAAGNAACGTGAGATGGATGGTTGTGTCTAACCTTACTCAATCCTGTGTATATGCTTNCATGGCGGTNAGAGATAAACATTAAATCCGGATTGTCTGGAGCTATAATGCTTAGCCGCTGAAAAAACCATTCATATGCACTATCATTCTCGCTGTTAACGATTCCAAAAG
>Ga0041059_1001413_pt1 | contig 19063 bp, 11 predicted proteins | sample AraColnosormetaG_FD_56232 | JGI IMG/M metagenome (GOLD analysis project Ga0041059, IMG submission 56232) | Arabidopsis roots microbial communities from North Carolina, USA - Col MF nosort | ecosystem: Host-associated > Plants > Roots > Unclassified | place: USA: North Carolina | collected...
ACAAAAAGTTTTGTCCAAAAAAAAAAAAAAGTCATTGTGAAATCTTTATTCATTTTTGAGTTGCTTAGCTTAAACTGGCTCATAATATATTTATTTGTTAAAAAGAAACGAAATAGTAAACTTTACTTTCATTAATCCTTTCTTTCTGTATAAGGATTGATTTCACAAGATCGATCATGCGTCTCCTTTTGACTTCTAAGTACAATGTTTTTCACTTTTTCTCATTCAATGCTGCATAAGGGTCAATGAATATCGGTTTAAATTTAAATTAATTAATTGACATAAGCACATATTGTACTAAAAAAAATCAAAATTACGATTTTCAAGACTAAATACAAATATATCTACATTTTAAAATAACGAGAAAAAAGTAAGTAAGAAAAAAATACTATCTTGCTTTAAGTAACGCCTAATGATATAACGATAACGTGAAAAGAAGTATAACTTGCAAACTGTATTCTCTAAGAGAAGGAAAACCAAAAGAAAATTAATTTGTAGAAAAACGACGAGAAATGGATAATGAAGAGACGACACTTTGTTTGGGAAATGAATTGTCGGCCGAACGTGGCTGACGGCGTATACTCAGACCGACTATTACTATATTTCCCTTCAATTTTGATTTGCTTGCCGTTACGGTTACATTAAGAAATCAAATCTTTTTTTTCTATACATAAATGCATGTGTGTCCATAAGTCGTCTTCATCATTCATCAAGTGAGTTCAACTATAATATACGATCTTAACAATATTTGTGATTTTTCCACAAGAGCAATGTATCGTCTATATATTATGTTTTTCGCATTATTAATATTGGTATGATTAATGATTGTTGAATAATCATGACATGCACGCTGTTAGGAATCTTTTTGCCGATGTGCAATTTGTCTGCATTACTCTTGAGTAGAATCAAATCAGTTCATGATATAAGAACAACTAAAACAAATAATATGGAAAATCCGAAACTAAATCTAAACCTGATATTATAAAGATTCTATACAGGTAAGGTCTGATAGTTCATTGTCTAAAACCATATGTGACTTCATTATATTATATGTTAAACAAACGTTACAATTTTCATATGTTATCATTAGAAACATATGATTACAACTTTTCGATTAAAATGTATGATTAACATGTTCAACCACCAAATAGAAGTTAGGCTATTTTTTTATATATATTTTTTGAAGTTAGGCCAATTTGTTACTACCATTACCATGATAGTATATAAGCACAGTGACATTCGAGATCAAGTGAATCACTATTTAAAGATGAACGTTTAAACTCTGAAGTTCAGATAAGAGAAAAGAAACTGATTGGAAGACTAAAAAAAACAAAATCGAAATCAAAAGTTCCGACCATTGTTTCGCTGATTGCGGATGGTTAATGGAGCTGACACGAGCGCAGCTGGGCAGGAACTGATGTGTTCCCATAGACCATTATCGCCCATAACAAGGTTACTTTCTTCCGCACGTGGTTTTTGTCTTTCTCTCACGTGTTTGTCCGGCGCCGAATCCGCCTTCATATAAATCTGAATATCCGATATTTTTGTTCAATTAGCTACATAAGACAACAATAACAATTTAAAATTAGTACTGAAAACTACAAACCTACATCGACATATATTATCTTAAGCTTCCAGTTCCAATATGGAATAGAAAACTCCAACTTTCTGCTTACTAGTTATCTCGTAGCATTTTCTTTTGACAAATCACCTCCTTTTGTAGGAATCCAGTTATGTTCAGTTTTTTTTTCTCACAACCATTCAATTTATTTAAAACTTCAGTTCAGTTTTAAATTAGTTTATTCATACGATAATAACATACAAACAATTGAATTTCATTAGGGATATACGATGATAACACTAATACACATATAGGTAAATGAAAACTTTCACTTATCAGTTATCATGAGATTACTCTTTTTTTTTTATTATGATCATGAGATTACTCATTGTATATATATATATGTACAATGATAATAAGGTTATGCTGAAACTCGATTCACAAAAAGTCCAAAATATGAGAAATTACTACCTATCTTCGTATTTCTTAGAGATCTCTTTCAGTTTCATACTTACAGTTTTTGGTTAGAGAGGGTTGGTCCTATCGTCAAAATACCTTTTCTTAGTCCTAACTTCAGTTTTATTTGATATAGATCAGATTCAGTTAGAAATAATAAATAAAACGGGTTAAAATTGATTATAACATTCACATACATTGACTTTGGTTTTAGGTTTTATCTTGGCTATGTTTCCCATCAACCCTAGGTATAATGGTCCATTATCCATATCCTCTTGCATAACTCACAAGTCACTATAATGGATGTAGAATCGTAACAAGTATCAACCAACACTACTCTTTACTAAAAATGATAAACATTCAAAGGTTTGAAGAGTACGCGTTTAAAAACATAAAGGCAACAAGATCCATACTAGAAGCCTCTGGTTGACTCAGAGGATCTTCTCCTCCTTCGTTGTTGTGACGGATGGTTCGAAAAGTGAAGAGTTGGTAGTGAGAAGGATATGGGGAGTTGAAAGAAGTGTGGAGAACCGTGACGACCAAGGTGGTGGAATATTCTGGCTAGTTGGATCATTGAGTTGAAGTGTCCCGGAAATAGTAAAAGGGAACATGATTATTTTCCTCACTTTCTTTCATCCATTTTTTGTTTTTTTTAAAAAGTTTTATAAACTCTATCGGCATATCCGATCAGTCCCGGTAAAACCTCACTGAAATGTTTTAGAGTGAACTTTTGTTTTTGTTATTAGAGATTGTGAGGATATATAAGATTTGTTGTATTATTTGGTGTTTCAGCAGTGGTTTTAAAAATCCCAATACGGAACTAGTCGTCGCCTGATAGTATGAGCATAGTTGCATAACAGATTGACTGATTACACATACATTTGACCCACCAATTATATTTAAAAAGTAAGAACAAAAATATGTTATTTGTTTTTTTTTTAGATTCATCATAAAAGTAAGATTATCGATCTATTAGGGTGGAAAGCTCATTGGATTCATTAACCAACCAATAATGATTCCTTGATCGAGTTAGATACCCACAACTGATAGTTAAATGTAGACATAAAACTGTTGATAAAAAAATGTAGACATAGAATTAAATAAAATTTGAATTTAACTATTATGAAAATATGTAATATCAACATTCAACATATGCATACAATATAAGGAAAATTTAATAAATCTTGAATTTAATCAAAATCATAAAGTGATGAATAATAAATATCTCATCGAAAATCATATAAACCAAACAACCAACATTATGATTTTGAAAAGTGCCTAGACATTTTGCTCCTTGTAATTTATTTTAACTTGCAAAAGCCGAGGAATCAAAAGACAGGACATGACTGACAAGTTTGTCTAGATACTTGGAAGAAGACCCATCTTCACTTAAGCAAACATTAGCTTTCTCTTTCAACTCCAAACACATCTCTGTCAATCCAGCTCCATTCTCCATCATTACACTTGTTACTACCTTCTCAATCTCCGTCCTTTCCATCTTACATCTCTCTAACATCATCCCGACTCGCCATACATCAACGATGTACCTCGCGTTCACATGCTGGTCCGAGAAACACGGCGTACATATCATTGGAACACCTTCACATATGCTCTCTATTGTTGAGTTCCATCCACAGTGCGTCCAAAACGCTCCAACCGCAGGATGGGCCAATGTCTCTAGTTGATTCACCCATTTCACAATTTTTCCCTGATGACCAATATTTTCCAAAAACCCACAAGGCAATGACTCAAGCCACTCGGTTCCCCGGACCATCCCGGGCCTAACCACCCACAAGAATGGTAGTTCGCTGTTTCTTAGACCCCAAGCAATTTCGAAAAACTCATTCTCTTCTATAGCTGCAAGGCTTCCAAAACTCACATAGACCACAGACTGCGGAGCTTGCTTGTTAAGCCAATCGGTTAATATTTCATCATCGTCCTTGTCCTTGTTCTTTGGCTTCGGTGGAAGATCGGTTCTATGTTTGTGAAACGGTCCGATTGGGAACAACGGAACTTGTAACTTGCTGCGACAATCCATGAGTGAATGTCTTTCAAGATCTTCAAATGTGTTCCATACGACTCCGGAAGATAACTTGGCTCCTTCCACCATGTCGTTAAGTATTCGGTTTAGTCCCTCAGGCTCTTTCGTTTTTATTACAGGAAGATCCTTCACTTTCAAAGGTGGAAGCTCTGTCACTAGCTCATCTAATCTAGAACCTGAAGTTAAAAATAGTGGGTGGCAAATCTTTAATATTGCTAAAAAAATGTTAAGAAACTTTTTTTTCAACCAGGAATCCTAAACCAAAACGGAAACTAATCCTTCGAGGCGAAAATTTTGGATTATATAATCCAATAACATGTATTATAACTACCCAATTGCAATTATTTTATATAAAAAACTGTTTTATAGAGAAGTGACAAGTGGTGTAATAAAAATAAGTCCAACTTAAATTGACTTGATGATTTACCGTTAAGTATATCGCAAAATTAATATGGTCCATGTATACATTATCGGAAAGGAAAAAAAGTAACCGTTCATATTTAATATTTTTTAATATTATTATCTACTATTTTGTATTGTTTACAATAAATTTCTAACCAACTTTTGTTTATTGTCGCCACTATACTAATTTGGCTTTAAATCCGATAACTGTATATAGTTGAAAAAGAAAAGAAACCAAACTATAAATATATGTATTTCTTAGAAAAACAAAAAATTGAAAGATAAGTGTATGTTTACTCGAACTTTGCTGCAAGGAAACAAATCTTAACATAAAACAATATTACCTTGTATAGGAAGGTAACCCTTATCTATAAGGAGAGGGAAAGCTGTATAAGCACAAAACGTTGCCGCACCACTAGTCCTCATCACCATTGTACACACTCCAATCTCTTTCGCTACAATCTCCGTGTTCCTCCCCCATAGAGCGTCGGAGACCAAACAACACACCGTCCCTCCTTCGCCTACTTCCTCTGCAAGAGACGGCTCGGTGTAGTATTGTTTCAGCAGACTAATAAGGACGACGAGGTCCTTACCCGAAGAAGTTTCTGATTGAGAGAGAGGGTCTTCTTCTCCTTCGTTTTTGTGAGTGATAGTTCGAAAAGTAAACTGTGGATGGCGAGAAGGATCCGGGAAGTTGAAAGAAGTGTGGAGTATCGTGACGGAGAAGCCACGGTTGTGGAATATTCCAGCAAGCTCGATCATAGGGTTGAAGTGTCCTGTAAACGGTAGAGGGAACATGATAATTCTCTTCACTTTTCTCTCTTCCATTTTCTTCTTCTTATCTTTTTCTTTTCTAATTATGTGGGATCTAGACTTCAAGGATATATTGGATTTGTTGTTGAACACTTTCGGCCAAACAAAGGCTCTCTCAAGTCACTGTCTGTCCGCGAGCATCGTCACAAATCCTAGCTAAAATCTTATTTTTCTTCTCACATGCAGCTAGGAAAGCTGTCGACTTTACATAGGAATCCTATGATAGGATCATGGGCCATTTAAGTTGTACCCATCACACATTCAACTTTCGTCGCCGCTTGGTACACACGTTTGTTCCACACATTACTTTAAAACATTAGGGAAAAATAAATAAATGTTATTTGGTATATTCAGATTCAACATAATATTATCAACCTATTATGGTCAAAATTTATTGGATCCTAAGTAAATATTAGAAATAATATGAAACGGTAAATTCGTAAAATAAAATTCAATAAATTTTGACTTTAATCTGAAAAAAAACAATTAACTCAAGAACATTATTATTTGAAGAAACAAAACATCCAATGGTTTTGGAACTTTTGGAGAGTGCTTAGAATACGTTACTCATTCATAAGTTTTCTTAACTTGCAAAAGCATAAGAATCAAAAGACAGGACATGACTCACAAGTTTGTCTAAATACTTGGAAGAAGACCCATCTTTACTTAAGCAAAAATCAGCTCTCTCTTTCAACTTCAAACTCCTTTCCCTCAATCCATCTCCCTTCTCCATCATTACACTTCTTAGCACCTTTTCAATCTCCTTCTTTTCCATCTTACTTCTCTCTAACAACATCCCGACTCGCCATACATCAACGATGTATCTCGCGTTCACATGCTGGTCCGTGAAACATGACGTACATATCATAGGAACACCTTCACATATGCTCTCTAGTGTCGAGTTCCATCCACAATGTGTCCAAAACGCTCCAATGGCAGGATGCGCCAATACCTCTAACTGATTCGCCCATTTCACGATTTTTCCCTTATCTCCAATGTTTTCCATAAACCCTAAAGGCAATGACTCGAGCCACTCGGTCCCCCTGACAGACCCCGGCCTAACCACCCACAAAAACGGTCGTTCACTGTTTCTTAGACCCCAAGCAATCTCGAGAAACTCCTTCTCTTCTATAGCTGCAAGGCTTCCGAAACTCGCATAGACCACCGACTGTGGGTCTTGCTTGTCGAGCCAATCGGTATCTTCCTTGTTCTCTGTCTTCGGTGTAGGATCTTCGCTATATTTGTGAAACGGTCCGATCGGGAAAAATGGAACTTGTAATTTGCTGCTACAATTCATAAGTGATAGTCTTTCAAGATCTTCAAATGTGTTCCATATGACTCCTGAAGAAGACTTGGCTCCTTCCACCATGTCGTTAACTACCCGGTAAAGTTCCTCCGGCTCATTCGTTTCCATTACCGGAAGATCCTTCACTTTCAAAGGTGGAAGCTCTGTCACTGGCTCATCTAATCTAGAATCTGGAGAAAAATAATAATTTTTACTCATTACCTCATCTTTAATATTGCTTAGAAAATAATAAGACATTTTTTTACCAGGAATCCTATAACCGATAGCAAAACTAATCCTGTGTGCAATAAAACTTACGAATTTTCAAAATTTTAATACAATAATATGAATTCACGTCATCAATAATTAGTTAATAAGTACAATTGGGAAAAAAACAAGTTGACTTTATAATTATCTTTTAGCAAATGGCAACAATTGTTTTAGTTCATTTATATCAAAATTCACCCGCAAATTAAATATTATACTAGGAAAATATTACAATTATATGGATCATATTATTTTTATAAACTATAAAACAAAGTTTAAACTATTTTCTTAAATTTAAATATACGTGATCAATGTACAATTACGACTTAATCAGGTTTTATAGTTATTTTATTTTTTCTTCTAAAAACATATATCTAGTCATTTTTGAATATAATTGCTTACAATCAATTTCAAGCCAACTATCAAGGTTAGCCTATAGTTTAAATCATTCGTATTAATGTTGCCAACGTACTATGACGTACGTATTATGTTTATAAATTGTGAAAAGTATTCAAAGATAAATGTAAATTTTAATTACAAACTTGAAGTAACTCGTTTTAAAGGAAAAATCTTAACATTAAAACCAAAAAATAAAGAAAGAGAAATGTACTTATTTACCTTGTATAGGGAGGTAACCCTTATCCCTAAGGAGAGGGAAAGCGGCAAAAGCACAAAACGACGACGCACCACCTGTCCTCAACACCACCCTACGAACTCCAATCTCTTCCGCTACAACCTCCGTGTTCTTCCCCCATATAGCGTCGGAGACCAAACAACACACCGTCTCTCCTCCACCTACTTCCGCCGCCACAGACTTACGAAACGGTTCGGCGTAGCGTTGTTTCAGCCGACGAACGAGAACGATTAGGTCCATACTCGAAGTTTCTGACTGAGACAGAGGATCTTCTTCTCCTTCTTTGTTGTGAGAGATGGTTCGAAAAGTGAAGTGTGGGTGGCGAGAAGGATCGGGGAAGTTGTAGGAAGTGTGGAGGATCGTCACGGAGAAGCCACGGTGGTGGAATATTCCAGCGAGCTCGATCATGGGGTTGAAGTGCCCTGGAAATGGAAGAGGGAACATGATTATTCTCCTCCCTTTTCTCTCTTCCATTTTTCTTACTGACTTTGTTTTTTTTTCTGTATTTGGGAGATTTTTTAGAGGAAAAGAGTTTTGGAGAAGTTTAATTAATTTGTCGTTAAGGGTTTACGGTTACATGAGCATAGCTTATATTTATGAATTATGACACTCATGATCCAATTACAAATTGACAGCTGTCATAGCAACATGTGAAAAGAGAATAAAATCGTTTGCTCGCTGACTTTGACTTGTGAGAACTTCCTGTCCAAGATTGTTTACCTGCATGCAACAAATTTTCTTTCTCTTGTCTCACAGTTTTAAACTCACACTTGCATACTAATATACTAAACAAATGTTAAATAAAGTTTCATGATGACGATCCTTTCTGATTAGACTAACGCAAGTGAAAATGAAATTTCTTGTCCTTTCTGATTAGATTATTGCAAGTGACTGTCCTTTACTATAAGAAACATATTTTCACCAATATATAGTTAGGCAAGACCGGAAAATGTCACGTTTTTCTAAAATCATCACATGGAAAAGACAACGTGGTATGTATATACACAAAATATGTAACAATATAATTTAAAAAAACGGAATTAAGAGTTACAATGGAACTATACAAAGTAGTATTGAAAGCCAAAGTGTGGGTAGCCGAGTCGTTGTCATGAATTCATGATGAAAAATGTATAATGCATATTATTGAATTAAAAAGAAGATGTTATCTGCCACTAATCTAACACATGGATAATTGTGTGTTGTGTTGTGTTGTTTTGCTTCTTTCCCTGGAAATTACCCCAAGCATAAAAAAGATGTGCAGTGATAAGTTTTGTGAGAGAAGAAAACTCATGAGCTTAGTTTGTAAACCAAAATCTTGAGGTGGATTGGGTTCTTTTAAGTCTTCCAAAATGGATCCATGTTTTCACCTTAACTCATCTAGATTCTTTCGTCAAGAACTAGCCTCTTTGCATGAGTTGTGCTTATTGGGTAGATAATGTTAATATACTGGTCGGCCCAAGATCAATTCTTTCATCTCCCCAATTTCGTCAAGTTCACAAAATTGTTTGAATATGATCGAATATTGAGATGAAATTTAGAAAAATGGAAGACTCTCTACTCTCTATGTTTGGGTGGGTCACTTTTTTTGTAACATTCTATATATCTCCTTCAGTAGTTCTAAAGAAATAGAAATGTTAGATAATAGTGCAGAGGTTTATGTTTATTTTATACTAGGCTAGATACACTCCATTTTCGATGTGGGACATTCTAACACCTTTTCTTATTTTTTTGGATCATAGATCTGAAATAAGTCATATTTTTGTGTCTTTGTGACTTGTGAGTGATCTCTCTGCAACAAATAATTGTAATATGATCCATCATCTCTTTCATGACTTCCATTAATGTATGTGGGTCACTTTCCATAAGTTTTGTGTTTTGTTATTAAGTTTGTTACGCACCGCAACCAAAAATTTTTGTTTGATAACGGTCCTCAACCATATATGTTGTTGTTGCATTAGGGGAAGTTGATATTCCACAGTAACATAATTGCAGATGCCATATTTCGATTGTTAACGGGACCCAAAAAAACACACGAAAATATAATAATTGATTACGTAAAAATGATAAAAATAGGTAAGCATTATATAGCGAGATTGATTGTGACTTTTGCTTTACGCACACCGTCATCGTCTTAGGTACGTTTTAGTTAAAAAAAAGTATTGTGGGTAAGATCCTTAAATGCAATCATAAACTTGAGAAAGAAGAAGCTCCAAACTATGTTATATCCACAATTATAGGTCCATCGTATTATCATATGATTAATACGAACCATTTATTCGCATTTATTCCAATAGAAAAGACATTTAAACACTAGTTGTAATTTGGTACAAAATTTCTAAGAACATCAATGTTTCAAGAGCATCAGACTCTTAAGATGCCGACATTTTGATATATAGATATGGATTAAAGTTTGACTCAATCAAACACGAAAGGTATGAGGATTTTACCTCCCAATCCAAACAAAATCTTCTTATTTGTGGCTTACCTTGTGTATCTCTTAATTTCTCTTCTGTTTTCTTATCTTAGACTTCTTTTTCCAAAGGGAAAATCCCAAAAAAGAAAAAGCAAGCAAGAAACTTGCAACCAAAGTTCAATGACCTAAACGGTACCGGCAAACTTAGGTAACACTCCTAATCATACCAAATTTCGTGCTTATCTCCAAGGTAGACTACTAGGAGGGTAGACCATATAGACTCAATATCTTAACCCCGGAATGTCATATATGTGTTATATATATACACAAATACATGTACTATATGATAGTAAAAGCTAAGGTGATTTACATGAAAAGATCTGTTTTCTCTTTTCTTCTATCTGAATTTTCATTAATACCTTCAGTGAAATACAAAGCTCTAAGAAAGCAAGACTAACTTACACAACAAAGGTCTGAAATCGTAACAAAGAGCATATGCCACTAAGACTAAGCCACATTAAGAATCCAAGACTAAGCCATAAACTAAAGATCTGTTTTATATTTCAGTGTATTATCTTTGGCCTCGCTTCACGTCAAAGCGTAACCTCTATTTTCCTTTTCCATTTTTTCTTTTTTCCACTTCCACATTCCAGTCCCACAAGAATAATTACTACAATGTTTCACTTAAACAAAATCCTTTCCATGACATTTTGCAAAGTAAACTCTTCTCAAAGACTCAATACACAACTCCTTTTTTGAATATAATCATCTTTATTTTCAATCAGATATTAAGATTTTAAATGTAAGAAAAAACACAAATGCCTGAAAATTGAAATGCAAAACTCTCTCAAGGCCAAAAAATTATGCTTATTAGAAACTGATTTTGCTATTCTCCTAAGTAAATATAAATAAATCCCAATCCAACTTAACCCCGCAAAATTATTCTTTACTATAACCAGTAACCATCACAATCAACACTATAAATTCAACCCACTAACTACGACCATTTCTGTATTTTCTTCTTCCAAAAGTCCTGAATCCTACAACCTAATTCAAACTCAGTACATCCATTCTTGTAGAAGAGGCTTTTCATGCTTCAGACATCCACCACCAGCTACTATAAAACAAACGAATAGACTCAATCAAATGTCTGTTTTGTCTAGAACTGAAATTAAAAACAGAGGATGTTTTGAAGTAGTACCGTAATCGATTTTGCTGCGTCCTGTAGAGAGACCAGCTTTCGAATTTGGTTTACAGCGAACCGGTAACACTTCAATTTTAGGTTTTTGCTGGTTAACAACCTTAACACATCCATCTCCTGAAAAATCCAAATTTTTTTTCCAATTAAGATTCTAGATTAGCAAAATTGAACGAAAGTTCTCAAATTTCAGAAACTCAAAATGTGAAATCAACGGAAAATTGAGTAAAGTTACCTGATTTCTTCTTCGGGGAATCAGAAGGGTTTGAGTATTTCCGGGGAAGGAAAACGCCGGTACCAGTCGACGGCGATTTAACGGCGGTTGGAAGGGTGTAAAAGGCTCTAACGGGAGAAGGAGGTATATGCCAAGCATTTGGAACTATTCCCATCTGAGATTGAGGATAATGCGGCTCCCATAACCAGTAGCAGTTATAATATGCCACGTTTTGAGGAAAGCTGGTTAAGTAATTAGGGTTAGGGTTTGGGTAGCTGATGGGTTTAGCATCAAAATTGGCCTTTTTGATCTTGGCGACTTCTCCAGCTGCAGCAGATAACACTTTCAAAGAGTCTTCTTCACGAGACGGAGATGTCGGCGGTGAAGGAACTTGAGAAAACGGACCATTAGGACTTCCGAGTCCACTCTGAGTTGACTCTGTGACTTTGGGTTTCATCTGAAGAAACAGAGCAAGAATCTGTGAGTGTTTAGTCTACATTGAGAGAACATTTGAAAAATTGGAAAAAGAGAGAAGCTTTAACAAACCTGAGACTTGTCGGTGACGAAGGAAGGAGAAGAGAGGCGCTGAGTCGAGAGAGCGAGTCTGCGAGTTAACCCGGCTAAGAAGTCATCTTCGTCGTCGGTTGTTTCATCTTCTGTCTCCGTTGAGTCTTCCGGAGAAGTTGAAAACGTTGAGGAGGCAAACTCGTAAGGGAACTCGTTAGGGAAGGTGAGTTTCTCCATTGGTTGTTCGAAGACGGCGGGGAACGGAGGAGGGAGCTCTAACGACGCGGCGGCTATAGGCGGCGCGACCATAACGACAATGAGTAAAGACAGAGAGAGATAGGTTTTGTTATGAGTATTAAATGTTGCAGAGAGGGTTCTCTTTATTAAGGTTTCATTGAGGACACAGCTCAAAAGATAAATTTATTATAATATTGTTTCTGTTTTTTTTTTAATTATTTATTTATTCCTAAGTTTTATTAAAATCCGTAATTCCTGCCCGACAATTTGAAAGAAAAACCCAAATGGTTGACCAGAAAAAAAAAACGCAAATGAGAACAGAAAATCGTAGGTAATAGTGCTCACACACTATAGTGGATTTCCCACTAAATCTAGGGTTTTAGTTAATCCTACTTCTTAGAGTTAACGATTGATCAAAGTGGGAGAGAGCAAATTCCAGATGGGCTTCTTATTCGATTTGGGCTTCGACAAAAAGAAGCCCGTTATGCTAAGATATCTGATGAAATAGAGTAGAAGAATGCAAATTTTAGGGCAACATCACCATGTGTTTGTCGGCCAAGTCTTTTATGAAATTCAAATGCGTTTCCAAGTTGTGGTAGTAAATTATTCCAGACATTTACTGCCATTGCGATTTTTACTCTTCTTAGTTATTACTAAATTGATATATTTCCATTCAAAGCCATAACTTTCCGTGATTTATGAAGTAACGTTCTTAGATTTCAATGTCATTATAAATGAAATGTTTTGACTTACAAAAAGAAAAATAACAAACACATTGGTATCTTCTCAGTATGGCCTCAATGCTCATCAAACACTTAACTTTGCCTTCGTCGTTGTTAGTATTCGTGTTCTTTGCGTTTACAGTCGCAGATGCGATGTCTATCAAGGACATGTACGCATTTTGCAAGGATACAGATGACGTCAACTTCTGCTTGAAATACATTGGAACGGACATACGTATCTTAGCCGCACGCGACCTCCATGATGTGCTTGTTATTGCAGTAAGTTTGTAATTCCTTTAATTATTATGTATTGTTCATACGTAAAAAGTATTGATTTCTTATTGGAATTTATTATCAGATTTCTCAATGCCAAATCCAATTGACCAAGGCAACCAAACAAATCAACAAAGTTCGCCAAAAGTTTAGTGGTCCGATTGGGACTCGACGACTCTATTTTTGCGGAAAGCACTACTGTTTAGCGTCTGCTTTCTTCCAAAAGGCTTATGAAGAAGCACAAGAAGAAGGGCTCGAGTCCATAGCTCAGCTTTCTGCAGTGGATGGCTCACACTATATGTTCAAATGCGAAGATGAATGGAAAAATAATGGACCGATACAAAAGTCTCCTTTCACTTTCTATTATACAAATGTTGTCGAATTGTTATCAATCATTCAGGTTATTATCGAAAAGATGTATGGCTAGTTACTGAAATTCGATTTACTTATGTTATTATTCGTTTATTAATTTGGTTCCTCTTCGTCTAATTATAGAATTGTTTTTTTTGTAATACTTATTGGTTAAATGAATTGAAATTTCTTGAAGTTTTTGGTTAGTTAGGATTATAAGTGTGTGAAAAACAAGATGTTTTAAGTCTTATAGAAAATATATACATTTAGACAAAATAATGGTAAGAAATAAAATCTGCTAGGGTTGGATCGATGTTTATCACAATTTATATGCTTTTAGATATTCAATTTTTCTACGTTTTTTTTATAAAGATAAGTAAGATTTCACCATTCTTCCGCTCAACAATTAATGAAACATTTATTTATTACAAAACGTGTATATGTATTTTCTTTTAGTATATACATTTGGCAACAAGCTAATCAAGCTAAGTATTTGAACTATGTTTTGCTTAAAGGAGTTTTAAAATCCTAATTCACGAATGAGATAGTGAGATGCGTTGGTGGAATTCTGAAAGATCTCATCAGGGTACAAAGCTGAGACATTTCAAGGATGGTCCAATGTTGGACTCGAAGTACAATGTTCTATACAAATCCGGCATTAATTAAGTCTACATAGCATACAATTCTGAACTAGTTACGTACTAATTAATTTATATTTCCAGTTTTCGCGTTGTCAAAATCGTTAAGTGCTTACATAAGTCTAAGTTCTCGTTTGATGGTTGTTCAACTGAACTGATCAATTAGAAGTTCTGGTAGTAGCGACTTGAGGCTAACACCAATTAGAAGTTTTGATTGTACCTAATATATGTAAATTAGATATGATGGTAACATTTATTAGATAAGATATAGCTTTTTCTTTTATAATAAGTATAGTTTTCTTAGTGCAGATAGACAGTAGATGTGGTTGTTTCCTAGTGTTTTTTGAGAATGTGGATAGATTCGTTCGCTCATCACGTTTCATAGACATTATTTGTCATATGATAGCTGTAAATTAGATCCGATAAACTGCAACGACATTCCAAAAGGTTGGTAGAGTTAGAAACTTAGTTTGCAATAGATTCATCAAAATAAACGACAAAATTTGCTTTTGTGGATATAAACACTTCAAATAAAGAGAGCTTGAATAGTATCAACGATTTTATTTTATTCAATCAATTTTAATGATTGTATTAGGATAAGATACATCGAACGATAATGTGTTTTCTTCTTAATTTTCTCTGTCCATTTTAAAACACCATCCAGATTGATCACGATTTATACGACAAATAAAGTTTTCACTTAATTCGTACATATTCCAAACGCATTCATCGCAAATTGGATATTTTCCAAATGGATTATCGTCTCTGTATACAGTAAATATATCAAACCAGTAACTATAATGGCCTAGATGGTCGCGTGCATACCACCAAAAGTGACAACGAAATCTCGTAGTTAGTGCCATGTTAACACGAAATCTGAAACCCCAAGTATCCCCATGTTTAAGACGGATATGCCCCAAATCATCCTCACTGGATTTGCAATGTATATTCAAAACTTGTCCGTTCTGAACAGTGTTGCGAATTAAAACGTGCTTTTTGGACAGAGGTAACAAGCCGTCTGGTGCTTCTGCTGCAACATTTGATAAATCTAATGCTAAAGTAAATACAATAAAAGTAAAAAAGATAAGAAACAACAATATATAATGAGAATTAGTAATGGAAGCCATGGTTCTGTAAATTGGTTGGAGTGGCTATGTAAAACATATAAGCTCGCTATTTATTACCGGAGAAGAAAGGTGACTAGTTTAGGTAACATTGACTACATTGAATTTAGTCTATGTTATTTAAATTATGAATCATATATATTAGCAAGAACATGACTAGGAGTATAAATTATGAAAGTATCTATTCTTTTACAACCAATAAGGATATAGTATTTTTAATATATGAATGAATACATCTAAATGAAGGAACTTTGACCAAAATTGTCATTGTTATAGAACTTTGACTAAACATACATAGAACAAGTCATAAATTTCATATTCAAATATCCTGCAATAATACAATGATTCAGTGACTCATAAAATTAAAATAATATTTTACTAAAAAAAAGCTAAGAAATAAATATTTATCTGAGTTTTTTTAAACTAAAAATACGTACATTAATTTAACATGTTTGGGTGAAAAATGAATATATTCGCGAGGGTAACAATAAATTACGCATGGGATTTTTTTGAAAATAACACGTTATTAGTTTCAAACATTTGAGCATACTACTAGTTTATTCATCGAATGAAATGGCACGCACGTAAGTGCTATCATTTATCTCTCAATGTCGTAACTAATAAAATATCATGATTATAAAAACTACTTTAGTCAAAGCGTTGAAACATATAAATACTCTTCAATTAGAATATTTCCGCGTTGTTATTTATCTAAATAATAAAATTTCAAGGTTATTTAGCTAATCTAGAATCTAACATGTAAGTATATTTGAATATTTTTTCTTTTAGTATTTGAAATAAGTTAAGTCACCAGTTGACTATATATTTAAATAAATACCTCAACTTTGAATATATAGTCTGGTATTTTGTTTGTGTTTAATCTATGACTATGACATGACACAACATAAATGAATTGCATGCAATCTTGATGACTTGAGTAACTTATTCATACATAGACTGAATCCAATTTAGCTCATGCTCTGCTTCATTGTTCTTGCTTGCATTTTGTCAAAAATTGTGTTTATATGATTTTTATGTTGTTAATGAAAGTTGATCTGAAGAAGTGACCAGTGTAGATATTAGCGTTAGATATGGGAACCTGATGTGATATGAAGTTGTAACATTTGGTAGTCAAAAACATCTGGAGAAGCAAGTCTACATAGCATACGATTCTGAACTAGTAACTAATGTATTTGTATTTAAACAAAATCTTCTCATATCTATTTTCAACATATTCCACGAGTTTTCTTAGAATTAAATAACTAATTTAATTTTACATTATTGGTAAATTATATTTATCTCTTGGGCTATGAAGATCAATTTACAGATTGTATTGAGCCTGGCTTTAGACGTAGGTGACCTAACCAATGCACAATATCATCAAATACACAGTCAAAGAAAAGATGTTGTTTAGATTCCAGAGAATGAGAAACAAAGGAGACAGTGACCGGGCACATTTATAAAATTGAAAGAGTAGTAATAGGCTAATAGCCATGAATTTTAGAAATCACGTAAATTGAAAGAGTAGTAATATGTTGTTTATTTGGTAATCGTTATCAACTAAATCTTGTTTGTTTTTATAATTTATGGTTCAACGGCAATTTTAAGCAAAAACGGTTAACACATTTTAATTTGTAAGATTAACATTATAAATTTTATATTGGTGAATCGTTATCACTAACAACTACAGAACTACAGAGACATATATGAGAGAGCAAGAGAGTACTCAACTACTCACAAGCAAAATAGAAACAACCCATCAAAACTTTGAAGGTTGCAAAAGAAAATAAACACTGGGTAAACATATATAAGCGTATTGATTTCTATTGGAGTTGAAAATAGGATTGAACTGCCACTCTACAAGATGTAAACGTGGGGGTTCTTGCCTGTCGCCTTTTTTTTAATAGAATTTGGATGATACGTTGGCTATCATCTTTCTTGGATTGAGACTCCTAATGGAGTGTGTGATGTAGGAACTCGGAAGCATCTCCATGAAATTGGAACACCAGTCAGAAACAACTGTTAGAGTTAGGAACCTTAATTTGCTTATGTGATATATAAAAACTTCAAAGAGATTTATTCAGAAAAAATATATTTCAAGTTAATTCAAAGAGGACTTGTGTGATATATAAACGCTTCAAAGAACGGAAACTACTACACATTTGAACATCATGAATGTATTATTTTATTCAATCAATTTTGATGGTAACATTTTTATAGCTTTCTTTTTTAAAATCAATAATTTGTTAGTGGAGAGACTTTTGGAATTTGATTCATTAGCTCATCACGTTTCTTAGATTCATTAGACTTTTGGAATTTGGAACAACCACATTCTAAAAAGTTGGCACATAGAGTTAGAAACTTAGGTTGCAAAGGATTCAACAACATAAACGATTTTTTTTTTTGGCATTTTTGGATATAAACATTTTGATTAAAGAGAGCTCGAATAGTATCAATAACATTATTTTATTCAATCAATTTTAATAACAATATTTATTAGATAAAATATGTTGAACAATAATATTTTTTTTCTTTTTATTAAGGTTTATCGTCCATCGAGAAACACCAAAGATCTGATTTATCACGATTTATACGACAAATATAGCCTTCAAAACCGTATCGGTTTAACTCCCAAATGCATTCTTTGCAAACAGGATATTTTCCTGATGGTTTGTCATCTCTAGATATTTTAAATATATCAAACCAGTAATTGAAAAAATCATTACCGCCTGCATACCACCAAAAATGGCAACGAAATTTTGTAGATTTTGACATGTTAACATGAAACCTGAAATCCCAAGTATGCCCATGTTTAAGATGGATATGTCCCAAATCATCCTCACTGGATTTGCAATGTATATTCAACCCTTCTCCATTCTCTACAGTATTGCGAATTACAACATGCTTTTTGGCTAAAGGTAAAAAGCCATCTGGTGCTTCTGCTGGAACATCTGAAAAATCTAATGCTAACGTAAAAACAATAAAAGTAGAAGAGATTATAAACAATAATATAAGATGAGAATTAGTAATGGAAGCCATGATTATGTAAATTAGGCTAGAATGTTTAGGTAGAATTTATAAGCTCGCTATTTATTACTGTAGAAGAAAGGTGATTAATTTAGGTAACATTAAGTGCATTGAATTTAGTCTATGTTATTTAAATTATGAATAATATATATTGGCAAGAACATGAGTATATATTATAAATTATGAAAATATCTATTTTTTTTCCCTTGAAAATGAAGGAAGTTTGACAGGAAAAGAAAAAAAAAGGAAGTTTGACCAAAATTGTCATTGTTAAAGAAATATGACATTAGTCATTGTTAAATACAATTCATATATATGGTAATTTTGACCGGAATTGTATAAGAAATACAATTCATATATTTGGTAAGTAATACAATTCATATATTTGGTAAGAAATACTATTCGGAGTATATATTATATATTAATTTACAGTTTTGGAAGTAAATCAATCTTTTAGGGCCTGTTCTTTCCTCAATCGCTCAATTAGCGACAGCGACCAGAAAAATAGAGGTTTAAATGCTTTATAATTAAAAGAATAGGCTCATAATACAGCTGGCAGAGAAAACCAGCGACAACTTTAGTTTTATAAACGATGGAGATGAAGTCGCTGAAAAAACCAGCGTTCACCGGCGACATCTCTTTTTCGAATTTAATGCCGTTGCCTTTTTTTTATCTGTCGCTGCTTTAACTTTAGCGACACTAATTAGATAAATCCAGTGCTTTTTTCAGTCGCTAACTTGAGTCGCGGCGATTGGGAGAAGAACAGGCCCAATCACCGTGACTTTATTAGAAGATTTTTAAGCCTTATTTTGTAGGTTTAGAAATTTTGTTTGTTGGGATTGACAACCAAAAAAAAAAGAAAAAAAAAAAAAGAGAAATTTTGTTTACTGACCATTCACC